>Ga0268261_10001928_pt1 | contig 14669 bp, 15 predicted proteins | sample TergutNc150P1_FD_190353 | JGI IMG/M metagenome (GOLD analysis project Ga0268261, IMG submission 190353) | Nasutitermes corniger P1 segment gut microbial community from laboratory colony in Florida, USA - Nc150 P1 (SPAdes) (version 2) | ecosystem: Host-associated > Arthropoda: Insects >... | reverse complement strand
CCTTTAGCTCTATGGGGACAATGGATTGCTTGTCTTTGATCATAAAAATCAGCCTCCTGTCTTGGTACCCTAATTATACCGTGACTGAAAGCTGGATTCTATTCGTGTTGTTATTTGACGCTTGCGATTTACCCATCCGGTCCGTCCAACATTAGGACCGCTAATCATTTGAAGTTGAACACAATTTGCGTTTCCATCTCCCCCTACAACAGCCCCAATGTTACCACTTTGTACTAATCCTAAACTTGTTCCACCAGCAGTTGAGCGTAAATGAACATTGTTTGCGGTTATACGCATTGAAACCCAATTCCGTGTTAACCCAGAACGTGGCGACTCTACTACTTCTTCTGTAACAGCTGCAGTGTCTGGTGCTTCCACCTCTGCTGCATTAATTAAATTTCCTTGCCCGAACAAGGCAACTGCTACTGCGAGAGGTGAAGCTAAAAGTTTTTTTCTGTTCATACTCTTTTCCTCCCGGTATTTTAAATTATGTAACGATATATAAGGGCAACTCTCCTCAGAATGAGAGTGCTATACTGACGCTCCGCCTTATCCCCTGCCACAATGTAAGTATAGCAAGTACTCTATTTGTTGTAAATGAAAATCCAACCCAAGAAAGGGTTTGCAATAAATGGGTTGGAAAAACTTATTTTTAGATAGCTTATAAGACAAATATTGTAAGTGTTTTATTAAGAGGTGGTTATTCTTGAATTTTTGCCGCTAATGCCTGTATAATAAGAATATGTCGGATTTTGTTTCTAGGATAAAAAGAGAGAGGGGAATTTCCAGAGGCGAATCTCCAACATCGTCGCGGATGCCGGATATGAAAGCGAGGAAAATTATGTTTTTCTCCAGGAGGTTGGGTACACGTCCCACATCAAGCCCACTAATTACGAGCAAAAGAAAAGGGAACGGAAGTTTCAAAGAAAATGGTTAGGATAAGGGACGATTCCGAAAGAAATATAACAGGCGAAATTGGAACGCTCCTAAGAATGATCCGCTCCATCCAGGTGGAGGGTGCATTCAGTTCCATCCAAAACAATCAAGGGTTCACCCAGTTCCTGATGCGTGGAATCCACAACGTGAAGACGGAATTCCTAATTCTTTCCCCTGGTATTTAATATCCGAAAGCTCTGCAACCGAATTCAGGGTCAAAAGTTGGCCCTCCACCTCCACCCGCTGTCGGCCTCCAAAGTAGCGTAGCCTAGGAGTTTCTAATTTTTTTGAGGGTAATTCGATACCCTCTTTTAATCATGCCTCAAAAAAAATGGAAATGGGCAAAAACTGCAAAAAAATGTTCAAAAAAGAGCTGGTGCTCAATAAATTTCAACTTTGAAATTTATTGAGCACCAGCTCCTTTGGAACTATAACATTATTTCTTTGGGATTCATTTTCATCGTATAAAGGATGGGCGCTATGGTCGCACTTAGAATAATTCCCGTTCCAACCAAGAAAAAGAGGAGCATGGTTTCAGGAGTAAGAGAAGTATCGAAGGCTTCCATCATATCTTCCATGGATAATTCACCGGGGTCGAAGTTGGCAAGCTGTGGAAGATGGGATTCAAAAGAAACACCGAATACAATGGGTTCTTCCTCTATTTGTTGTTGCAAATCCTGATGGAGAAGATGAGTAGAGAGATGACTCGCAATTAAGTTTCCTGAAAAGAAGGATAGGAAAAGAGCACAGGTAGCCACAGAAAGTATTTCAAAAAGAATTTGACCGATGATTTTATGCTTTTTTTCCCCAAGGGATAGATAAATCCCTACTTCAGTTTTTCGGTCCTTGATGAAAAGGATAATAAGAAGGGTGAGGGTGACAAGCGTAGCCCCGATGGCAAATAATAATACGCTATCAGCAATCCATCGCATGTTGTCCATGGCAGCAATGAGCTGATTAAAGTTATTGTCAATGTAAGCAATTTGCCATCCTTCCGGTAAAATTTCATTGGCGGCTTCTGCAAATGAAGGCATGTCCCGAGGGTCATTCAAGAGGAAGATAGAAGTAAAATCTGTTACCAAATCTTGGGGATGCCCATGAAGATAGATGGCATTTTGAATGTGGAATGGATGCAAATGTTCTATCAAACTAATGGGAACATAAATACGGTTGAGGACTTCTTGTTCACCACTTTCCCAAGGATTAAGGCTTTGACCTCCATCAGTTATGCTTTCGAAGATACCTACAACTGTCAATTCAACGGTTTTGGAAGTAAAAATGAGATTTTCTAGCATATAGGCATAATCAAAGGCGCCCAGACCTCTAGTGTCAAAAACAATACTGTCAAATTGCATTGATGAACCTAGAACTAAGTTGTTGGCATTCGCAAAGTTTTGGGAGATAATAGCGACATTTTCTTCTTCGCTTACAAACGTTCTTCCTTGCGATAGCTGGATAAGGCCTGCCTGTATGTCCATTAAATCTAAGTTATTAACTCCGCGTACACGGAAGTGCTCGTATTCTGTTGCTCCACCTTGAAGTATATTTTGATTAATAACGGATAAGCTTTGCTCATCCTCAAGTCCCCAATCGGGATTGAAATACCGAATTAAGTCTTTGGACATTAGATGTCCATTATTGTAGAGATTAAAATCCGCATTAGATACATAGGATAGATTGGAAATATCCTGAAAGTTAGTAACCGTTAAGGCTTCTGGAGCAGTAGCCCAAATCGAGTGGTCAATCCAATCGACAGTAGCTACAGGCGGGGTGCGTTCCCAAAGCCGTTTTTCTGTATTTAAGATGGATTGTCGAATGGAAAATGCTCCTGCTATGACGTTTCCAAGAATAAAAACCATAGCCACTAATAGGAATGATTTTCCTGGATTCCGTTTAATACTGATAATACTGCGTTTGAAAATGTTCATAAATTATCCCTCCAATGTTCTTTAAATAGAGTAAAAGCATTCTGCTCGATGCAGAATGCTAATCCCATTTAATTATAATTGAGGAAGAACATTGATTGTTCCGTGAGCTGCTAGGAAATCACGGCTTACCCAACCTCTACGTCCATTATTAGGGCCGCTTAACATCTGAAGCTGAACCCAATTCCCATTTGTAGTAATTAGTGCCCCGATATTCCCAGCTTGTACTTGTCCTAAAATTGTAGAAGTAGTGGTATTTGGCGCTGAACGAAAGTTAACCCCGTTTGCAGTTACACGCATTGTTGTCCAGTTACGTGCTAAACCAGCTCGTGGAGTTTCTAAAACCTCTGCTGTAACAGCTGCGGTCCCTACTTCTTCCGTCTCGGCTGCGTTAACCAAATTTCCTTGTCCGAATAAAGCAATTGCTACTGCGAAAAGTGAAACTAAAAGTTTTTTTCTGTTCATACTCTTTTCCTCCCGGTATTTTAAATTTTGTGACGATATATAAGGGCAACTCTCCTCAGAATGGGAGTGCTATACTGACGCTCCGCCTTATCCCCTCCCACAATGTAAGTATAGCAAGTACTGTATTGGTTGTAAATGGAAATTCACTCTTAGAAATGGTTTACAATAATAGGAGCTTAAAAGTTAATTTTTCATGCATTTTTTAAAACAAATTATTGTAAGCGATATTTTTTCGCATGATTTTCCTTGAATTTTTATTAGAGGTGCGTGTATAATAGAATTATGTCAAAATTTGTTGTATGGGGTAAATACATTAGGAGGAGGAAGAGCTGTGGAACTACACTTAGGGAGAAGAGTGGCTTTTTTGCGACGTAGAAAAGGAATTTCTCAAGAAGTACTGAGCCAAGCTATTTATCTATCAGTCAGCCATTTGAGCAATATCGAAAAGGGGAGATATTCTTTAAATATCGATAACGCAACAGAAATTGCAAAATATTTTAATGTCCCGATTGAATTTCTTACGAAAAATATCCCCAACAAAAATTTTGATTTACAATTAGAACAGATTTATGAACAAATAAGCAGAGGCGAACTCGATAACTTATCTGAATTTTTTGAGGATAAGGTATTTGCCATTTCTCTCAGGCAAGAGCTACTTTTCAACCTTTTAAGAGCCGCATATTATTCTGCTATTGGGAAGTATCATAAAGCCAAACTAATTAGTGAAATTTATGACTTTATGTTATTTGAAGATATAAATTTTGAGAATGAAGATTTGTTGATTCGAAAACATTACTACTTGTATAGATATGAGGTGAGCTATTTTGCGAAGGAGTGGGACAAGTGTTGGGAATATTGCAAACTTCTTTTTGAGCTAGATGAATTAAGAAATTTACGTGGAGTTTTTTCATTTAAGTTGTCCCAGTTACTATTAAAAAAAGGAGAATATGGAAAAGGGCTTCTGCAAGTTCATCAGACATTGGAATTGTTGGAAAAAATCGAAGATACTAAACTTCTCTCGAAAACAATTATTGTTCAATCCGGAATTTATATTCACTTGGGACTTTATAATGAGGTTTTCGAATTATTTGATAGAATGTCAGAAATTTCGGAAGATAAACTAGTGCCAGAATATAAAATGATAGAATATCAACACCGTGGGTTTATTTGTAAACAATCCAATCAGTATGAAGAAGCTGCAAACTGGTACAACAAGTCTTTACAGCTAGCGGAGAAACCGAAGTACGTATTTGCAATTCTTACAAATTTAATACAATCTGAAATGAAAAATTTAAATTTTGTATTGGCTAAGCAATACATTCAAGAAGCAAGAATACAAATCTTATCTGTACATGAAGAGATGGTTTTGGATTCATTTATAGCAGAAATAGCTTTGTATGAAGGCGACAAAAAAATGCACAATAAATTCCTGAAGAAGGTTTTAATTTATTTCGAAGAAAAGAATCTGACTAAAGATTTGGCTTATATTTATACTTACTTGGCAAGTTACTATGCTAGTCAAGGTGCTTCAAAAAAGGCAATCTATTACTATCAACTGAAAGAGAGTGTGGCAATATGATGAAAAAAATTAAATTTATTTTTATTGGGGTATTATTATTTACAATTGGAAGCTATTCAAATTCTGCTGAATCTTTACAACCGCGTCATGGAGATGTTATTACAACGGATAATTGAATCAATAAAACAGGCGAAAAAAATTCGCCTGTTTTTATTTTCGTAACTTCCCAACAGGAATCACATAAACCGTATATTCCTTCTCCCGCTCAAACCCCAACGTATCATCGCATAACTGTTGGTTGAATGCTGTCATGGGGCAGCTTCCCAACCCTAACGCAGTGGCACTCAACATGACATTTTGTCCGATGTGACCTAGGTCGATGAGCATGGTGCGATGGGCGGCTTCTTGATAGCGCCACTCTGCCCGATAAGGGAGGCAGCTGATGAATAACAGAGTTGGGGCTTTGGATGCCCAACGTTGGCGGACCAGCATATCGGTCAACTGGTTTTCCACGTGTTCCCCGAAGGGGCATAGCCGTTCGATGGTCACTTTTTTCTCCCCGACGTTTTTCGTGGGAAGGTAGTGATAGAAACCGGGTTCTAATCCATCCACATTTTTCACGGCGACGTACACTTCGAAGGCATGCCTTGCCCCCCCGCTAGGGGTCGTCCGTAAGGTCGCGAGGTTGTCCTTGCCGCGGTAGTCTTGGATGGAGTGGGCGCTCCAAAGTAAAAAGGCCAACTGTGCGGGACTGATGGCGTCTCCCGAATAGCCCCGCTCACTCCGCCTGCTAGTTAACGCTCCCAAAAAATTAATAGGTTTTAGCAGATGTTCAAAAGGAGGAAGTTGGGCAAAATCCCCTGTTCTTATGTGCTCGTGGGGTGGGTGGGGAATCCCTTTTTGTGCGTCGCTTTCACGGGAATGGCTCTTGATAGGCGGGCACTGCATAAAACTTCGATTGGCTTGAAACTGGCTCATAAACGGCACGCTCCTTCTCTTATCCTTAATTATATCACGGAAAATATCTAAATTCCGTGTAAAAATAGAGGAACGTTTGTAAAGGTGGTGCAAAGAAAGCATTTTCGACTAAATCCCATATTGACGAATGCTCCCTGAGATGGTTTAATAGTAAAAATACTTAAAAGGGGGTAAAGCGTATGCTCAAACAGACTTTATTTAAATTTGCTTCTGTGTTGGCCCTTGCCGGGGCGGTTGTGGCGACCAGCCCTAGTGGGAATAACGATGGGATGAAACGCATCGGAATCTTGCAGTTGGCGGAGCACCAAGCCCTTGACGACACCCGTGAAGGGTTCATCGCCCGTTTGGAGGAGTTGGGGTACATCGACGGCTACAACGTGCAAATCAATTACTTCAATGCCCAAGGGGATCAGTCTAACTTGCAGCTGATGAGCCAACAACTGGTTTCCAGCCAATCGGATTTGGTGTTCGCCATTGCCACCCGGGCAGCTCAGGCCATCGCTAATGAAACCACGGAAATCCCGATTTTGACGGGAGCCGTGACGAGCCTGGTCAATGCGGGGTTGGTAGAATCCAACGAACGCCCAGGCGGGAACGTGTCTGGGACCAGCGACTTCGCCCCCCTTCAAAAACAGCTTGAACTTTTGCGGGAACTGGCACCCAATGCGCAGACTTTAGGGCTCATTTACAACTCCAGCGAGCCCAATTCCGTTTACCAAATCCAACAGGTTGAGGGAATCGCCGAAGCCCTTGGCTTTGAAACGATCCACATGACTGTCACCAACACCAACGACGTCGCCCAAAACTTCACCACCCTCGCCATGCAAGTGGACGCAGTGTTCGTCCCAACGGATAATACCATGGCATCGGCGGCGGCAACGGTTGGGCAAATCGCCCGGGAACGGCAACTGCCAGTTATGTTCGCCTCCGTCAGTTCCATGCGCCAAGGAGGTCTGGCAACTATCGGAATCGACTACTTCGTCCTCGGAAACCAAGCGGCTGACATGGCCATCCGAGTATTTGAAGGGGAAGATGTCGCCACCATGCCAGTGGAATTTGGCCGCGAGTACCAGACCTTCATCAACAGGGACAAAGCGGAGGCCATCGGCATCCACGTCCCGGCACACTTGTTACCGTACTTAGAATAGGAGGGGCTCAACTATGGATATTTTAATCGTCGCACTATCCCAGGGCTTGCTCTGGTCACTGATGGCAATCGGTGTTTATGTCACTTACCGGATTTTAGGCATTGCGGATTTAACAGCGGAAGGGAGCTTTGCTACGGGTGGTGCTATTGCCGCTACGTTGATTGTAAATGGGCATTCCCCGCTGACCGCTACCCTCGCAGGAATCATCGGTGGGGTCTTGGCAGGCTTTATCACTGGAATCCTTTACACGAAATTCAAAATCCCCGCCCTGCTTTCGGGAATCCTGACCATGACGGGGCTTTATTCCATCAACTTACGGGTCATGGGCCGTGCCAACATCCCTCTTATTGGGGAATACACCGTCTTTGATTTCTTCCGAAACTTAGGGGTTTCCAACCAGTTGGTCCCTATGGTTGCGGGAATCCTCTGCGTCGCACTGGTCATCGCCATCCTGTATTGGTTCTTCAATACGGAAATGGGCTATGTGCTTCGGGCAACCGGCGACAACGAGCAAATGGTGCGGGCCCAAGGGGTCAACACCGATGGCATGAAAATATTCGGGTTGATGATTTCCAACGGGTTGATTGCTTTTTCAGGGGCACTCATCGCCCAGGACAACGGCTTTGCCGACATTTCCATGGGCGGCGGTGCCATCGTTATCGGGCTTGCTTCCGTCATTATCGGGGAAGTGCTATTTGGCAACCTGTCCATCGCAAAACGCTTGATGTGCGTGGGCCTTGGCTCCATGATTTACCGCATGATTATCGCTCTTGTCCTGAACCTAGGGTTGAACCCTATCGACTTGAGGTTGGTGTCTGCCATCGTCTTGACCATCGCCCTATCATCCCCGGCCTTCAAGGGAGTGTTCCATAAATCCATCCAAAAGCCGGTCAAATCAGCTTCAAAGTTAACGAAGGGAGGGGTTTAGCAGATGGCCGAAATGTTAAAAATATCGAACTTGCAACTCACCTTCGGGAAAGGCTCCGTCAACCAGAACCATGTGCTAAAAGGTGTTGACCTCATCGTCAACGAGGGGGATTTCATCACGGTCATCGGGGGGAACGGTGCCGGGAAATCCACGCTTTTGAACAGTATCGCAGGGTCGCTCGCCGTTGACGAAGGAGCCATTGAAATCGGTGGAATTGACGTCACTAGCCGTAGCGAACATCAGCGGGCAAGCCTTCTTGGCAGGGTATTCCAAGACCCAAGGCTCGGGACCGCCACTCGCATGACCATCGAGGAAAACATGAAAGTCGCCTTGAAGCGGGGTCAAAAACGGGGACTGAAATTCGGGATTTCCCGAACGGATAGAATCCTGTTCGCCAAGCACTTGGAGCAGTTGGAACTAGGGCTTGAAAAAAGGCTAAAAGCAGAGGTGGGACTGTTATCAGGGGGACAACGGCAAGCCCTTACCTTATTGATGGCGACCCTGGTCCAGCCAAAAATCCTATTGCTGGACGAACACACAGCGGCTCTTGACCCCAAAACTGCAGAACAGGTTTTGAAGTTGACCGACAAAATCGTCACCGAGCAAAACCTCACCGCCTTCATGATTACCCACAACATGCAAGACGCCCTGACCTACGGGAACCGCCTCATCATGCTGGACAAAGGAAAAATCATCGTAGATTTGTCCAAAGAAGAAAAGGAACGAGCAACCGTCGAGGACTTAATGCGGTTATTCAAGGAACGAAGTGGCAGTGTGTTGAACGACGAAGCACTCTTAACATAACTAGAGAAAGGGTATCCCTCCAAAAACCGAGGGATACCCTTTTAAGCTAATTTAATTCAGGAAAAACAGGCATTCATACAAAAAAATAGGCGTTGAATCTTGACCACTTGTAATCAGGTTTAGACTAGCTTATAATCATGTTACAGCTTAATTTAATGAAAAGGGGGACGAATTCATGGGAAATAACGCAGTTAATCCAGCGGGTATCGCTATTATCGGTGGCCCTGGTTACATCATCGTGATTATCTGGTAAGTGACAGAATAGACCTCTTGCGAAACTTCCCTTTGGGGGGGTGGCGTAGATAATTTCTGCTCTCATTGTTGGTAAGCATGTCGAAAGCCCTAGGGTATTAGCCATGTTCATCGCCATGATAGGTGAAAAAAATTCCTCGCCCTTCCACTTATTCTACCGTTTCGCAAGAGATTTATTTTTCAGAAGGGTACATGGGATGTCACATACAAGATGAAGATGTGAAGCTATAATTGAACCAATCAACAGGCGGATTATCGAAGTTGGGATTAGAAAAATTTATTAATTCATCTAAATAATAAGATGATGAAGGAGAGAATAGAGGATGTTATCACAAAATGAAGTCCAAAAGAAAGATGTGCATGAGTTCACGACAACGAATGTATTAGAAAACACAATCAAATGTTTCAAAAGACCGGTTGCCACTGCTTTATGTACTGTTTTTCTTGCAATACCACTTCTTCAGACTACCGCAATAACCGCTTATGCGTCAAATCAAAATCTACATTCGATTATTCAGGAAGAACCGATTGAAGCTCATGGAATTGGAGCTGCAATAGTCTACAAAATTGTAATTATTTTGATTAATAATGGTAATACCAAAACAGCAGGTTGGATTTTAAGTGGAGGAGCTGTCCAGTGGGCTCAAGGAGCTGTTGGACGCCCGGGTGCCCTTCAAGCGGCTACTGCAGCAGTTGATGCCTACCATCGAGGTCATAGAGGTATATTCACTTACCGTATTTGTACGCCAGGAAGCCAGAATACACAAATTTGTGCATGGTCAGTCTTTGACGTAAGCGAGTAGTAGGAGTTTAAAGATGAAGCCCTCAACCAAGAAGAAGGTTCAAGCGGTTTTAAATGAAATTGCAGGAAAAATTATAGAAGTTTTAGAAGCAATCGGTTTTTATCTTGGAAATCCTTAAGCAATTTTGTCAAAATATTTTTGAGTCATCGAAGCTAAGGGAAAGCGACAAAATTTCGAAATTCCTAATTTATACACTGGATAACGGTTGGTTTCAAAACGAATATTTTGAGATTATTCTAAAAGGTTTTGCATTCGCAGAGGTTTTTTTAATGCAAAGGGGGAAATGATTCTTGGGTAATAAGTTAGTTAATCCATCGGTTTCGCTATCATCGGTGGTCCAGGTTATATCATTGTCATTATCTGGTAAGTTACATACTGTTTAATTATTAGCCTCTCCAAGCGATTAGGGAGAGGCTAATAATTATATATGTGGGAGGAGTATATGAAAAAACATCTTTTTGCCCATCCAGTTTTACTTGGTTTAACAATTTTATTGGGGATTTTGACACAAGGTATTTCAATGGCTACTTCTTTTGCCTTGATGCATATTGTGGACACCTTGACTTATGGGGAAGCGGATGACTTGTTTGGGTTGATATACTTGTCATTGATATTTATCATCATTTTTTTTGTAACGATGTGGGCATATTCAAAGATGTCAGTCTACTCTTCGTTCAAAACTCAGTTAAGTTTGAAAACAACTGTTTTCGACTCGATAATGAATCTTTCCATAGATGAATTTGGGAATGAAAATAGTGCCAAATTCATTTCAGTTCTTAACAATGACATCAAGTTGATTAACGATAACTACATACAAAACATCTTGGAGGTCATTAAATTTGTTATTTCAGGAGTTCTTGCCTTCGTGTCCATTGCGATACTTAGTCCTATAAATGCTATTATTGCCCTGATTTTATCTTCCTTCCCGTTGATAATGCCATTTCTCCTTGGGGGGAAGTTAGCAGAAACAAATATACTTCACATGGAGAAATTGGGAAAGCTAAATGAAAGAATTAAAGACTATTTAATGGGATTTGAAGTGATTAAAACTTTTGCCATAGAAGCGAGGATTAAAAAAATTTTTGATTCGTCTGCCTATGAAGCAGAGCAAGCAAGGTACGCAGCAGGTAAAGTTAGCGTGCAACTTGGAGCGATTACAGGAACAATGATTGTTGCAACACAGTTTTTCACCTATTTAGTGGCAGGATATTTTGTCTTGCAGGGGACGATTACCATTGGGGCAGTTATTGCGATTGTAGGATTGACGAATAGCATAGCCCAACCTATCCAATTTATAACTCATAATATTGCGGGAATAAAGTCAACTAAAAAAGTCAGGGAAAATTTCATTTCTCTAACGGAATATCGCCAAGAAGAGAACGGAACAGAATTTGCAGTTTTTAATCAAGGGATTTCATTAAGGAATGTATCATTTACTTATTCAAACGAAACTAAAAAAGATAGTCGCACTCAAATGACTAAGAAGCCAAAGGTACATGTAATTCCGTACACAGGGGAATTTACTCTTGAGGCAATCGCAGCTAAAACCAATTTGGATTTAAATCCTGAAGAGTGTGTGCTAATAAATTCAGACAAAACTCTGGATGACATTCAAAATATCATTGGTGAGTTTAGCATTGACCAAAAAAATGAAAAATTGGCTTTGAAAAATATTAATTACGACTTTAAAAATCAAGGGAAATATGCTATTGTAGGAACTAGTGGCAGCGGGAAGTCTACCCTTGCGAAGCTTTTGTTGGGGTACTATAAGAATTATGACGGAAACATACAAGTGGGCGGGACGGAAATTAAAAATATTAAGCCTGATTTTCTTTATGCTAATTTGGCCCCCATTCCTCAAAATGTGTTTATTTTGGACGATACGGTTAAAAATAACATTACTTTATATAACGGGTATTCAGAAGAAGATTATCAAAATGCTTTGAAAGAAGCTCATTTGTCTGAGGTAATTCATGCTTTACCAGCTGGCTCCGATACTCAGCTTGGTGAGGGAGGTAGCTACTTATCAGGAGGGGAGCGTCAACGCATTGCAATAGCGAGAGCTTTCATTAAGAAAAGCAAAGCTATCATCATGGACGAAGGCACTTCAAGTTTAGACAACAAAACATCTTACCTTGTTGAGAAGGCATTATTGGAAGGAAAAAATAACCTAAGTATTTTCGTCACACATAGGTATCAAAAAGAAACATTAGCAAAGTGTGACGGGATTTTAGTTTTAAAGGATGGCGAGCTTGTTGAAAGTGGCACTTTTGAAGAATTGATTCAGAAAAAGGGTTATTTTTATAGCTTGTACACTATAAATGTAGGAGATGAGAGAAATGTTTAAAAGCAAAACGGTAAACGAAGTTCAAAAGAGTGATAACTTAGACATTGAAGCGATTTTAAAAATGAATGGATTGGAAAACATTGACTTATCGCAAGTTAAAGTGGTCAAAGCTTCTAGCGAAGAGGAAGCACAAGAGCTTATCAAAAAGTTGCGAAGCAGGTGAGAAAATGTTTAATGTCCTCTTATGTAATTGTTCCGAAAGCAAAAGTAAAATCCAAGAAAGGATTTTAGAAATTTTAGGGACTTCCACTGTCCAATACCTGATTCAAGAAGTTGATTCCATTAGTGAAGTGGTAAAAGGCACATACGACTTCGATTTATGCTTCATAAATCAAAAATTAGTTCCCGAGGCCCAAACTGTAATGGAATATGTAGAGAAAAAGAGTGGCGAAAAGGTGAAATTTTGTGCGTTTATAGAAAATCCCATCACTAACGATAAGTGCTTTGAAGTCATTAGAGATGCGGTTTCACAGTATCTGGGCTACAAATCAATGAGTTTATCATTAGAGATAATGACGGATAAAGGTATTAAAAGCTTGCCGATCAAAAAAATTCAGTACTTTGAATTTTCCGATCGGAAGTTGAAAATAAAATTTGATAATTCTGTTTATTATGCCAATGACACCTTGAAAAATGTCATGGAGATTGTCAGTAATTATGGATTTTATCAACCCCATAAAAGTGTAATTGTCAACTTAGAGTATGTAGATGGAATCAAAAACTATTCCATTTTTATGAAGGATGGAGAAGAACTGCCCCTTGCACAAAAGAAATCCAAAGTATTTAAAAAAGACTTTCATGATTATGTGACGACACGAGGATATTCGGCATGAATTTTGAATGGCAAATACAGAGAAATGAAGCAATCTCATGGTTGCTTCATTTCTCTGTATTTTTTTTCGTCACTTTCCCATTCTTCCATAATCTTACCCGCCAAATACTCATCAGAAACAATCCGTGCCATCATGGCACCGGCTTCGTATTTAGCTTTAGCTTTAGCTTTATCGAGGTCGTTTTCTACGAACAGCCAGTACTTGCCTTCTGCCATGTCAAGGACGGGCTTTCTTTGGAAGTCCTCATTTTGCTGCATAAGACGGTTAGTGCTATGGATGATTTTTAGGAAGCGTTCGTCAAATTCTTGATAATGTTCAAGAAGGTGCAAGGTGGCGATGAACAGTTTAATCATCAGCAACGATTCAAAGCCGGTTGCCTCCTCGGCCTGCTCCAACAGATTGAGGGTAATCCGATGAAATTGTGACGACTGATACTTCTCGAAAAAGTAAAGATTAAAGTAAAGTTCGATTAAAATCAACTCGTTCTCGGTGTAGCATTTTTTCCCGTTCAAGCTAGGAAAATGGGTCTTTAAAACTTCCTTGGCATTGGAGAATTTTTGCTCCGTGCGCACCTCGTAAATGGCTTCAAGGAAGATAATGCTCAACTTCTCCGTTTCGGGGATGACATGAAAGTAATCCTTATAAATCTCCGCAAACACCATTTTTTTCTTCCTAATCCGCTCCTCGGCATCGTAGACCGGCTTTCGCTGCAACTCGTATTTTAATTCGAGATAACGTGGGGGGAGGGAAAATGAGTCGGTTTCCATCAACTTGGCATAGCTGATTCCAAATGCTTCGGCGAGATAGTAACCGGTTTCGTGGCTAGGCATCGACTTGCCCCGCTCAATCTCTCCCAATTGGCGGACGGAAATGGAGTTTTGAGCAAATCCGCACAAATCTTCCTGGCTCCACTGCCGTTCCTTCCGCAAATTTTTGACCCGGTTCCCGATAATTTTCATTAAATGCTGCTTCAACGATTCATCTTTCATCGACGCGCTCCCCTTTCTCACTAAATTTTATCACGATTAACAATCTTTGGAAAGAAAAAAATGTCGGAAAACGCCGAAATAGGAAGTCCGCTTCCTGTTCATTTAGCCCAACTCCCGATATAATAGGTGTAGTGTAACGGCAATGGGTTGCACTTGACAACCAAGAGAGCAATGATGATGAACTGTGCAAAACCTAGACTTTTTTGGGGGAGGAATGCTAGCCTGACCCCAGTATTTGAAACGTTCCTTGAGAGGGGAGCTATAAAGCGAAGGTTACCATGAGGGGGTGCCTTCGTTTTTTCGTATGTATAGCTGAATTTATAGTCAAAATTACATTTGGATGTCATTAAGAAACAAAAGGCTGGCAAAGTGATGGACATGAAAGTTATGTGGGCAATGCCCATTCCAACCCCGACTCCATGGAAGGGTTCAATTCTGTTTTTAGGAATTTAACCCTTTATTTTACAATAATCGGCATTTTATCCCCTCATACACCGCCACTTGTGATATAACCCGAGTTTTACACCCGTCTCCGAAAAAACTCTGTCGAAAAACATCTGATATCAAGGGTTTTAGGGGTTGAAACCCGTTTCATTATTTGATATAATTAATATACATATATCAACATAGGATTGGAACGGGAATTATGCATATCGAGAAAATTAAAAACAACGGCGTCGATTACCTGCGCCTTTCCAAGTCGCACTATGACAGGGAACTGAAAAAACAACGGAGGACGGTC
>Ga0268261_10001927_pt1 | contig 14672 bp, 12 predicted proteins | sample TergutNc150P1_FD_190353 | JGI IMG/M metagenome (GOLD analysis project Ga0268261, IMG submission 190353) | Nasutitermes corniger P1 segment gut microbial community from laboratory colony in Florida, USA - Nc150 P1 (SPAdes) (version 2) | ecosystem: Host-associated > Arthropoda: Insects >... | reverse complement strand
TTACCGCCTGAGGACAAAGGGGGGAGGGAGGGGAAGGTTAGGTTTGTTTACGGAATGAGCTCAAGGTTAGGTTTGTTGACGTGTGACGTCACGGGGGTCGGTGGTGGGGGGTGCTGAACGCACACCCTTACTACTGCCGACTCACAAAGAATGGCGTAATACCGATCTGTACATTTAAATACAAGACAGAAGCCATCACTGAGAGCGTAACATTTTTCATTTCGCTCATGAAAGTTTAATCACTCGAAAGGAAAGGGAATTCCAAGTTGTCTGTCGTCGCTAATGTACGAAGACACAAAGCTATTCCCATACTTTATTCATGGTGCTTCGGCGTCCAAGAAAGCGTATTTTGAACAAGAAGTATACAACCTATGAAACAGTCTCGGTGTCTGAATGAGATTAGGTAAGTATGGTTTTTATTAAAGGCAAGTTTCATTATTAACGAAATGCAACATAAAACAAGTGTGTACTGATCCAAACTAGTAACTTCAGTTCAGCACCTTTACCTTCAACTAATTACCAGCAGGAACTTAAGCTCGGAAGGCCTTAACCCTTATCCTGCTAACGTGGAGAAAATGGTGAGCTAATAATGCCAGCAAATAGATGGGATTTAATTCGGCGTTTAAAGGGTTAAAAATCGAAACATGCGAATCCAAATTATTAGACCAGTACCCTGTGCCCAGAAAACCCAAAACTTGCAAAATAGTGCTAATGTTCACGCATGATCTAGTCAAAATAAACGGCAACCGACTGGTCGTGGCCTCCATTTCCAAGAACCGTGGTTCACTGTGGCCATCGAGCAGAGTCAAGGCTGACATATTGGTACGTGTACCTCAGTTTCGTGTACAGATGTTATCCAGGGCCAAAGCATTGTTCACTAATTCTGACTCACATAATGGGTCTTTTAAATTTTGTGAACATTGGTGCAAGTGAACATGGCGTTCATAATATTTAAGAATTAAATTCCTACCTCATAAGAGACACTGCATCACCATTACAAAGGTCCAGAGATTCATGCTGTTCCAGAGATATCATTTAGTTAGCATGACATACAAAACACATGAATTCAGAGTGAGAAAAATGTAGATATATTTAATGTTAAGGCAAGAGGACTGCATAGTTAATATGGTACTTCAAAGGGTCAAGCAGTGTATGCTTCAATGGGGCGGGGGTTCTATCATGCCTGCCGCAGATAATGTAGCAACTTGCTCAGTGGGTGATTTGTCTCTGATAAGACAGGCCATAAAATGTTGTCAAGCCTTCAGTAACAACCACAGCACACAAGTCTGGGTGTTCTGTGTATGTTCAGTGGCCTAGTGCTACACTCTCACAGAGATGCACTAACACAACTCAGAACCACTACACACCACTGTGAAGAGCTTGGTGCTTCACTGAGTTATCTGACACCAATCATTCAGCTTCAAATATGTAAATTATAGGCACTAAGCAGACTGAAAGCTGATGAGGTATTAACAAGAGCTACTTGAGATGTGCTTCAAAACAAACTACCGCTTCCGTTCTCAGAGATCCTTCCACCCACATTCATTTTGGACTGCCTCTCTGTTTAACTTCATATTCACCTGCATTAGGTATAGCTTGCAATGGACTGTAATGTAGGTCTTAAGTCTAAAATTTTACCTTGATTTACTGGCTTCAACACAAACACATATGCAAATCACTTCCATACACAACGTCATCTTAACTCGCTGTCCGGCATATGCCACTGCTGCCAACATTGCAACTCGTGACTTAACATCACTGCCCACTTAAATCGATTTAAACTCAAAAAGAAAAAAAGAGAAGAAACACACAAATAGAACATTTAAATTCATAACAATAGATTACTCTGCATCACCACGTAATTGACAAAGTTTGTGTATTGCGCTGGGTAAAACTCCAGATTGGGTTCGTACATCAGCCACCTGAACTAGTTCATCACTGCCATAACGGACATCTATCACCCCCAATTTCCACTGTAGAGGTGGAGTATGATCATCCTTTATGAGAACTACTGTCTCTCTCTGGATGTTGTTGGATTCCGTAGGCCACTTATGATGTTGCTGCAGCTGGTGCAAATAATCCTTGGACCATTTTTTCCATAAACGCTGGGTATATCGTTGCACGAACTGCCAGCGGGATAGCTTGTTTATGGGTACATTGGAATAATCAGCGTCAGCCAGTGCCATGAGGGGTCCGCCAATAAGGAAGTGACCAGGGGTTAGAGCTTGCGGGACCTTAGGATCAGAGGGAATTTGACATAATGGGCGAGAGTTCAGGCACGCCTCAATTTGGGTCAAAATTGTTGACATTTCCGCAAAGCTGATACATGCAATACCTATGACTCGACGCATGTGATATTTAACTGACTATTCCAGCCTCCCAAAGGCCTCCAAAGTGTGGCGAGTCAGGAGGTATGAAATGCCAACGAACATCCTCTGTTGTCATGAAGTTATTAATTTCTTCTTGAAATGTGTCAGAATTAAGCATCTTTCTTAATTTGCAGAGTTTGTTATTAGCACCCTTAAAACATGTTGCATTATCACTGTAAATATTATGACTTCTTCCCCTTCTGGCCATAAATCTGCGCAGTGCTGCTAGGAAAGAACCTGTTGTCAAATCACTGACAAGCTCAATATGTATAGCTCTGGTTACTAAACAGATGAATAGAGCTGCATAACATTTAACCTTCGTTTTACTCCGCCTTCCACCTTGACGAATTAGGAATGGTCCAGCATAATCTACTCCACAGTTGAGAAATGGACGGGCTGGTTTCACTCTGAGGCTGGGTAGATTTCCCATCAGTTGGCTTGCTGACGCAGCTTGCATTCTGAAGCACTTGACACAAGAATGAACTATCTTCCTGCACAGCATCTTTCCCTTGATAATCCAAAAACGTTGACAGAAAGGAATGCATGAGTTGAGGTCCTCCATGCAATAGCCTTGTGTGTTCGTGGTGAGCAATCAGTTCAGATAGATGGCCTTTGGGTGGCAATATCACGATGTTTTTGATCATAATCTAAAACTGCAGCTTGAAGTCTTCCGCCCACCCTGACGAGTCCACCCTTGTCCAAAAATGGGTGTAGAGCCAAGAGTTTGCTACTCTTCCTGATAGGCCGCCCTGATCGCATATCCATCAACTCATCTGAATAAGATAATTCTTGAGTTTGCCTAATGCATCGCAACAGGGCTTCTTCAGTTTCGTCAACCGTTATACTTCCATATTTCTTACCGTTGGGATTTTTAGCATTGATGAAATGGAAACAATATGCCATCAACCTCTTTAGTCAGTTTAAAGAAGAAAATCTTGATATTTCTTCAGTGTCACTTGTGTCTGCCATGCATATATTGTGCTTGCGTTGTTCGAGGAGTTCCCTCCATTACAATGTTGTAATGGGGCCATGAGTCTTCACTTTGTTCCAACCAAGATGGTCCGTTCCAACATTGACTACTATGCCACAATTCTTAAGGCCCTGTCCCCCTTGACAAGATATCCGCTGGATTGTCCTCTGAAGCAACATGATGCCAAAAGAAATTTGATGTGATATCCTGAATTTCAGACACCCTGTTGGCTACGTATGTCTTCCATCTTGTGGGAATGTCTTGCCACCAAATCAAAACAAGCCTTGAGTCTGTCCACAGATGAACACTATCTATGGGTGCACACAAAATAGGTAATACCTTCTTAGTCTGGCAAGTAGCTGCGTACCACAAAGCTCAAGTCTTGGAATGGATGCTTGTTTCACAGGCGACACTCTTGATTTTTAGCACAGGAGTTGCAAATGTAGTTTAGCATTTGCATTGTCTGAACGTATATATATTATATATATATATATATATACAAGCTCCAAATGCTCTTTCTGACGAATCAGAAAACCCATGAATCTGTATGGTAGTTACCTCGCCCTTAATGTTGACTGGCCTCGGAATGGATATGTTGTTCAGTACTGGAAGCTGCCGATATGGCTTCTTCCATGTCTCTTGAAGATTGTATGGAAGCTCCTTATCCCAACCGATTTGTCGTAACCACAACTGTTGCATGAATATTTTGTGACGAACTATCACCGGCCGTAGGAATCCTGTAGGATCAAAAATGGATGAAATAATAGATAGAACTACTCCCTTTGTCACAAGTTCCCAACAAGGTTTATATTTATCTCATATTTAAATGTATCCTGTGAGGAATGCCATACCAATCCCAGAGTTTTAATGCCTTCATAGCTTTTGAATTCACAAGAAGGTTCAGACTCTCGTAACTGTTCTGGTATACCTTCAAGATCTGCGTGATTGGCACACCATTTGTGTAGCACAAAACCTCCTTTTCCCAATATATATATATATATATATATATATATATATATATATATATATTATTTCTTCTTGAAGCCTTCGAGCATCTGAAAGACTATCAGATCCTGTGACAAGATCACAAACATACACGTCACGACTTATAACTTCTGCCGCGAGTGGGTACGATGAAGCTTCTTCGCTTGCAAGCTGATTCAAATATATTGTTGCTAGGAATGATGCAGGTCATGTACCGTGACAGTCACTAGCTGATATTGCTTAAGTGGTTCATCACTGGATCTTCTCCATAGTATACGCTGTAGATCGTAGTCCTCAGGATGCACTCGGATTTGTTGGTACATTTTGGATATATCAGCAGTCATTGCATACATGTGCATTTCGAATCTCAGTACAAGGGATATAAGATCTTGTTAAATTGTTGGACCGACCATGAGCATCTTATTCAGTGAAATACCAGTGGTACTTTTGGCTGATGCGTCAAAAACAACCCGTGTTTTGTTGTGCCGCCTTCCTTAAAAACAGCATGATGGGCTATAAAGAATATAAGCTTGTCCGATGTATTGTCATGAGTTATCATCTTCCAGTACTAGCTGCATATGGCCTAAACTTAAATATTCATCCGTGAACTTCGTGTACTCCCTTCAAAGCTCCAAATTTCTTCTCAGCTTTCTTTCCAATTGCTGAAACCTGTATTCTGCCGTAGTGTAAGAATCCCCAATTTGAAGATTTTGTGAATGACGTGGAACTCTCACTACGAAACGCCCTGTTTCATCCGCGGTGGTTATTTCCACGAAGTGTCTTTCTACTGTCTCTTCTTCCTTAGTACGTATTGGCGAAACAATTTCTTCTTGCTCCCAGAATCTTTGCAACTGGAAGTCTATAGGCGGTTCATTGCATATGAACAACGCTGTGGATCTATCAGCTCCTTCCTTCGGTATATGACCAAGGAAAATCCAACCGAGATGAGTTTCTTGAATGACTGGATGATTCTTCCCACGGGTGTAGCATCCATTCTTCATTAAGTAAGGACACAAGTCAGATCCTATCAACATATCAATCCTTCCCGGAATACTGAATTCATCATCTGCCAAAATAATGTCCTTGGGTAACTTTAAGGTTGTAATATCTGACAGATGAAGACATGTTACCCGTCAAATTAGGTAAAATGAAACAACAAATGTTAAATTAGAATACTTATTGTCCTTAGAACTGAACTTAATGTCCATGCTATGACTAGCTGCTGAAGATGTATTGTTAATGCCAGTAATAGGTATTTCATTGCGCTTACGCTTTAATTGTAATCGCTGTGCAAGGTCTTCAGTAATACTGCTTGACTAGCAGGGGTACCCGGCGTTGCCCGCGATGACCAATGGTGAAACCGGATAGCAATTTTGTGTATTATATAACAAAAAAGGGGGACGGAATAAATTGTGAAAATCAGAGTGAAATATGCGCCATGTTATGTACGAAAGGGTCTACAACTTACGCAAAAGAACACACGCGCAAGAAAAAGGCAGCATCGTGAATGAATACAATGTCTTCTTTGACAATTAATAGGAAAGCAAAGACATGTAACGAAATTAGAATGTTACCATCTGTTTGAAATGTCACTGAAGTTTTTTGTTTTCCTTTCAGGAGCCGGAATGTAAATGTTTGTAGGGTTTCCGACTCTTCAGCATGCAACATATATTTGCCCATGTGGGAAGCATGGATCACAGTGTTGTCTTGCCGTTCACAAAACATTTCCCAGAAAGGACGAAACAGGTTGAGGTCAAAGGTATATAAACACAGGGGCTGCTGACACAGACACACACGTGACTCTCAGGGTTGGTAGCACTGTGTTGTCATCCCGTTAGCGAAACATCTCGATGGAAGGACGGGAAAGGTTGAGGTGAAGAACTGTGTTGTCCGTAGACAGGGAACGGAACAAGGACGGACGAAGGTTAGATAGGTTTTACGTTATTTGTATAAATGCAATGTCATTGCAAGTGCAATTGATTAGACACTTCCTTCCCGTCTCATCAGGTTTCCATTTTCACACACATGCATTCCGTTCACTTCTCCGCGTTATCATTGCACAACCCACCGTGCGTGACGTCATACCAGCACACGCCACATGACGGATATAACGCAGTAGCGGGATAGTGTGGCGCCGGCGGCCATCTGCTGCGCATGAATCGGCACCCGCTCCCGACAAAATAGGCCTAAAGGTGGGAAAGGTGAAATATTGTGGGCCCGTACATACCCTACCGTCTCTTCCAGACCACAGGGGAGATGTGTGCAAAGTTTGGTTCCGGTCGGTTCAGAAATGTGGATTTGTATAAGGTACAAACATACAAACATACATCTTTATATATAAGAAGATTGCGAGCGGTCGTCAAGTAGAACTCTGCAAGGTTGTTGAGTACCCCATCAATCTGTGACCTTGATTGTGGCCGTGGCCAGGAAAACTTGAGATGCACGCTGTTCGTTAAAACTGCAGTAGCTTCCTTGCCTTGGTTCTGTAGGAGATGAACTCATTTCCTCAGCCCTTGTAGAGGTCGCTTCAATCTCAGGAGCCTTCGGTATTTGTTCCCTGCGATTGTGATGTAGGAGAGTATGGTGGTGTTTCTTACATTGTTTACAACGATGTGGGTTAGTACATTCGCGAGCCCTGTGTCCTTGCATGCAGTTAAAACATAAATTATATCTCGCCACAAGAGCCCTCCTGTCTTGCAGCGTCAATATAAAAAACTTATCACACTTGTGCAACACATGTGCATTCCTAAACATCGGGCACTTGAGTGTTGCTGTAGAAGAAATAAACGTAATGGTGTTACGACGATCCTTCATATGCTTGTCTCCCTTAACATCAGCTGACCTTGTGTCTGAATGACTTTTACCCTTTCCTGGATTTAGGTTTTCGAGGGCACGTCTCCTCCCTTCGAGGAAGGTGATGAACTCTTTCAGCGAAGGGAATCGAAGATCATTCAACTTGAGCTCCCATGCCTTGCGTGTGGTGGAATTTAACTTTTCTATAATCATTTGAGAAATTATCACGTCACAAAGAGAAGTTTGAATGTTTAATGCCTGTAAAGCATTGACATTGTTTGAGGTAGTGTTAACCAGTTCTGCAAATTCACTAGCAGACTCCTTATGCAACTGTTTCAATTCTAACAGCTGTTGAATATGACTTGCAGCAATGAGGTGTTTGTTTTCATACCTTTCAACTGCAACGTCCATGCAATTGTGTAATTGTTGGCAGTCATGGGTAAATTGCTAACTAAACGCTCAGCTTCTCCTGATAAGGATGATTTGAGATAATGAAATTTCTGTATTTCAGGCAAACTATCATTCTCATGTATCGTCACCTTAAACGTGTCACTGAAACTAACCCAGCGATCGTACTGCCCGGAAAAAATTGGCAACTTTATGGCAGGCAATTTTAAACTGTTGTGTAAATTTGAGCTACCCTGCTCTAAAGTGTCTGTTGGATGTACCTGCTCACTGCTCTTGGCATCATGTTCATCTATGATGCGCTGCATTTTAACGTTCAAATCGTAAAACTTCATTTCAAAATCATTTCTAAAGTCATCATATTTGGAGGAATCACAATCTATGCTTGGCTACGGCGCAGTATAGGTACTGCAAGTTTTCACTCACCGACACGTGTGTCGCTGCAGTCCATGTTTCAGGTTTTACATTTTCCGTTCACCCATGTCTTCACGTTTTTCATGAAACACCCACAATGCAAACGCACTCAAATTCATCACGCATCCTGTAGCCCACTTGCAGCTCGAGCGGGAAAGTGCAGCGTCGTGGTCTGCTAATCTTACGTTGCAGTTGTAATCTTTTGTGTGACCTGCGTTGTATTTGTAATCTTTTGTGCGAAAATGGTTGCGCATTTACAAGAAATTGTTACGAGGAGCGTGTGCGGAGCATGCAGAAAGTGCCGAGCTTAGTGACGGATTTCCTGCTATTTTTTCCCTTTTCCACGTACGATTTTTTGCGTTGTATTGTGAACATCTTTAGGTTAGAGATTGGTGTAGCTTTTTTTTCATACCACGTACTACGATTTTTTGCCTTGTAGTGTGAACATCTTTAGGTTAGAGATTGGTGCTAACTTTCTTTTTTAATACCATGTACCACGAATCAACGTACCACGATTTTTTGCCTTGTAGTGTGAACATCTTTAGGTTAGAGATTGGTGCTAGCTTTTTTTTTATCACGTACCACGAATCAGTACCGTTCGACAATTCCCTCATCCACTCACACTCTTCACTTCCCCCTCACGACAGTCCCCCCTGCCACTAATTCCCCTTACGTCATACCTCCCCTCCTCGTCACGGAAATATCCCTATCTCCGATACCTCTTTTGCTCGCCGCCATCTTGCAGTACCTATACTGCGCTCGCTTCTTTCTAATCTATCCTGTATTTCTTCGTATTTGTTCCAGATTTCCTCTAGCCTTCCCATGCGAAGTTTAATATTCAAAACATCCTGATTATACTGCTGCACGATTGTTTGAATTCGCGTCAAACTGGCTTGAACGCGACTAAGTGCACTTATTAAGTCTTTGATCTGATTCGCCATGATTCAGGCACACTTCTCCTTTAGGTTATGAGCGACCACCACGGATAACTGCTCTACATACGCAGACTGCCGGGGGGTATGAACTTGCTTGGAACAGCCACTTAATGCGAACGGAATGACGCCTTATGCAATGCAATTCCGCCAGCACAATAAACTTGACTTGGATTCACAGATCCGGCATGAGTGGACCAATGTTTAACTTCATATTCACCTGCATTAGGTATAGCTTGTAATGGACTGTAATATAGTTCTTAACTCTAAAACTTTACCTTGATTTATTGGCTTCAATACAAACACACATGAAAACCCCTCGACACACAACGCCATCTTAACGCGCTGTCCGGCACATGCTACTGCTGCCAATATAGCAATTCGTAACTTAACACTCTCTTTCCACTGTACAATGAATAAACGCACCTCTTATCTTCATTTGTAAGTGCAATTATGTGCCCCAAATGGTCAACAGATTTACTGATCCACTGCTTATTACACACACTGCTGTTCGAATGAGGCAACCAGTATAAAATCTGTCACCAACAGTATGACAAGAGCTGAACTGCAATGAAATTCTTGGAGTGTTTGTCATCATTAATAAAAACAATTACTGTAGACTTCCGTTTATTTACTTGGAACCAAGAGGTAAAGTGCTTAATTAAAAGCCAGTTAATCCTGAGAAACAATAAACCTAACAAATTCACAAATGTAGCATAGAATAGCAAGTCACTGCTCATCTTTACTATCTGCAACAATTATATTAATAATTGTGGACAAACACAGTATCTTAAATAGAAATGACGTGTTGCAGTCAAACACTCGTAATATTTGTCATCCATTACCACATGATTCAGTTCAATGAACCATCATCACGCATTACTTTATAAAAACTTAAAAAACATGCATTTGCAGTATGCATTTACACAGGCACATAAGAATAAATGCATAAATAAATGACACATAATCATATAAAATATGTACAGTATTCCTATAAAATCTACTCAGTAAAATGCAAAACTGTAAGTAACAAAACCTTTATTTTAGTGAACAGACAAATAACATGACATAAAAGTTCATTCAATTTTAGACAACTTATGACTTACAGGATTTTTAAGAAGAACAGTGCCTTATGAAATTACATTCACTAAATATGAGCAGGAACTGAACTAAAAAAATAAAGAATGCAGAATACTGATTTCACCCAAACGATTACAATCATCTAAATAGGAAACATAGCAATGATGATGTTCCATACAAAACAAATACTTGCTTTTATATAACGCTTCGAACACATGGTATATTTTAATATATATTCATAAACTTGTGAGATCTCACTAACCAATAATGTCTTATACAAATGAACCTATTTGTGTGTGTGTGTGTGTGTGTGTGAAGTAACGCCTTATGAAGGTCCGTTGAACCAAAACATACAGCATCGGATGACAAATACTAGGTGTTACGTTTGAATGTAATACTTCATTTGTATTCAATACAATGCAACACAATGGGACGAATCAGAATAAAATTTTATCTTAAGCCGTCTGCAATTGTATAGTAGTTACAATTACTAATCATCTATAAAGTTGTTCTTTTTCCCGTTTGTTGCTTATATGTATGACGGTTAAGCTGGAATGTCACTTGTGACAGAATCCATTGTACTGTGACTGCAATGTAAATGTACATTTACAGCTTCCTACTATTGTAGTTTATTTACATACTGTTCCTGCCACAATGACAGAGCTGTAGGTAGCATTCCAAAATCACACAAATGCCAGACACAAACAATCAGAGTAATCAGATGTGTCATTTTTTTTTTTAATTTTTAATTCAACAACTCCTCATTCTCAACAGTAACCATTTATGTTGAGAGACCAAAACAATGTAATCATTTCCAATTTCATCAAGTTCATCTTCTTACTATCACTTCAGAATCCTCTCCAAATCTGCAGGAGTGTTTCCTGAGACAAGCCATAGCTTACTTAACCCTTATCCTGCTAACGTGGAGAAAATGGTGAGCTCCTAATAATGCCAGCAAATAGCAGATGGGATTTAATTCAGCATTTAAAGGGTTAATTGCACCTCAGAGCTTCTGTCTTGAATAATGTTAAGCAACTGGAAACAAATTCACTTGAAGTTTCATCAAGCTGCATTCCAATCCTGATATTTCGTAATACACCCTGAATAAATTCAATATCTAATATTCTTTTCTTTAGCAATAATTACACTTTGGTATTTCCTCTAAAAATATTCAAAACATAAATTTCTAACTTCAAACAAGTACAGATACCAACGGCTATGTTCAAAGCTGCAGTGAACACAAAGCTTTTTACTCACAAATAATTGTGAATTTCTTACCTTGAGCTGTTGCAGAGGCTGACACAGAAGGCCAGGATCTCTCTGTCTACCAAGTCGATCGGTCTCTGCCTCCACACACTCCATCGAAGACTCAGCTTCAGACAGCCATGCAAGGAACTTGTCCAATGATCGATCAAAGTTGTGCAGCAAGTTCATTGCCGAGTGAAGCAGCTTTCCCCGATTGACGATGCTGCAAACAGTCGGTTGATAATTAACAAATTAACCTTAAAAATTTCAGCAGTGGTTCAAAGGAAATTACTTCAATGCAAAATCTCAGGTTCCTGTAATGAAGTTGCTCAAAATTCATCTTCACCCATGTTATGCCACGTTGACAAGTACACAGTTACCAAAGTTTAGAATGATTATACTGCCTTCACTCTTTTTGGACTGCTTGACCATGCAGATGGGGGCATTAAAATTGTCTTAAATATCAATAGCTGTTTACAGCACAACATGTTGTAACATCCCAGAAGACCTGAATCATCTTAAGTTTACTAAACAAAGCTTTGTAAGGTAAGAACTGTATACCACCAGGTTTCCTATATGTCATTAAGGCATAATGCCTGGGGGAAATTTGAAATTTGTGCTTACTGTAATGGAAGTCTGTGTGGCGCAATGTACCATGTTGAAAAGATGGATTCTATGGTTTTAACACATACTGTCTCCTTCTGCAGGGTTCAACCTGATGGAGAGAACAGGTCCTCCAAAACAATGGGGTGATTTAATCTTTGCAAAGAATCTTCACTTACAGATTACTCTCCATATGTCACTTTAGAACACATAAATTTAATAATACAATCAGATACAGCCCTGAAAATGACACAGAAATCATGGAACACTGAAATAAAGATGAAAGTAACACAATATAAATGTGACAGTTAAGAGTAAATTCCACGACAGAGTTTGGCAGGATATGTGCTGAAACATTCTGAGACAGCTCCAAAACGTCAAATCATTCATTATCTAAATAAAAGAGCAAAGGGTGGTGCACTAAAGAGGATCATGAGAATAACGTTCTGCAACACACGTAGAAACATTATCCACGAAGAGCATCAGTATATGTTGGCTGCGGTTACTTATCATTCCAAGGGAGCTACAGACAATTCTGGGTGCCACCTGGAGCATGACACTCAACATTTCACTTGGAGTTCAGTCCAAATGTTCTGATTACAATATGCTGTGAAAAACATGACTATTACTTTCTACACTGTACATGTAGATCATCATTGGATCTTTGAAACATGTTTCTCTAAAACTGTATTTATTTTTGCCATCAGGTATACAAGTTGGGCCCCTTAGAAAAATGTACTGCGAATCACCATACCAGCCGGGATCTTTAGCAAGATCTTTGGTCCAGCTGAACATCGACACCCGACGACAGAAACAGCTCGTTTCCAGAATGCCCTATGTTTCAAATATACATGAGATGAAAGGCAATGTCCATAGTAAGTGATGTTTATTGTTCCAATAGATTACCATTATCCCAAGAGACATAAGACACAATTATGTACCTCAAATGTTTCAGCAAACAGGACCTAAAGTGAAAAAAAAAAACCTTTGGAAAGAATCGGTACATTCTGTTAATTTCTAAGGCATCTAACATAAAATCCCTTGCTCAAGAGAATGCAGTTACCCTGTGCAGTGTGAATGCTTTAACACTCATGACAATGGTCAAGGAAAACAAAGAGTTTGTGTTAAAAGCATGAGTCTCTATACCTGCATGTTATAGTTTTCTTTAACAAATACTGATCACCATATGTTAGGTGTTTTGTCTATAGCATGCCTAAAGACTAATTTATTAACAGTTCCAACAACACAGTACACCACAAAAGATAACTGTAACCTCTCCCTTGCAAAAAACATGACAAACCTTCAGCCCATTGTAAGGATAATGAACAGTAATAATAAGAATTCTGAATGCAGTAAGTCTCTTAATGTAGGCCTTCTCTCAACTTGCAAAACAAAATTTAATTCTGAAAAAGCCTATTAAGGGCTGGATGAATGAAAGCATGTAACCCATTCAAATAGCCCTCTGGTAAAACATTTGCGCCACAATTATAATATATATAATTTCATACCATATTTTAGAAGTTCTATTTTTCATTTCATTTTCACACATTCCTCCATAGCAGTAGCCTTTCACCAGCAAATGCTTCATCAATATTACACAGGGCAGATTATAAGAGTTCAAAGCATGATCATGTACCACTTTCAGTTATTGATTAATTAATTAACTCCACTGTGAACAGTCATTCTTGAAAAGCAAAGAGTGCAGGAAAGAATATGAATAAATTTCATTCATCAGCACTTGTTGTTATGGAAGGGCAAACAGTTGGGTCTGCTCAGTGTAATAACACGATTCCTGATGAGTGAAACCTGTTCCTGGTGGGCAACTAAACATGAAAAAGTGAATTTCACATGGCAACAAAATACCTCTCAATATACAAATTTCAGACACACAAGGAAAGAATTGTTTCTCCAAATGGGGGCTGGAATACACTATGTTTTGTATAGCAAAAACTGAAGAATTCTGAAAAGGCAGAATGCGAGACACACCACTAAATTGGTTATTACTTAGTAACTCTACATCAGGCGTTTAGGATATTCAAAATTGAACATGATTAAATGATTACAAATTAGTATGACTGGGAAGGAAATTTATACTGGCATATTTCAAAGGTATATATGAGAGTGCTGAGACGAAGCTGGGAAAGACAGCGCATGCCTGCCGAAGGACAGTCACAGCCCCATTAAAACTTCAATGAAGGACATCATGAACACACACACACTTCACCACAATGCTTGATGGATACATCAGTATTCAAACAATTTACATATGTCAACTTCAGGACTATGGCTGTTAAGTCAGTACAGTGGCTAAGCTATGGATTAAACATGTGAGCCTTTTCCTCTTGTCCACAATGTCCACAGCAGCTCTAGGAATCCCCTACCAATAGGTACTGTAAGCTCTTCCCCACTGGTACAGCACCTCGGGCATGAATCTCAATACTCATCCCACTTCATGCCGAGGTTAGTAATACATTGAGTAATACTCCACTCCCCGTCATTGAGTGATGTTTAATTACACAAGGTGCAACTATATCTTTAAGTGCACAAATTTTCTCTGTAAAAGTGCCCAACATACCTCATTGCAAGTGCATCATCACTTGTAATCAAAACTCCATATTACTGGTTGTTAACACTTTGCCGACCGGATGGTCTTTTAATTAAATACCCCCAGTTCCCGGACCTTTTAAACGCTTTGAACGTTCAACCCCATAACATATTCTTACTTACGGTTTGACACTGTAGATTACGCTCGTGAGCCCCAGACTACAGAAACTGCATGCAGATAGTCTAGTAGTTCGTCAATGAATGGTATTTCTCGAAATAAGACCCTTTGTGAAGCGGAACAACGCAGAATTTACAGATGTATCTAGTTTCACT
>Ga0268261_10001926_pt1 | contig 14673 bp, 4 predicted proteins | sample TergutNc150P1_FD_190353 | JGI IMG/M metagenome (GOLD analysis project Ga0268261, IMG submission 190353) | Nasutitermes corniger P1 segment gut microbial community from laboratory colony in Florida, USA - Nc150 P1 (SPAdes) (version 2) | ecosystem: Host-associated > Arthropoda: Insects > Digestive... | reverse complement strand
TTGTGTGTGATCTAGAAACATCAAGAATGGGTGCTCCATATATATATGACATTAGTAGCCTAAAGGTTAATAATTTAACCCTTATCCTGCTAACGTGGAGAAAATGGTGAGCTCCTAATAATGCCAGCAAATAGCAGATGGGATTTAATTCGGGGTTAGAGGGTTAAACATGTTACTGAATGCATAAAATTTATTAAAGGACCAGCTAATGGACTTGGATTTATTGATGTGATGTTAGTACATAGTAATCACCAACTTGTTGCAGCCACTCATGTGGCCACTTCAGGGTGAAGAGAACGAGAATACCAACAATTGTAACGTGTTGAAGTCACCTCACAGTTAAAAATCATGTAGTTTTTGGTAAAGTTCACGGTTGAATAGTAAAATATCGATGAGTATAAAATATTAGAAGTTCATAAAGTTGTTGTTTGGAGTATAGTTCAGTTGAATGATGTGTATAGAAGACACACATGGTGAATTATAATATTGTAATAAAATTAATATTCATATGTATCAAATTTTTGTTAATACATTATTTGATATTGAGCAAGTGGTAATATTGAGAAAGGTGAAGCTGTGCTTGATGAAAGTATGTACCGGATTGGTGAATGATGATACAGTCTACATGGTGAAATACTCGGAACTGAAGTTAAGTATCCGGGAGGAGGTCTGGTGGTAAAGGAGTTATGCACATGTGTGATGCAGTTGTATGTCAAGAGGTTGATTTGAATAGGGGATTATTAAGGAATGAAGCCACAAGGAAAAAGTCCTTTGTTTTAGTTAAAAAATAATAATAATAACTTTATGTTTTGGAAGATGGAAGCAGAGCTGATTTTGGAAGCCTTGTGGTTTTAATTGTGTGATGCTCGGTAGAGCCCGAAACAGGAGATTGTTTTGGAATACAGCACAACATTGTCAAAACCTTATAGAATTTAACTAAACAGCATAGTTTCATAATATTCAAAGGTGTGCTTTACTGTATGCTAATATTTAATCTTTTACACTTCTAGGAGGAGAAGTGGCGGAGGGAGATCAGCATGAAGAAACTTACCAACTGAAATTCCAGGAGATGCAAAAATACATTCCATTTTTAGAAATGATGATTCAGAGATTAGAACGGTCCAGTGATAAGTCACGGGAGGCACAGCTTATTAAGATGAAGAGCTTACTTTCTATTCTTTCAAACACAAAGAAGAAGTATGTGATGTTCCTGAAATATTTGAACATTATTTCTGAAGTATGGTGATGGTAATAGGGTGTTTTAGGAATGAAGTTATGTGGGAATATTTCTGTTTTTAGATTGAAAATATCAACTCTAGAACGATGTGAAGATGTCCTTCAGAAGTTGCATGATAAAGTAGAAAAGGTAGGTTTCCTGCAGAGGGTACGATTCTCCTAAAATTTTGTTTCCTCCGGAAGTGACTTGTAGTAAGTGAATTTTCCAACATATTTCTAGATGACAATATTAAGTGTATATTGACACAGCACTTCTTTCCTTTTTTAATTACTGACAGTATCATGAAATGATCCACAAATAAAAAGTAAACAATTATGTAATCAGCTGTTACCATGTAAAATGCTAATTTATATTTTGCAGGGCATAAATGCACAAACCAAGCCTTCAGCCATGAAATCAGAAGAAAAGGTGACCAGTAGTAATTCTCAGGAGAATTCAAATTCAGGAATTTCTGACAATACCTCTTCTAGTGATGGAAAGTATGTGTAGAGTAGATATTGGCTTTTTTTTAAGACTCTTAATTGTTAATATTATGTAATCATTGCTTATTCTTTTTTTTTTTAATTTTCAGTGAACAAAACGCTGTTACATCATCATCAGATGCCAGCTCGGTTACAAGTATTATGAAAACACTGAAATTGGCTGCTGCTCATACAATTGGTAAAAGTGTATCATCAGCAGCCCCTTGTCCTGTAAGTAGCAGTGACCTTGATGGTGGCAAAGATGACCATATGACCACAGCAAGTAGTAGTGCAGATAAGATATCTTCACCAGAGAAAAAGAATAAGGCACTGGATGTCTTTGAACAGAGTCGTGAAAGGCTGAAAAAATTAATGGAACAGCAGTCTTCATCAGTATGTACTGAATCTGGTAGTAAGTTGGATGGTCACATGAGTTCCCTGTCTGCAGAACTGCAGTATCAGACAGACCCACCTTGGCAGAAGCAGGATCATGAGAAGAGGGCTCCAAAGTCAGTGTACTTACACAATACAGTTTCAGGGGTTGCTGTGGAGGACTGCAGTAGGCTGGAACGTGTGAAGGACATCTCATCAAGTGAAGGCCCACAATATGATGATGAACATTATAATTCTGTAGACATTTCTCGGTCTCTTAAGCATGATGAGTCATATGCAGGGTGGAGTGATTATAAACCACCAGGCCAATGTGTGCGGCCTCCTGATAGTGAGCGACATGGGAACACAGTTCAGAATAAACCCACATTTAGCCCATCAGGTTGTAACAGGGTACCTGCTGGTCCCCATTCACCAACAAGCCTACATTCAGTTGCTGCAAACAGTGGCAAGCAAGCCTGCACTTCTCCTATGAAGCGAGCTCTTCCACAATTTCCAACTTTGTACAATGTTCTTAAACATCCTCCCGCAGCAGGATCTAAGCCTTTGTCTGATGCTGACATTGAGGAACTTCTGGAAGACACCAAGAGGAGTGAGCCAGAACCAGAAAAGAAGGAAGAGTCTATGCATATGAGCCTAAGGGCCAAGTTGGAGCAGGAAATACAGCAAGTACATAGGGTTGGTGTTAGTAAGGGAGGTGCATTGAGGAGTCTGGTACAGAAAGATGAAAAATTGAAATCACCAGTTAGAAATATATTGGATATTATGAAGCCATCCTCTGAGCCAAAGAAAGATAGGTTGATGACAAATCGTCAGCAAACTTCAAGCAAGTCGGATTCTGTAACAGGCAGTGCCTTAAAAGTAAATCATGATAAGGAGAAGGGAAATGACATCAATCAGAGCAGACAGAACTCTGGCATTCATTTTGCAGAAAAGAGTGACAACAAAAATGATTTTGCAAATATTAATGATGCAGTCATGCAGCCCACTATTATTAAAGATAAGAGACCAGCAGACCCAAGGAGACATGCAGGCTTCAGTCCCCGAAGAGAGGAAGTTTGTCAGAATTCTTCAGGGGAAGATGTACATACTTCTGTTGGAGAAAAAAATTATCCATGTTCAAGACCTAGTACTGTTCTAAAATCTAACATTGATGATTCTAGTTCCAATAATAGAGACTTGTCTGTTCATAGTAAGTCAGAAGGAGCTGCTAGGAAGGAAGGTGCTGGTATATTGTCAAGTTTGAGTAAGGAAGAACTGCAAAAGATAGTGGAAGAAAATCTTCGAAATCTTCCTTCTCCTCCTCCAAACACCAAAGAAATTCTTGAAACAGTTAACATGAACAGCCCTGCTGCCGTGAAATCTTCATGGCAGCAATCAACAGATTTTCTGTCTCCACACCATTCACCATTGGATTATAAACAGTCTGGTTTTATGGCGCCTCTTCACAGTTCACACGGTTCACAGTATGGATCACAAGCAGAACCACACCTTGGTAATGGAAGGAATACTGCATCATATAGTTCATCGTTTGGTGGACCAAGAGCTGAAGATCGTAGGGGACTTCTACCAACTCCGAATATACCACTTGATCCTAGGATTCTTCCTCGTAACTTAAACCAAGATCCTAGATGTTCCAGAGACAACCAAGGCCTTTCTAATATTCATGATCCAAGACTGAACACATCTAATTATCCACATCGTGATAATTTTAGGAGTGGGATTGCACAACACACTTCCCATGATCAGTACATGCGACCAGTTCCCAGTGCTTTTCATCAAAATTCTCGCACCCACTTCCATACGAATCAGACCCAACATTTACAGACTTCATCAAGATGGGGAGGGACTGCATGTTACGGAGTTTTATCACACAATTCTCCAAGGCCACCTGATGAAAGTTTTGTGCTCCCTGAAGACAGCTATTCTCACCATGGGGCTAACAGTAGCAGATACCAGTGTTCACCTCATTCCTCCCAGCATGAGTTCAGGCAGATTCACTCATTACATGACCAATTTTCTGACCAATTGTCTGGTAATCACCAGCAACATCCATCCTGGCAGTCACCACCTTCCTCACAAGGTTTCAGAAGTGGGTCTTCAGCAGATTATCCGTCATCAGTAAGGTCTGTTGGACAGCCAGTTCAGCATCATGGAAACAGTTCACACGGTGTTAGTAAAATTCCAGTTGGTGATCCTAGGCTTTGTAATCAGTTCACTGGACACAGGTCACCAATGACACCTCAGAATACGACTTCAGCTGCTAGTAGTCGTAGTTCAGGAGGAACTGGAACACACAGTCATGTTCAGAGCACAGAGAGTAGAAGTGCAAGTACACTTTCAGAAAGAGATCCTAGAAGAAGAAGAAGCATAGAGGAGCTTGAAAAGAGGGATTGTAGTGCAAGAAGCAATAAAGACACCAGGAATATTTCTTCCAGCCCACGGGGTTCAAATTATGGATTTGGCCCTGAACGAGTAACAGACAGGCGTAATTCTAATGAGAGAAGGAGAGAATCTGACTGTAAGAAGTTTGAATCCATTAGTTGTAATAGAAGGAGAAACTCGCCTGAGCCAAAGGAAACAGAACTAGTTTCTCCTCTAAATAGTCTGTATGACATTGCTGCTGTCCCAAAGACAGGGAAGGGATATGGTTTCCAGAAGTTCAGAATACCAAAAATAAAACGGCCCCCTTCACCTCCAAAATCGAAGTCACCCCCACCCCCAAAGGCAAAATCACCTCCGCCAAAACTGGAATCACATGTAGGTGATACCAAAGAAAAAGTTGAGTTGGTGAATCCCAGTGATGAGACACCACTGATTAAGACTGAAACTGTGCCATGTTGCCTGAAAGTTGATGCTTCAAATGATGTACCTGATGATGCAACTGATGATGATAAAATTAATCTCGAGGGTGTCATTTCTAAGGACATTGAAAATGCATTACCAGAAAAGAGTTCTGATATTGAAAGTGACAATAGAAGTGCAGGGTCTAGGTCCAAGGAGGAAGTTACGCAAGAATGGATTGAGGCATTAATAAGAAAATCGTTTGAGTCAGGAGAAGGTAAGAAATATATTGAGCAAGCCAAATTGTTGGAGAAACTAGGTGAAAGTTTAAAGGGGAAGAAACTGAGAAAAATAAAGCAAATACTGGAATCAGATTCAGAATCTGATGACAGTGTTTTAGAGACTTCTAAGAAAAAGGAGGAGAGTACATACTTGGAAAAGGAAGACCAAAAAATGGAAGAGAAAGAGAAGCAGTTGAAGAAAGCAGAAATACCTGTGGAACGGAGTAACAAGTCAAAATGTCGAAGGGTAATTTTATCTGATGATGATGATGATCAGAGTACAGACAGTGAAGCTCTTGCTTCAAGGCTGAAGAAGGAGGGAACTGTTGAGGTTGACAGACCATTAAGTACTACAAAGGGCAAGGACAAGTTGGAGAAGGAAGATAAAAGCAGTAGGGTAGAAGAAGGTGATAAGTCAAAAAAGGAAAAACAAAGCACTGCAACTGGTGATGCAAGGCCTGTAAAGAAGTATTCAAAGAGACGTTCTGCCCTTGAGCTTTTGCAAGAAGATATTCGAGACATGTTTATTTGTGAGGGTGTTGTAACAGCAACGGGTCATCGAATGTGTCGTTTGCTTAAAGAAACCCCTCCAGGAATGACAGTTGATGAAATCTCTAAATCTACTGTTAAGAGAACAGAAGATGAAGTTTCTACTGCAGCAGAAGAATCAGATGGATCATCTGTATGTAAGAGGCGATCAAGGAAGCTAGTAAGAGAAAAGGAATTTGACAAGAAAGGAAGGGAAGAAAAAATTGATAGAAAGCAGAAAACGAACGTAAGAATGAAGGATGAAGAAACAGGTTGTGGATTTGAGACAGTCAGTGAAATGAATGAAAAAGTGAGAAGTAGCAGAGTGGAGAAGAAAGATGACAGTCATATGGATGAAACTGATAGTTCTGGTTCTCCTGTCACAAAAGCACGTAAGAAATGTGAAAAGTCCAAATGGAAGGGATATGTGATTGAAGAAAGTGAAGATTCAAATGAAGATGTGGCTCTTGACAAAGTTGATAATAACAAGGAAAGAACACAAGAAAGGAAAGCGGTAACATCCTCTGATAAACCACCAGAGAAGTCTTATTCACGTGGCCGAACAAGGTCAAAAAATCCCGCTGATGACAGTGAAACCTCAAATTCAGAACATGGAAGACGAACACGTCTTCCTAGAGTAATACTTGAAAAGGCCGATATCTCCAAACTGAGTCTTGTGTCTTCAAAACAACGAACAAGTTATTTGGAAGATAGTTCATCAGAGGGAGAATCAGTGATAGAAGATAGTACTTTGTCTCCTGTGTGCAATGTAAAGTCCAAATTTAAAGTAGTACGGAAGTCTAGAAAAAAAGTCAAACATGTGTTTCGTAAAAGGGGTCGCCGGTGTGTTTCTAAAAGAGGCCGAAAGAAATGTTTCAAGATAGATGGAAATGATGAAGCCTCAACTGATGTTGAGAGTATAGTATCTGATCAGTCATCAATAGCAAGCACTGTGTCTCATCAAACAAACTGGGAAATTACCTGTAGTCCCATTGGCTTCATGTTTCGAAGGAAGTATATTAGGAAAAGATCAAAACTTCTTGGGAAAAAAATTGATGACATCATCAAGAGGCTGACTAAAGATGCTGATGGTTGTAAAGTCACTGACATAACAGTAAATAACTCAAACTCAGAGGGGAAGCCATCTGAATCAGGTAAAATAGATTCCTGTGGGGAAGGAGTGGTTGCAGAAACTGCAAATATTGAGGTAATGGAGAAAGAAAACGTTGCTAAACATGAAGGGACTTCTGAGTCAGCTACCAGTAAAACTGACTTAAATCTTGCCAAGTCTTATGTGAAGACCGAAAGTACTGGAGCTTCCAAGGCTGGCAGGAAAAGGAACTCACGAATTATGTTGAACTTGGTGCGAAAATTTGGAGTACAGAAAAAAATTAAGAAAAAGAAAACAAAGTGGCAGTTAGGTATAATAAATAGTCCTAAAAAGAAGGGTGGCATTAAAATTAGGACAGAGGGTGGGACAAAAGATGTCACTGTCAGTGCTTCTAGTGAGAAAGAAGTAAATGATGTTAATAAAACAGTAAGAACAAACCATACTAATGAATGTAACAGCACTAATGAAGGTGAAAGAGATGTTTCCACAAAAGAATGTGTGGCAGAAGATGACAAATTAGTGAACAGTAAACAGAAGGTTAGAGTTGGTGGTGATAACTCAGAGGAAAACATTGACATGAAGCAGATCATTGAGTTGGAGGATAAGAAGAAGAATGCAGAAATGAGTGACATTTGTGTCAACAAATCAGCAGATGAGGTGATGGTGGTGAGTTTGGACTCGAAAAAAACTGTGGCCAGAAGGAAAAAGTCACCGGCTGTCGTTGATAAAAGTTATGCATTGGATGGCAGTGCTAAGTATGCGTGTAAACTTTGTTCAGCACATTGTAAAAGTATTGTTTCACATTATAAGAACTTTCATAAGGAGTCTGAAGTTCTCATTTCACGTCTTCCAGAAGAGAAAGCTATGCGAGCAATTGCTGAAGCCTCGGAAAGTAATTATGAAGAGAAAGAAGGCATTGCAAAAACTGGAAAGAGGACTAGAAAACAAGCAGGCACATTTATTTGTCGAATATGTGATTACAGTGCGACATTTGCCGTCAATTTTTATGAGCATCTTAGTTCTCACACCGGGGAATATCGGTTTAAATGTGGAGAATGTAAGTATGAAGCACCTACAAGACACTCTATTAAGGGACACTTTTATTACCGCCACCCGGAACTCAAAGGTTTTGATGGTGTCAGTATTACTGTTTTGGCTCCAGGACCATCTAATGATGCTAAATTTGTTTTGGGGTATCTTTGTTCATCATGTAATTATATTCAGCTTCTAAAGCACAACATTGAGAGACACATTTCTTTGAAACATGCTTCAGAAAGCCATGCAAAGTTCATATGTATAAACATGTCCAAAGTAGTAAAGAACCCAAATGAAACTGCAGAAAGTGAGTCAAACAATGTGTGTACAGATGAAGGAACAAACGGATCCATTGGTTTTGCTGGTGATAAAGTGTTGCTGGGTGATGAAAACATCAGTGATGAGAATATGTGTAATGTAATATCACCAGTGACAGAAACTGAAATAATTCCAGAGGAAGGTATTCAGAGGTTAAGCTCCATTGTGACCAGAATTGATGTAACAGAGCAGGAGCCCAAAGAAAAACATACTGACATGATTACTAAGCCCTGTGACACTGTCATTGAAAGCTGTATGGGAAAAGAACAGATACCTGAAAATGAACCATTAGGAGTTGTTTGTGTAACACAGTCAGATAATTTTGCTGATTCTTATACACTGACATCTGGAAAACCTGACATAACTGTAGTAGGTGTGAAGCCTGATACATTTTCCAAAGAGAAGCCTGGTACTGTTTCTCAAGAATCTTCTGTTCTGAGTTCTGCTGATATGGCTATAAAACCTGGTGATGCCAAGTTATCAAGTGAAATAACAAAGGAAGACTTAGTGGATGTAGAGGGGAGGCAGATAAAACAAAAAATTGATGGCAGTATGAAAAAAGATGAACATGCAGGCACTACCACTGAACCAGAATCATCTACCTCAGGAGCTGAAGAGGCAGTGAAGGAAGTTGACCTTAAAGCATTTGTGTGCTCTGATGATTTGGAAGAAGAGAATTCTGTTATTCGGAAGGAAAGGTTGAAGAAGATGGAAGAAATAGCCAAAAATCTGAAGGACAATCATCCGCAGTTCCTTCAGTCTAATCGTAGTTTTATAGTTGATCATTTATCTGATAAACTGAAAACAGGTTTCAAGAGTAGAACGCATGCTACTCTAGTAGCAGAAAGAAATGATGAGACTGTGGATTCTGCCACAAACAGTAAAGAATCTGAAAGCAGAGGTTGTAAATCTCAGCTTGAGATGGTAGGAGATGTGTCAACATTGATAGATGAGAAACGAGCTATTGAAGCTGCACAGGCGGTTCAGAATTTGTTGAGAGCAGAAAAAGAGACAGTTGAACATGAGCAATCTCCTAGCATTGGTCGAAAATTAACTGACTCCTTCAGTGGAAGCAGAAGTGGAAGGCACACTAAGCCATGCAGTAGTGATGCAGTTGAGCGAAGGATAACGCGGTCTTTTAGCAAGAATGGAGATGATGTAGACATTGAAGGTGTCGATGAATCTTCTTCTGATATTAGTTTCGGATTCGAGGCTGAAGATAATGATGAGATAGCAGAATATGAATCTCAGAGCCCCGAGACTCTTTTGAATGAGACCCTCTCCGCCCTGAAGGATGTTGGGCCAGAAAAATCGAGAAGTAGAATGTTTGATATTATTGAGCGACTTGCATCAAAAGTTGTTCCAAAGACAGAGCCTGCAGATGTGGGTGACCATGTGGTTGAGATGGATGTCCTGAAACCTCACACGAATGTGATTGCCACTGATGATGATAATGTTTGTTCGAATAAAGAAATTGAGTTAGGGACAAGTGAAACAGGTTTGAAAAATGTTATCAACAAAAAATGGGGAGCAATTGGCAAACCCCCTCCATTGATTTCACTGGGGGCCATGGAAAGGAATGGGCTTCAAAGTAATACTGGCATAGAGAATGAAGGGTCAGTCTCATCAGTACGTGTAGGTCCTTTGGAGGTGCGGCGGTTCAGTGATGGGTTGCTGTATTCCTGTTGCATCCGTGGATGCATTTTTGCCTCCACAAGCCGCATGTCATTTGCAAGCCATATTGAGTTAAATCATAAAGTTAGTCGTTGGGATGGATCATGTAGGGCATGCAATACCCAGGCCAAAGGGGATCGACCTCTCAAATTATCACATGCTTTGCATCATCTTATTGAATTCCACCTTGTTGCTTCACCATATGATCTTGCAATTTCTAGTGCATCGAATGTTAATGAACAAGATATTTTAACATCATCAACAGAAAAGACGTATGTAGAAGAAAGAGAAGTGTCAGCAGAAAATACACATATGGGAGGTGGAGAAATGCCAACGGAACAGAGTCATGTAGGACAAGGGAAATTTTCAGCAGAAGAAACGTACATGGAAGGGGAAGACATGGCACCAGAGAAGTTGTCTGTTGAACAAGAGGGAACATCAACAGAGAATACTTCTGTGGGAGAGGGGGAAAACTGTAACAGGAATGAAGGAGCAACTGTGGATTGTGCACCCCGGAAATTCATACGTCCACGTCGATTAAGTGGAGACCTCCTCTCTGTCCCAAAACCAGCAGAAGATTCTGCTATGGCAGATGCCCAGCAGCAAGCCCTTCGTAAAGATGATATGGGTAAAAGTCTTCTTGTAAACTGTTTTTTTGCCAGAATTCTAATATTATAGGTTTTGCTTGACACCCTAGGCCATGACTGATGAGTCATGTTTAATTTTTATAAATGTTGGTAGTTGTGGTATAACCTTTCTGCTTCCTTATCATATTGACTTATATTCATATCAAGCAGATTTCTGTGTTCTAGATATTTCCATATGAGTATTATGTGTCATTTGTTGACACTAAAAGCTTGTTTCTCAAATAACAAAACAAGTCTGATTTCATGTCAACTTATTCTGAGTGTACAGCACTACCTCACTTGTTCTTTTGTAATCACGGCATGGCACACATTCCAAGTTGAAGTGTATTAGATGGCCTGAAGATAAAACAATTTTGATCACGTCAAAGCTGTAGATTGGCTTTGAAGTTGTTGCAGACAGCTGTATATTTTAAATGTACTTTCTTGTGATAGTAATACTAGAATTGGGTTGATTATTTGGCATGTCTGAAGTGAGCTGTGAAAGTTGGGATCAGAACATTATGATTTTGTACAGGTGGGTGGTTGACAGTCACTGAGTATCAAGGTGACAGTGTAACTGGTTGTAGTAGGTCTGTATGAATGTTCATTGTAAATAATGCAGAGGTCAGAAAAATTACAGAGGATGAGAATGTTGATTACTTGTTGACTTCTATAGTATTCTGGATAGATGAAAAATGAACTTGTAAGTGTTCTGCTGTATAACATTAATATAGCAGAATTCTGAAAGAGCTCAGAGTTGCTTTTAATATTGTAGAAGTTTTGCTTTAACATATGCATGTCTTAGTGCAGAATGCAGGGAGTTTATCATGTCCCTGCACATTTGCATCTGTTGAGGTATACTTGCACAGGAAGACTGTCTTTCGCAAACTCGGGTTGTGAAATTCAAGTCTTACAATAGAGATTGCTGAACACCTGCTGCTGAGCGGCCTTGAACATTATGAAAATATTTCTCGGTGTGTGATGGACAGAGGTCTTATCTTGAAATATGGGCAGGTTGTTTTTGAGTATCATCTTTCAGTTCTTGCAAATAATGTTTCCCACTAACCCCTTTCCCCCACCAATTGATTCACTACAAGGGTGGCACTGATCAGCCTTTGCCCAGTGGCCCTTTTATCGTATCTTGTGCAAGTGATGCCTTATGCACTCCTGCATCTCAATTGTATCACAGTGCTTGTTTAATTGGCCTTTTGATAGTCACTTTGCTTCATGAAAAGATATCCTAGGTGGCAAAATCTTGTTATGCTAAAACTTTGCAGTTACATATTACATGAGAGACTGTTTTGTTTATTTCATTGCAAGTTACTGCCTGTGGAACTTCTTAGTACTACTACTTTCAGTAGGTGCCTTGCAGGTGACAGTTTCTTATAAGCAGTTACTTTTTTTTCTTGTGGTGTCTAGCCATAACATTTCCCAACTGCTTTTGGCTGAAGGTTCTCCAAGGAAACCTTCTGCATGTCTTTGTCCAAATATGGTCTTAAAAATATTCTAGATTGTCGGTGTTCGTCCAGTCCTGCAGAGTCTGTCGGGCAAGTGATCCTGACCTGCAGCATAGCACTTCAGGTTATATTAATGGGTGCTGAGATCCAGTTTTGGGCAATTTACCAGTGACCTTGTGCCCTTCGATTCAGTGTCCAGGCAATCTTATCAGTTACATACTGTTGTTTTCAGGTACTTTTATTAGAAACTGGTAGCAGTCAGGGCCGATACAGAGTTGCCGGGATAGTTGACAAGTGGTTTGATTGCAGCTGGGTTGATGGAATATCAGTGATCTCTTCTCTGGTATCCTGTATCTGTGTTCTCTGTTTTCCATTCCCTTATGGCAAATGATTGTGGCTGGAACATTGGTATGCTGTCAAACACTGAAGCTAGGCTTCCTTCTTGTGCCATGTCTAGATACCACCCCCAAGCACCAGTGCCTTCATTTGTGTAGGATACATGTTTGTGCCAGACTAGGGCCCTCTTTGTGTTTAAAATGTTCTTGCCCATTCACTTCTGTGAGGAAGTTTGACCTTGTCATCACCTCCCACATCAAGACTTCCTTCATGCCTCAGTATGTGCTCATGCCCATATATGAAATGGATATGGGTTTCCATTGTTTTTGCAGCTGAGTGTATAAATTCCTGCTGGTGCTTTAGCCTCCATTTTGAGGTATGGGTGGAGGTCTCAGATGTTATCCAAGTGCTGTTCTACAAGATAGCATGGCTCTAATTGTACCCAAGTAGGCCACCCGTTGCAGTTCAAAGCTTATCCATGCTGATTTTGTCTTTATGCTAAGCCACCACACAGTAGGAGCATAGATAAACTATGGATCATACCACAATAGCTTGTACTAATGTGATACCAGGTTTCATTCCCTATGTTTTCAAAAGGTACCTAAATGGGCCCAAAGTACACTGTGACTGTTTTCAGCTGTATGTTTTCTATGTCAATTGTCCAGTGTTAGTCCAAAGTATTTGACTGACATGGACAGCTGTATTGTTTTACAAAAGAGTTGGTTCCTTATGGCCCCTTGTGTATCTTTTCTGAGTAAAAGGTTGTAAATGCCTTAATAATATATAAATAATAGTCCAACACAACTATTTTTATTAAAAAAACAGTAACTTTTGTTTTTAACTGCTATATGTTTTGACCTGACTGGGGCATCATTAGGCTTGTAAATTGTGTAAATGGGGGCATGTATTATACAATTATAGTTACCATTGTATGGATAGAGATCTCTTCCTCAGAGTTATATTAATTGTATTAAAACTTATCTGAATTTAGCTTAAACAGTATAATGAAATTGTATTTCAAAATTCAAAATCAAAGTGCAATTTGTTCATCACCAGACTCGACAGCAGAGGTGAATGGACAGGTCCCTCTTGTTACCCTCTTATTTCTCCCACAAATAATAATTACCATGCTTGGAATTTGGAGATCTAGGACATAGAAGTTTGCAAATCGTCAAGAATTTGCTGAATACTTCTTTGAGGGAAGTTTTTGAGTTGCTTGCTCTGTTGCCCGTGGCCATGTCCTGCATGAAGTGTATTTTCTTTGTTATGAATTCCTTGAAGAATTTTGTCAGGATTAACTGAACATAATGGTAGGAACTGGGCACCAATATATTGTTTTGGCTGTTTGCAGTCTTACTGTAAACCATATTTCTCTGAGCAAAACACATGATCTTTTATATTTTTGTCCACAACTGGATCTGTTGGAAGTTTTTCCACTGTTCATCATACTGCTTTTTTACACAGCACTGTGGACACAGGATTTGTTTGTAAAAGCATCTGGTGACATTTCTTTATTCCATAACACATACTTTGAAAAGTTTAGCAGATGAACATCCTTTTGTCAGCTGAATACATTTCACAGGCACAGTGAGGCCACTTGTACATATGGTTGTGTGTCCTTAGCTTGGCTCAGATTGCAGCAGTGGTATCACAACAAACAGTTACATCAGCTGGGATGGATACACAAACCATACCTAATTTTTTGAAGCTCAAAGACATGATACATCCACCTCCTTGTGGATACCAAAGCATTTGTGCTTTAGATTGCAAGCTGGAAATTTGTGCTACTCTACATTGCATCTGGCATAGTATTTGCTGCTTTGGGTCATGGCCCACTTTTAACAAGTGGCCGGATGTACAGTGATCCACAGTGATGGTCATGAAGCTGCGTTTAGTTTCGGGACCTGGATGCAGAATTAGAAACAAGACAGCAGGAAATGTAAGATAAGGTAGCCCAGACATGCATTGTATCATTCAGCACTGAGTGATGCTTTGTGCAGGAGTCACCAAGAATTTAAGACGGTGTGTCACTCTTCCATAGACCTGGTAAAGCATGACAGTGATGGAAGGAGAAGACCAGCATGGATGACTGAAAAATATGTGACTTGAAGAATGGTGATTGAATAACATCTCTCAGAAAAGCATCGGTTAAGACCAACAGTACTAATGTAGGTTTTAAAACGGAATAAACTGAAGTGGTTTGTCTTGATACCTGCAGCATATTGTACCATGGTTAGGTCTTTTTGTTGGATACAAACTGCCAGTACTCAGTGTTTGGTGAGAAACTGAGCTTGATGAAATTTTATGCTGTGGTGCTGTGAAGGCATACAGTACACCAAAACCATTGGAAGAACCCTCCTCACCACAGCACAGGTACATATCATAAGCACCGACAAAGAATTGGCATTGTTCAACCATACCTTCTGTAGGCCCAT
>Ga0268261_10001925_pt1 | contig 14675 bp, 12 predicted proteins | sample TergutNc150P1_FD_190353 | JGI IMG/M metagenome (GOLD analysis project Ga0268261, IMG submission 190353) | Nasutitermes corniger P1 segment gut microbial community from laboratory colony in Florida, USA - Nc150 P1 (SPAdes) (version 2) | ecosystem: Host-associated > Arthropoda: Insects >... | reverse complement strand
TATGAATCCCAAATGAGCGTCCTAGCCGTTTTCCTAATGTGTACTTCTTACTATCATGCGTCCTACCCCGCAAGATTTAAGAGGTCTAAAACTGTCAAACTTTAGAAATGTCCACTATTACAAAAAAACTGAACTAAACCTATTTATTTGACGTTGACACACTGTGGCAACTGCTGGACCCTTCTGGCCACCCACAACGCGCAAAGTCTCAGCCTTTCAAAAAGACATCCCTTTATTCTCTTATCCTTACTCTGCCTTACCCCCGGCCATTCAATTGCACTTGTCCACTGCATCCTCTCTTAACACATGTGCAACGGTTACAGAATCAAACAATTCCTTAGTGATCTAGCCTGTAACCTAGTCACTATATCTACGTTGCTATCTCAGCACTTGTTCTTCCCTCATAATTAAGTACTTGTGAATAATCACCTGCACAATGTTCATGCAGCTATACTCACTCAACAAAGGGGGACAGCTTGAAGGAAAAATATCACAGACAGATTCATGTAAAGGATGGCCAAATGCCATCTCATATAGAACATGACCAAAACAATACACATCAACAGCCTCCAGTGTATGTATCTTCTTATGCTGGACAAAATATGGTCTATAATATGACGGCAAACCAAGAACCCCATTCTCAATGTCCAGAAGCTTCACTCGGCCATTTTCCAGCAGTATATTACCAGTATGGAGGTGGCCTGCGAAATAGAAAGAATTGTTGCTAGTATTTACATCATTGCTATCACAACAGTCCTCAAACTCCTGACCCCAACTTCTCTAAACAAAGTTTCAATAGAATCTTAACAATGGGCTAAAATGATTCTCAGATTATTTTATGATCCTTTTTCAACCGAACAGATTAAATGGTGTTATATGAGAAGGGATTAAAATCATTAATGAAAAATGAAAAAGGATTCGGAAAGAGGAAGTCATGGCCTACTTGAACATACTATTTTAGCATTTTCCTTGACAAAAATGGGAAAACTACAAAGAAGTGGTCCCCATCCTATTGTCCAGCCAATAAACTGAGCACCACAGAATGAAGCCTCCTCGGTAGTATGTTCACACAAATGGAGAATTTTTTTTAAAAAAGTACAAATTTGACACCTATTGCAAAACGTCTGATAGCAGAATTCACGTTTATTCCCTGTGCTGGTATTTCCAGCAGACAACTGTGTGGGGGTGACAATTAAGCACTCTGCCCCAGCCTCATGCAGTAATACAGATGTGAGCTCTGGACAGCTACAACCCAAACACATGCAAGGTTTTGGTCACGAAACAGAACCATTTGGAAGACCTAGGCACAGATACGGGGGATGGTACTAAAACAGATCTTAAGGAAACAGGATGGGAGCATGGGCTGGATTCATCTAGCTGTGCACAGGGATTAGTGGCAGACTCTTGGTAACAGTCATGAACCTTCACATTCCGTTAAACGGCAGTGTACTTCTTGACTGGGCAACTATTAGCTTCTCAGGGGACCTGTGCTCTCTGAAGTTAATTATTTAATTACAATGACAATGATAATCATAAGAGCAAAAACAGAACACCTACAACTATACTAACACAAGATAAACACTGGCTGAAAATAGTAGCACTCAAAAAAACAATAAGCCAAGAAGGGTACTTCTACGCTATAACATGGATTTCATATGAGTGATTTTCATTGATGTATTTGGGTTTGAGTTAAATAAATAAAGTAAACACAAAACAAAAATAATCAGTTTCAATAAATGAATCATACCTATATTTCTACACAAGCAATACACCCTTTTGTCATTTTTCATGAGAATACACTTTCTAGCCACAAAGCATGTGCCTTACCAAAATGAAGTCCCTTTTCACTAAGGAATCTGAGCACTTCGAGAATCTGCCGCCCAAAGCAAGCTGTATCACTTTCAGACAGAGGTCTGTACTGTCTTGGGTTACCATATTTCTTCATGAATTGTTGCTTTGGTTTTGCAGTGCACAAAAGATCCCGTAGGCTTCCTGCACTATGAAGCTCACGCACAACAAACCCTCCAGCTCCATTGCAGTTTATAAATTCTATTCCTTGAATGTGAGGGTGCTGAAAATGCAGTATTATTACTTTGTTAGTCACCTTACTGTTAACTTAAAAATTCTGCATACAAATTAAATTTCAAATATATACCTTCTCCCCGAGGACAGAAACAGGTTTATCCAAAATGCTGATACCTATCTACCACACTATAAGGCAACCTATGTCTGAAGACCATTATCTTCAACCAGTGGGGTCACCAAGGACCACACATATGGTGAGAACAAGAGAGGAGATAGGCACAAGCAATTAATATAGAGTGAACCACCTGTGACACATTACAGAACCATAACTTTGCCCCAACAGAAAAGTTGATAACAGTACAACAGTACTCATTGCATGAAGGAATGGTGTTTCAAGGGCTCATTCTAGTGCCCATAATGACAGCAAAGAATAAACTACAAGACTTACATTACCTACCTGAAGATTTGATATGCTCTTGAACACCCCCTGCAAATCACGGTCCTCCAGATATTTGTCAGGTCCATGCTCTACCCATGACAGCAACATTTCTTCTTTTGGATTAATATGGCTTTTAACAAGAAAGTAATGTTTCCGCAACCTCCAACCAATATCTGGCACAGGCTTTATGACTTCATAATTCACCTCACTTCTCAGTGTCATGGATACATGTTGCAATGCCATCTCTGCAACATGTTACTTATAATGACTACCATTACAGACTACACAAATAGTGGTCAATAATATTTTTTGTTAATAAAATGCTAAAAGTACACAATAATGGCCTGGGGGTAGCACTTGAAAAAAAAAATGACAGTGCGTAGGAATCTGTGGCATTACTCCCACACTATACCAGCTTGTTATCACACACCTCAGTGTCACTAAACCATATACCAAGTCCATAATTTTGGACAATATATGAGCTAATTAATGTAACCAACAAACCAGTCTTCCCATACAAAAGACAATACAATGAGGGTGGGAAGGACTCCACTTGCCTGTAACATCAAATATCATCTGCAATCACAGTCTAGCCATGACTCAAAAATGCACTGTTTGATTTAAACATATATTAATAGATCAATATACAGTAAAATAACAAGTGACCCTGCTACATGTTACAAGTACAAAAACAACAGCATGCATGTCTGAGATATTTGATAACTTCTATTTATTACCTTCATGGTGGCCATACTGGATTCTTCAAAATACTAGAGCACACTTCACATGGTGGCTGATGCACCTTCTAATTTTAACCAAAAAAAGCTTACTCACGTGAACAATTCTCCAAAATAAAATCTATTCACATAGGAAACTAATCTTCAGGTGTATGCCAGAAACATTACAGGAGCACATGCACTTTAATAGATTTTACTGCAACTCTATAAAATACAAAGCGTAAAAACTTTCCACATTGCTATAGTACATATACACCAACCTTGAAATGGTGTGGCATAGTTGTCGGGATCCAGGAATTTCCTCACAGGCAATGACGATGCCAAAATAGGATTCATGAGGATTATGTTTAAATAATTCTGAAACATAAATTATGAACAGCACAATCTTCATATCAGAAAATCATATGATGCATTATCTTTAACTCAAACCAACTAGTTTTCATTTGCCTTTACAGAACTGCAAAAAGTGACTACTAGCTTCATCATGTCTGTCAGTCTGCATGGAACAACACTGCTTCTACTGGATGGAATTTCATGAAATCTGATATTTGAGTATATTTAAAAAAATCTGTTGGGAAAATTCAAGTTTCATTAAAATCGGACAAAAACAACAGGTACTTTACGTAAAGATCAAACACATTCTTTTTATCACATCTTACTCAGTTCTTCTTAGAATGAGGAACATTTCAGACAAAAACTGCAGAGAAAATCAAAACACACATTTTATGTTCAATACCTTTTTTTTGAATATCATGCCATTTATGAGATAATGTGGAAAAATACCATAGGGCCAGGAAGATCACAGATGACAATATGGTGGACGTGCATTGCATGCTCGATACCTCAGGCTACAAACGCACTCTTGGAATATGTGGTACTTACTGATTTAGCATTGCAACAATGGCTGCATGAACGGTCCTCAATGTTAGATTATACATACATTGCCTGTCTTGTTCATGATAATTTACCTCTGCATAAGCATGACACTTCTCATCTCCACTTCAAAGACTGGTTCATCCTAATGAGAAACAAGCCTGACTGCCATATAGAGCCCTGGGGAACATGGAGCTGAAGTTCCAAGGACAAATGGGTAAACTGCATTTTAGTAACACATTTAAGTACAGTAAATACAATGAGTACTATACGTTCCCCCGAACATCTGAACATGTCTTTTGCCCCAAGAGTATGGATTCAATTCGGGTGAGCACGTACATTTAAAAAGTTGTTTTCCATAGGAAGTTTCACAGTAGATCATGAAAAACAAGTACAATGAGCAGTCACATAGCCACTATTTGGTGAATTAAAACAAGGCTTGCTTCAGCAACCTAAACTCTGAGCAATTTGTTTGTCTAGCATCCAGCCTGGGCCACATCCAGTCACAAAACCTTCCAGACATCTATAAGTACATGTCAGTTCCCAGATACCACCTACATTAAAGATTGCTACTACAATGTTTGTTACAGAATTAGTTATTTCTGTGCAAGGAACATGCCTCAATCCTGAGACATAGGGCTCCATCATATTCCATCCAGCTCTATATTTCTTGCTTATCTAGTGTAGTACTTATTATTTCCTGAACCCACAGGCATTTGGATCCCGCTTCATTATTAGTGTCAATGTTGTACTTTAGAATCAAATGCAAGAATACTTCATTACATGCAATATTTGATTACCAATACTTTACCTGAAGCCCTGTTTGTCTTTCAGCTATAAATTCTCTTTCCATATTTCCAATGAGTTTCTTTGGAGGAAGAGGAAGGTTAAGCCCAGAGATCTGAAGTAAATTATGGAGAGAAACAAAATCATTGTATCGCTTATGTATATGCCATGTTTTCTCTGGTAATGGTCCTCGCTGAACGCGTATGATATATTCCTGGAAATGAAAAAACTACTGGAACCCAGTCTATCCAGCAAAGCATTGCACAACAAGATCACAGATGTGTTGTAGAAAATATTAGCATTGCACTTAACTATTCGAAGTTTTCAAGCCCAGTTTAAAATATCCTGTATCTAATTCAGTTTCAGTTTCAAATACATGACAATATAAACTCAACAACTATTAAGGTGAGCAGTCGCTTAACACGACCCAATCATTATACGCATATGAAACCAAAAAAGTACCCTACAGTACTAATGACTAGTAAAACTTTGTTTTCCCTCTACACCATTTCTGCTCTCCCCAGTTTAATCTCTCACTTTCCCCTTCTACTCTTCACAGTACTCCATCATGGTGAGGAAAGATGGAGAGAGAAAAATACACTACAAAAGAGCACATTAAAAATAAATGCAGGGCTTACAAAAACATTAAATGGGTGACAACTGCAGATATAAGCACATGGTGGACTGTAACTAATTTCAAATAGAACAAAACACTGCTCGTAATCCAATACTTGAAAAGGCGACGGACGAAAAGAGGGGAGGGGCAGAGAACTAAATCGTGAGGAGGAAGTTCAATGAAAACTACATACATTAAAACAAATCACGTATACAAGGCATGAATGTGTGTTACTGAAACCTACCATTCAGATTATGTTTATAAATCACAAGTCCACATGACATATACTTTAATGACAGTTACTCTTCTGCCGTAACAGCTGCATGTAAAACAATCCAATATCGTAAAAGGCTGGGTCTGAAATAATTTTCTAATAAAACATTTTATTCTGAATTAGATTCATACTGCGGTTCCCAACGTTGAAATTTAAAATGACGTACATACGACAGGGTACAACTGCGGTTATTATACAACCAACTCCGGTGTTTCCCCGTCTCTTCCATGCCTAGCCCAACGCAATCTCGCTTACCGTGTGTCCCTGAATGTTCTGTGCATTCTCAAAAACGCATGTCAGCACTTCGGTATCATCTAAGAATACTTTCCTTGGATGTTTTTTCTCAAACACAGCCATCGAGTACTACAACCTTGTGCCTGAAACGACATTAGTGCCCTTCGTTTCGTCCATCACAAACCAAGTTCAGATCCCGTGACGTCCTCTGCCATTTTTGAAAACACAATAAATCCAAACTTGCGCAGATAGCTAATCCGTGGTGTTCGTAGGCCAGCATGGTCGAATGGGAACTTAAGCTCTTGGTGGTACGCCGTTGGCCATAAGATTAAGTTGACGTACTCACGCCATGTAGGCAAACAGGGGGAGCAGAGGTATAGTTCCACTCAGTCTCAACCTCGACACTATATGGAGGTGAGTGATTACTTCATGCCCCTGGAAAGAGTCTGTATGGGCCCCAGACAAATCTGGGCATTTTGGGTAAGAGAAAATTCCCATGCCCCTACCGGGATTCGACACTGAAACATACGTGTCGTAGCGTAGTCGCTATACCGACTATGCTAATGTAACATTTAACACTATTTTTTATAACAGAATCCGCTATCGCAGCTTCATAGACCCTCTACAATGCTACGATATTCTTACCACAGATTACTACTTGTGTTTCTTACTACTATGAACACGGTTGTCACAGGTATGATCCATGCCTCATCCACAGAATATGTTTACTACCTCTGTGCAATGGTTGACAGGTTGACCAACACTGTTTTGAAAACACTAGGATATTGTGCAATAATTAACCGGAATAGGGACGATTTTAATACTATTCTGCCATCTGTATTCAGGTCTCTTGCTCTGCTATTTGGTGAAGTACAATTGATGACGGTCCTAATTATGTAAGAAAACATTTCAAATTCAAGATTTCGCTCTTATGGGATGTTACACAACTTTTGCTTGTGGTGTTCCGACGTTTCGGGATGGATAATCTGTCCCGAATCGTCTGTAAACTTACCAATATAAGCTGCAAAACATCTCCGAAGAGCGAAGCTTCAAACCACGCGCGTTTTAAATTAATGTAAAACAACAGGCAAAATTATAGGTTACGTAATTTAATCTTTACATTTTTTAATAGGAAACTAAGGCGAAAAGTACCAAACTGCAAGGCATCAAGTAGTCCCCGAATTTAAATTGCTCTTAAATTTATCGTGCATCTTGTATGTATGTGTACCTCCTAATTTTAGGTAATTTGTACAGTGATCTAAAACTCTAACAGGCCTTGTTACATAAATATGTTTGAGAGATATAATAGAATCAGAATAACAGTTCTTTTAACCCTTATCCTGCTAACGTGGAGAAAATAGTGAACTCTTAATAATGCCAGCAAATGGCAGATGGGATTTAATTCAGCGTTTAAAGAGTTAATATGAAGAGGTATTTCTGTGTAACAATAGTGATTTTTTAATTCTACACGTTTCCCGTATTGATCATGTTCGCGAAGTCAACCTCAAAGCGGGCCGCTTTACTGGCAAGTTGTACATATAATATTGTTTCGAATACCCGGATTTTATACAATGTTCGATCATCCAGCACACAAATTACATATCAAAGATTTAAACATGTGCATCAAGACCTCAGAAGATTTCTGGAAACTGGAATTCAAATTTGGGAAAATGTTGAACATAACTAAGTGTATATTCTTCAAGTATGTATGGCTCCAGGGGTTTATTGAACAGACAGCTGGGAAGGAGAACGAAATTCTTATTGTCAGCGACCATACTGGTAAAGTTAAGGTCACTCATTGCAATACTGTACCTGGTGGCGGTTCTTGGTTGGTTAAAGGTACGTACATGGAGCTACTTGTAGTTTTATGTTGTATGTCTGGACCAAAGTCATAAGAACTCCATAAAAATGAATTATTTCCAAGTCCACACTACAGCTCCTTGCGTATTGCTGAGTTTTGCAGTTATGTAACATACCAATGCGGGCGTCTGCAGAAATTAATATTCTAACTACAATTCCAACTGCATCTGCTAATTTGGGGTGTTCGCATGTTTTCTTGGTAACCTTTCTAAGCCATTTTTGCACTGCTGTTGTGTGTTCGTCCATGTTTTGAAATTCTCCAAACTACAATAGATAACTGAGATGTTAAGTGTGTGAAACCTGAAGAGTACGAAGGGTATGATAATTCAGTCAGCTGTTTGGTTTTCTCTATTTCCAACTTTCTGTGACCTATCTTTCATGCTTTCTAAACTCTGCTGTCATTGTCGTTTGTGTTATTCAAAATGATCCATGACCCTCCCAGGAGGATGCTGCTTAATTGTAGGTGTCTTCAGTGCCAGACAGGGAGGTTTGTGAATTCCAATGAAGTTGAGAGGTAGGGCCACCCAATCCAGACATTTCCCATCTGTGGAGCCAGACCATGTGTCCCACAATAGATCAGGAAGGGCTCTTTAGATGAGCTGCATCAACCCTGCTAGGGCTGGGGCTATTTACCCACATACCCAAAAATATAATTCATTCAGAAACCAAAGATCCATGGCCCTGCATGATCTCGTGTTGGTTCTAGAAGGAGGTAATAACAGTCTGAATTATAAAGAAGGAGGTAATAACAGTCTGAATTATAAAGAAGGAGGTAATAACAGTCTGAATTATAAAGGAGGAGGTAATAACAGTCTGAATTATAACAGTTCAAGATCTGATAACTGCATGTTGTTATTCTAAGATACATTCTTCAAGAGGTGGCACCATGCAGGTGTTAACAACATAACTTAGCACTGGAGACTGCTACTGTATATTAACATTTAAATGATCAATGTAATTTAAGCCACAGGAGTGGTATCCCTAACTGGCCTGCTGTGGACTAAAAGACACTAACTCCATGGAGCCGAGTCCTTCTTGAGAAGCTAACAGGTCCTCAGCTAGTTAAGAAATGCCCTGTATCTTACGGAACCCAGAGGTTCATTGCACTATTGACAAGAGCCTGTCACTTGTGTCTATCCTGAGTCAGATCAATCCAGTCTATGCCCCCTACGCAACATCTTGAAGATCAATTTTAATATTATCCTCCCATCTATGCCTATGTCTTCCAAGTGATCTTCCCTCACATTTTCCAACAAAAATCCTGTATGCATCTCCCTTCAATGTGCGCTACATGCCCTTCCCATCTCATTTGTCTCGATTTGATCACCCGAATAGCATCTGGTGAAAAGTACAGATCATAAAACTCCTCATCTTGGATTATTTTCCACTCCCCCATTTACTTGTCCCAACTAGAAGATACCGTAGCAAAATGTTGGCATTTAAATTGGGCCAGCAGGGGATACAGGTCCCCAAATGCCTGGTGTGGTACTTTAATGGTACATGCTGTGTTGATATTTGTCACAGTATTTACACCGTTTGTTTTCATCCTAACAAAGGGTAGAAATGTCATCATTTGTCATCTGTTTGCATAATTTGTTGCTTGTGCAGATGACTGTTACCACCAGATTTATATTTTACAGCTGACACACCCTCATGTTACAGGGAAATACTGTTCTGTGGTGGGATCCTTAATCAGAGAATCTGGAATGCCTGAAGTTGCTGCAATAAAGCTAACAGATTTAAGTAAAAATCCTGTTTTAGCATCAATGTGGCCTTATGAAGTAGAAGAACTTACAAAGCTACATACAGAACAAGCAATTCCTAAATTGCCTGGTTCATAAAGCAATTTAACAGGTAAAATGGGTGCTGTATGTCTTCTCTTCAGTCAAAAAATATATAATTGTAAAAATAACTTTATTGTTATTTAAATAAAAATATATCTTTAACAATATTTTTCAGGTTCACTGTAAACATTAAAAGTGAGCATACCTCTGGCATATTTTTAACACTTCTGTTGACAACTGTATCAGAGAGACTTGCAATACATCTTGAAATCTTATACTTCATGAGAAGATTGGCTACATCAAGACTCTAGTAAACATTCATATTCAACAGTATAGATAATTTCATGTTATGAGTGATGAGCTATGTACAGCTACTGTACCTTTCCTTTTTACAGTACAATGTAGTGTCTTGCAGTCCTCTAAATAATTTAAATAACAAAACATGGGATCCCTTCTTATGGGATGTGACACTGCATCGTTGGGTGATTAGTTACAAACATTTTGAAGGAATGCAGCACCATCATCTTCAAGGATCTTGGACCGTATAGACACTTGAAATTGTATGCACCATGTTTCTTCAAAATGCTGGGAACCACTTTACTCAGTGACATATCATCATATCCCAGGAGAATGGAATCCTCAACTACACTGCTGTGAAAACCTCAAAAGTTGCAGCAACAATAACAAGAACATGAGTCCAGTATACAGGGTGATTCATGACTTATGGACATTACTGCAGATGATTTCCTAGGTCTCTGACCAAAAAAGAGGTCTCTGACCAAAAAAGTTCATACAAACATGTGTCCAATTTCAGATGGTTATACAGTCATGGCCAGGTGGGTGAAGATTAGAAGAGAGTAAGGATTACTGAAAACAAATGGAACAAAATAATAAACAAGCATAATATCTAATAAATTTAAAGTCTAAATTTCACTTGAGTTCATGAAATTGCCTTCAGTCGACACTGGCCTATGCTTTAAGCAGGTTTTTGAAAATATCTCTGCCAGCAGAAACACGTGCTGCTGCTGCTGCTGAACTGTGGACAGCACGAGTTGCGAGTTGCAGTGCAAGTCGCGAGATGCAGCTTTGCCTGACTGTTCCTGTTCCAGCTGGTTCAAGGTTGCATAGTGTGACTTGCAATGCATGGCTCACAGGACAGTGTTTACAAAAATTAAATAAACACCCATAATTTTGTAACCACTGAGAAAAGGACCCATATTGGTACTAACCATTTTTTTATCATAAAGACCTATGAAATCGTCTCCTGCAGCAATGTCCGCAAGTAGGAATTACCCTGTATTTTCAGCATTTTCTCTTTATGCTGTGAAAAATAAACACAAAGCATTCCAGTATGTACCTGATTACCGAATCTTTCAGTAATACCCATAATGAATGAAGCTGCTCAATGAACACACTCTTGTAACAAATTAGTATATAATTCTTCCATGCAGTACTATCTTTAACATCATTACATCTTCTAAACAAGTCACTCCTTAAGTAAACAAATAGCCCATGCTATCACTCATCATTCGGTACCATTCATTCACACACACGTTTGCTCTGTCTCCGTTTCTTCCATTCATACAGACAATAACAGACCCTGTTCTAGATTTAAAATACTCTGTGGTCTGCAACTCTTTTCAACAAAAATAACCTGTCAAAATTATTCACATATTAATAAATAATGTTAAAAAACAGAAGTAAAATCCATTGAAATATGCTGTGCTGTAAAACAAATCTCATTTTCATGAAAAACAAAAAAAGATATGCTTCAACACCGTTTACCAAATCACAAAATGTTGTGTTTGACTGTATTTCACCTATATTTTGTGATCCTATACAACACAATGGGGATGTCTCACCTGAAAGCGTATATCAAAGTTGGGCATTGGCAAGTACAGGAAGAATCTAAAATGTCATTAAAAAAAAAAAGTATTTGCTCGCTGCCTTACCAACAACACATAACACTAATAAGCTGTCCTTTACAATGTTCCTGTATTTTGCACATTTCCATAGGATTAGGCCCTGCTCTCAAATGGATACAGCAGACAGAATGTGAGACTGAGATTTCCATCCAGGGGTAAGGGATGAGAATGTGTGGAGCTTTATGTCCACGGCACTTACGTGCCATAATTATGTTGCTTAAGGCACAGGGGTAACTGCGAATTTGTCTAGGTGAATGTATAATTATACTGGATCTAAAATTGGAAACAAATAGTTCCAGTGGAATTTTAGGTTCTCACTGTGCTGAATGTTACCGTCCTCTGGGATGTGAAACTGTATAGTTTGGTAGATAGTGTGAATGTTCTGCAGAAACCTGCTGCCTCCATATTGACAGTAGAAAAGTAAATGGCATGGGCTACTAATTAATAGAGTGGTATAATGTAGTCTAACACAACTTTATTACATGAACATTTAAGAGAACTTAGCTACATGTTGTGGCTTCCAGAAGCCATCTTCAGGCTTTGGCTTAAAAGATTGAATAAGTTTATATAATTTACAATGCCTTAAAATTATGAGATCTCATTTACATTAAATGTTAATAAAATACACTAAAATAAGACATTTTATAAATAAGTAAAAAACATAACATGGAATTCATAGTTGAAGTTGCAGGTTTTGTGTAGTTGGGTGGCTTATGGATACGTGAATGTATCTCACTGATGATTCAAGCAATCTGTAATATACAGTTCTATAGGAGTATGTGCAGTATATTGTATTCTTATATGGTGGTGTGTATGTTATTATGATACTTATGTTTTTCAAATTAAATTTTTTGTTCTCTATATGTTAAGACGTTTATATGTCGAGGGTCATATGGTGTCATATTTTGAAGTATATATTCAATAGGTGTGGCGTATCGGCTGCATAAGCGTATCATGCAGTCGAGTTATTGATGTGATCTGCAATCATAAAGAAGTTTTAATAGAGGTGTAGAATGAATATTGATTTATGTGTTACCTTTGTGGGTGGTGTATATAATTGATGTAATCATGTTTTTGATGTGCTTTTTCTCATTGTATGTAGTTGTGGAATGCTTTAGTTCACTGTATACTTACATTATTCGTACTGTATATGAAATTATATGATTTTTAACGTACGGTTTGCGTGGAAATATTAATTAAACATTGATCACTGCTCTTCACTGTTTAGTTTGCATGGATGCTGGAAGTCTATGGAATGGAAAAGGCGGTATGGTAGGTAGGTGAAGGTAGGGTGGGTAGGGGTGGTGAGTTGGGGGTAGGGGGTACATAAGTTATTTACTGATTTGTAAGATAGTATGAAAGTTTATATTGGGGAAGAGAGTTTGTCATTAAGTTGGTTGTCAAATGAGGCTACTTGGTGGATGTAAAATCACTCAATGGTATTGAGGTGTGAACTTTTTTCCTGGTAGTTAAAAATTGGAATAGTGTCCTTTATGGGTCCAAATATATGTATGTGATCATTTAGGTGCTGGGCAAATTTTGAAGAGCTACTATTATTTATGAAAGTGTAAATGTTCTGTGTATCTCTTGGAAAAGTTTTATCTAATTGGCCTATGGATGCCTTTCCCACAATCTGGACATGTTTATAGACTCCACTAGCAGAAAATGTTTGGGAAATATGAAGTTAGGAATTAGGTTCTCTTGAATAGAGTTATTTGTGCAGTAAGCTATCTTTAAGTTGGTGTGTTTGAAAATTGTAGTAATGTAAGTAGTTTCCTTGCCTTTATAGGTCAATGTGGCCCATTTATATTTAGGTATTTCTGAGTGTACTGCTTGTTCATGTTTGTTTTTGGAGGTCTCAGTGGTTGGATTGGAAAGGAAGTATTATAGAGGATGTTATGGGTGAAGTTTATTTCATGATTATATTCTTCATTATGTAATTGGTATGTGTGTAGTATATTATGGAGGTATCTAATGGCAGCATATTTATGTTGAAAGGGATGTTTGGATGTGTAAGGGATAACGGTATCTGTAAAGGTGAGTTTTCTGTAGACAGGTGCTTGTATATTGTGTTCAGTTTCTGCGGTAAAGTGTAAGTTAGGGTGTATGGAGTTAAAATCTGTAAGAATGGATTGTATGTTTGTGTGAGCAAAGTCGAAGATAAGAAGAATGTTGTTGACTTGAACAGAAGCAGTTGATGATCATGTGCTTTTAGTGAGGTATGCGATTTGTGAGGTTTCTATGCAACATAAGAAAATTTTGGAGAAGATGCCCGAAGATGGGGCACCCACTGCTAGTCTGTCTGATGGGATAATTGGCAGATAGTTGATAATTACCTTTATTGGTAATATAATTTTTTTTGTAGTTGTCATACCAGGTTAATAGCTCTTGTCTTGTAGGAGAGTTTAGTAGTTTGAAGTTCTAGTTTCCGTAATGGGGATATTCGAGCACATATTGGCAATATCTATTCTTTGAAAACTTGTATTAGTTGTGTGATATTCTTGAAATTGAATGTGTATGGTAGGGGTGTTAGTTGATTGATTCTGTGTGTAGATAATTTTGATAATTCATATGCAGGGGCATTTCACCAGTTCACAGTCAGGCAGATAGGTTGGTTTGGTTTTTGGATTTTTATAAGGCCTTTTATTATGGGGGGTAGAGGGATTTAGGTTAGGTATTTCCATTTGAAATCTTGTGGGATAAGTGTTTTACTATGGTTTATTGTCTTCCTGATTTGATTTTGAAAAGTTTTAGTTGGTTCTGCATTGACAGTTTGGAAGTGGTTATCAGTTGTGAAATTGTGTATTTTCATGTAGTAATGCTGAATAGGAAGAATGGCTATAGAGTTTCCTTTATCAGCTTTTGCAATCATAGCTTCATTGTTCTTGAATTTTGTTTTTATCAATTTTAGAGTTTGTGTTTCTGAGTGTGTGTTGTAATTGGGGTGGGGTTTATCTCATGAATGTAATGTTTCTGATGTTCTGCAGCTTGTTTTCTGTAGTATTTGCAGTCAAGGACAGTTAGAGGTAAAGTTATAAATAATACTGGTATAACTTTCTCTAATAAAGAAACTTCCTTATTAGAAAAAGAACTCAAATATAACCTATACCAAAAAAAAAGGG
>Ga0268261_10001924_pt1 | contig 14676 bp, 31 predicted proteins | sample TergutNc150P1_FD_190353 | JGI IMG/M metagenome (GOLD analysis project Ga0268261, IMG submission 190353) | Nasutitermes corniger P1 segment gut microbial community from laboratory colony in Florida, USA - Nc150 P1 (SPAdes) (version 2) | ecosystem: Host-associated > Arthropoda: Insects >... | reverse complement strand
AACCAAACCAGTAACCATATAACCAAACCAATGACCATATAACCAAACCAGTGACCATATAACCAAACCAGTAACCATATAACCAAACCAGTAAACATATAACGAAACCAATAACTATATAACCAAGCCAGTAACCATATAACCAAGCCAGTAACCATATAAAGAAACCAGTAACCTTATAACCAAACCAGTAACCATATAACCAATCCAATAATCACATAACCAAACCAATAACCATATAACCAAACCTATAAACACATAACCAAACCAATAACCACATAACCAAACCAATAACCATATAACCAAACCTATAACCATATAACCGAACCAATAACCATATAACCGAACCAATAACCATACAACCAAACCTGTAATCATATAACCGAACCAGTAAACAAATAACTGAACCAGTAACCATATAACCGATCCAGTAACCATATAGCCGATACAGTAACCAAATAACCGAACCAGTAACCATATAACCCAACCGGTAACCATATAACCAAAGCAGTAATCCTATAACCAAACCAGTAGCCATATAACCAAACCACTAACCATATGAGCAAACAAATAACCATATAACCAAACCAGGTACTATATAACCTAAACGGTAACCATATAACCAAACCAGTAACAAAATAATCTAACCAATAAACATATAACAAAAACCAAAATCCATATAAACAAATAAATAACCTTCTAACCAAACCAATAACAAAAACAGTAACCATATAACCAAACCAATAACCAAACCAGTAACCATATAACCAAACCAGTAACCACGTAACCAAACCAGTAACCACATAACCAAACCAGTAACCATATAACCTAAACAATAAACATATAACCAAATCAATAACCATATAACCAAACCAATAACCATATAACCAAACCAGTAACCATACAACCAAACCAATACCCATATAACCAAAGAGTAAACATATAACCAATCCAATAAACACATAACCAAACCAGTAACCATGTAACCAAACCAGTAACCATATAAACAATCCAGTAACCATATAACCAAACCAGTAACCATATAACCAAACCAATAAACATATAACCAAACCAATAAACATATAACAAAAGAAATAACCATATAACAGAACCAATAACCATATAACCGAACCAGTAACCATATAACCGATCCAGTAACCCTATAACCGAACCTGTAACAATATAACCGAACCATTAACCATATAACCGAAACAGTAACCATATAACAAAACCAGTAACCATATAACCAAACCAGTATACATATAACCAAAGCAGTAGCCTTATGACCAAAACAGTAACCATATATCCAAAAACAGTAACCATATAACCAAACCAGTAACCATATAACCAAACCAATAACTAAACCATTGACAATATAACAAAACCAGTGACCATATAACCAAATCAGTGACCATAAACCAAACCAGTGACCATATAACCAAGCCAGAAACCATATAAGCAAACCAGTAACCATATAACCCAACCAATATCCATACAACCAAACCAATGAACATATAACCAAAAAAATAACCATATAACCAAACCAATAACAATATAACCAAACCAATAACCATATAACCGAAGCAGTAACCATATAACCGAAACAGTAACCATATCACCGAACCTGTAACCATATAACCGAACCAGTAAACATACACCGATCCAGTAAACATATAACCGAACCAGTAACCATATAACAAAACCAGTAACCATTAAACCACACCAGTAACCATATAACCAAACCAGCAAACATATAACCAAACAAATAACGAAAACAGTAAAAATATACCCAAACCAATAACCAAACCAATAACCATATAACCAAACCAGTAACCATACAACCAAACCACTAACAAAACAGTAACCATATAACCAAACCACTAACCAAACCAATAAACATATAACCAAACCAATGACCATATATCCAAACCAATGACAACATAACCAAACCAGTGGCCATATAACCTAACCAAAGATCATATAACCAAACCAATGACTATATAACCAAAACAGTAATTATATAACCAAACCTGTAAACATATAATCAAACCAGTAACCATATAACCAAACCAGTAATCATATAACAAAACCAATAACAATACAACTAAACCAATAACCATATATCCAAGCCAGTAACCATATTACCAAACCAGTAACCATATAACCAAACCAGTAACTACTTAACAAACCAGTAACCATATAACCAAACCAGTAACCATTTAACCAAACCAGTAACCAATTATCAATCCAGTAAACATATAACCAAACCAATAACCATATAACCAAACCAATAACAACATAACCAAACCAATAACCATATAAACAAACCAATAACCATATAACCAAACCAATAACCATATAACCGAACCAATAACCATACAACCGAAACAATAAACATATATCCAACCAGTACCCATATAACCGATCCAGTATACATATAACCGATCCAGTAACCATATAACCGATCCAGTAAACGTATAACCTTACCAGTAACCTTACAACCGAACCAGTAACTATATAACCGAACCAGTAAACATATAACTAAACCAGTAACCATATAACCAAATCAGTAACCTTATAACCAAAAGCAGTAAACTTATAACCAAACCTGTAACCATGTAACCAAGCCAGTAACCATATAACCATACCCGTAACGATATACCCAAACCAGTAATCATATAACCATACCAGTATACATATAACCATACCAGTAACCATATAGCAAAACCAGTAACCATATAACCAAAACAGTAACCATATAACCAAACCAGTAACCATATAACCAAACCAATAACCTTAAAACCAAACCAATAACCACATAACCAAACCAATAACCATATAACCAAACCTATAACCATATAACCGAACCAGTAAACATATAACCGAACCAGTAACCATATAACCGAACCAGTAACCATATACCTGATCCAGTAATCATATATCCCATTCAGCAAAAATATAACCGTACCAGTAACCATATAACCGAACACGAAACCATATAACAGAACCAGTAACCATATAACGGATCCAGTAACCATATAACCGAACCAGTAACCATATAACCAAACCTGTAACCATATAACCAAACCTGTAACCATATAACCAAACCTGTAACCATATAACCAAACCTGTAACCATATAACCTAACCAGTAACAATATAACCAAAACAGTAACCATATAACCAAACCAGTAACCATATAAACAAACCAATAACCATATAACCAAACCAGTAACCATATATCGAAACCAATAACCAAACCAATAACCATTTAACCAAATCAGTAGCCATATAACCAAATTAGGAACCATATAACCAAACAAGTAACCATATAACCAAGCCAGTAACCATATGACCAAAACAGTAACCATATAACCAAACCAATAACCATATAACCAAACCAATTACCACACCCGTAAGCAAACAACCAAACCAATAACCAAACCAATACCATATAACCAATCCAGTAAACATATAAACATACCAGTAAACATATAACGAAACCAATAAACATATAACGAAACCCATAACCATATAACCAAACCAATAACCATATAACCAAACCAGTAACAATATAACCAAACCAGAAAACATATAACCAAACCAGTAAACATATAACCAAACCAGTAACCATATAACCAAACATGTAACAATATAACGAAGCCAGTAACAATATAACAAAACCAGTAACCATATAACCAAACCAGTAACAATATACCCAAGCCAGTAACCTTTTAACCGAGCCAATAAACATATAACAAAACCAGTAACCATATAACCAAACTAGTAACCATATAACAAAACCGGTAAACATATAACCAAACCAGTAACCATATAAACAAGCCAGTAACCATATAAATAAACCAGTAACAATATCGCCGAACTAGTAACCATATAACCATACCAGCAACCATATAACAAAACCAGTAACCATATAACCGAACCAGTAACCATATAACCGAACCAGTAACCATATAACCAAACCAATAACCATATAACCAAACCAGTAACCAAATATCGAAACCAATAACCATATAACCAAACCAGTAAACATATAACCAAATCAATAACCACATAACCAAACCAGTAACCATATAACCAAACCAGTAACCATTTATCCAAACCAGTAGCCATATAACAAAACCAGTAAACATATAACCAAACCAGTAACCATATATCCAAACCGGAAACCATATAACCAAACCAGTAACCATATAACCAAACCAGTAATCATATAACCAAATCAGTAACCATATAACAATATCAGTAAACATATAATCAAACCACTAACCATATAACCAGGCCAATAACCATATAACCAAACAAGTAACCATATAACCAAAACAGTAACCATATAACCAAACCAGGAACTAAATAACGAAACCAATAACCATATAAACGAAACAATAACCATCTAACCATACCAATAACAAAAACAGCGGCCATATAACCAAATCAATAACCAAACCAGGAACCATATAACCAAACCAGTGACCATATAACCAAACCAGTAACCATATAATCAAACCAGTAAGCATTTAACCAAACCAGTAATCATATAACCAAACCAGTAACCAAATAACCAAACCAGTAACCATATAACCAAACCTGTAACCATATAACCAAACCAGTACCCATGTAACCAAACCAGTAACCATATAACATAACCAATAACCATATAACGAAACAAATATCCATATAACCAAACCAGTAACCATATATCCAAACCAATACCCATATAACCAAACCAGTAAACATATAACCAAATCAATAACCACGTAACCAAACCAGTAACCATATAAACAAACCAGTAACCGTATATCCAAACCAGTAGCCATATAACCAAACCAGTAAACATATAACAAAACCAGTAAGCATATATCCAAACCGGAAACCATATAACCAAACAATATAACAGATCCAGTAAACATATAACCGAACCAGTAAAATATAACCGAACCAGTAACCATATAACTGACCCAGTAAACATATCACCAAACCAGTAAACATATAACCAATCCAGTAAACATATAACCAATCCAGTAACCATATAACCAAAACAGTAAGCATATAACCAAACCAGTAACCATATAACCAAACCAATTCCAAACCATTGATAATATAACCAAATCAGTGAACATACAACCAATCCAGTGACCATGTAACAAAACCAGGGACCATATAACCAAACCACTAAACATACAACCAAACCAGTAACCATGTAACCAAACCAGTAACCATATAACCAAACCAATAACCATATAACCAAAACCAATAAACATATAAACAAACCAATAACCATATACCCAAACCAATAAACATATAACCGAACCAGTAACCATATAACAGATCCAGTAACCATATAACCGATCCAGTAACCATATAACCAAACCAGTAACCATATAACCAAACCAGTAACCAAATAACCAAACCAGTAACCCAACAACCAAACCAGTAACCATTTAACCAAACCAATAACCATATAACCAAACCAGTAACCATATAACCAAACCGGTAACCACATAACCAAACCAATAACCATATAAACAAAACAATAACCATATAACCAAACCAATAACGAAACTAGTAACCATACTACCAATCCAATAACCAAACCAGTAACCAAATAACCAAACCAGTAACCATATAACCAAACCAGTAACAATATAACTAAACCAATAACCATACAACCAAACCAGTAAACAAATAACCAAACCAGTAAACTTATAACCAAACCAATAACCATATAACCAAACCAATAAACATATAACCAAACCAATAGCCATTTAACCAAACCAGTAACCATATAACCAAACCAATAACCATATAAACAAACCAGTAGCCATATAACCAAAACCAGAAACCATATAACCAAACCTGTAATCATATAACGAAGCCAGTAAACATATAAACAAACCTGTAACCAAATAACCAAACCAGTAACCATATAACCATACCAGTAAACATATAACCATACCAGTAAACATACAACCAAAACAGTAACCATATAACCAAACCAGTAACCATATAACGAAACCAGTAAACATATAACCAAACCAATAACCATATAAACAAACCAATATCCATACAACCAAACCAATCACCACATAACGTAACCAATAAAAAATATAACGAAAACAATAACCATATAACCGAACCAATAACAATATAAGGGAACCTGTAACAATATTACCGAACCAGTAACCTTATAACCGAACCAGTAACCATATAACCGTTCCAGTATCCATATAACCGATCCAGTAACCATATAACCGAAAGAGTAACCATATAACAGAACCCGAAACCATATAACCGAACCAGTAACCATATAACGGAACCAGTAAACATATAACCAAAACCAGTGACCATATAACCAAACCAATAACCATATAACCAAATCAGTAACCATATATCCAATCCAATAATCAAAACAATATCAATATAACCAAACCAGTAACCCTATAACCAAATTAATAACCATATACCCAAGCCAGTAACCATATAACCAAACCAGTAACTATTTAACGAAACCAGTAACCATATAACCATTCCAGTAACCTTATAACCAAACCAATAACCATATAACCAAACCAATAACCAAACGAGTAACCATATAACCAAACCAATAATCAAACCAATAACCATATAACGAAACCAGTAATCATATAACCAAACCAGTAAACATATAACCTAACCAATAACCATATAACAAAACCCATAACCTCATAACCAAACCAATAACCATATAACCAAAACAGTAACCATATAACCAAAGAAGTAAACATATAACCAAACCAGTATCCATATAACCAAACAATTAACCATACAACCAAGGCAGTAACCATATAACCAAGCCAGTAAACAAATAACCAAACCAGTAACCATATACCCAAGCCAGTAACCATATAACCAAGCCAGTAACCATACACCCAAACCAGCAAACATATAACCAAACAAGTAACCATATAACCAAACCAGTAAACATATAACCAAAACAGTAAACATACAACCAAGCCAGTAACCATATAACCAAACCAGTAATCATTTAACCGAATCAGTAACCATATAACCATAACAGTAAACATATAACAAAACCAGTAACCATATAACCGAACCAGTAACCATATAACCGAACCAGTAAACATATAGCAGGACCAGTAACCATATAACCGTACCAGTAACCATTTAACCGAACCAGTAGCCATATAATCTAACCAGTAACCATATAACCAAACCAGTAACCATTTAACCAAACCAGTAACCATATAACCAAATCAATAAACAAACCAGTAATCATACAACCAAACCATTAACCAAACCAATAAGCATAAAACCGAACCCATAACCATATAAACAAACCAGTAACCATATAACCAAACCAGTAACTATATAACCAAACCAGTTAACATATAAGCAAACCAGTAAATATATAACCACACAAGTAACCATATAACCAAACCAGTAACCATATTACCAAACCAGTAATCATATTAACAAGCCAGTAACCATATAACCAAACCAGTAAGCATATAACCAAGCCAGGAACCATGTACCCAAACCAGTAAACATATAACCAAACCAATAATCTTATAACCAAACCAAATAACCATATAACCAATCCAATTAGCATATAACCAAACCAATAACCATATAACCAAAACAATAACCATATAACCAAAACAATAAGCATATAACCAAACCAATAACCATATAACCGAACCAATACCCATATAACCGATCCAATAACCATATAACCGATCCAGTAACCTTATAACCTATCCAGTAACCATATAACCGAACCAGTAAACATATAACCGAACCAGTAAACATATAACCGTACCAGTAAACATATAACGGAACCAGTAACCATATAACAGAACCAGGAACCATATAACAGAACCAGTATTCATATAACCAAACCAGTAACCATATAACCAAACCTATAACAATATAACCCAAGCGGTAACCATAAAACCAAACCAGGAACCATATAAACAAACCAGTAACCATATAACCAAACCAGTAACAATAAATCCAAACCAGTAACAATTTAACCAAACCAGTACCCATTTAACCAATCCAGTGACCATATTACCAAACCAATAACCGAACCAGTAACCATATAAACAAACCAATAAAAAAACCAATAACCATAGAAACAAACTAATGAACATATAACCAAACCAATGATCATATAAGCAAACCAATGATGATATAATCAAACCAATAACCATTTAACCAAACCAGTGAACATATAACCAAACCAGTGACCATATAACCAAACCAGTGACCATATAACCAAACCAATGACCATATAACCGAACCAGCAACCATATAAAAAATCCAGTGAACATATAACCAAACCAATGACCATATATCTAAACAAGTGATCATATATATAAACCCGTGACCATATATCCACACCAGTAATTATATAACCAAACCAGTAGCCATATAACCAAACCAGTAGACATATAACCCCACCAGTAACCATATAACCATATCAGAACCCTTATAAAAAAAAATCAGTACCCATATTACCAAACCAATAGTCATATAACCAAACCAGTAAAAATATAACCAAACCAGGAAACATATAACCAAACCAATAACCATATAACCAAACCAATAACCATATCACCAAACCAATAAACATATAACCAAACCAGTAAACATATAAACACATCAGTAACCATATAACCAAACCAGTAACCATATAACCAAACCAGTAACCATATAAAAAGCCAGTAACCATATAACCAAACCAGTAACCATATAACCAAACCAGTAACCATTTAACCAAACCAGTAAATATATAACCATACCAGTAACCATATAACCAAACCAGTAACCATATAACCAAACCAGTAACCATATAACCAAACCAATAACCATATAACCACACCAATATACATATAACCGAACCAGTAAACATATAACCGAACCAGTAACCATATAACCGATCCAGTAACCATATAAACTATCCAGTAACCGTATAACCGAACAAGTAACCATATAACCGAACCAGTAAACATATAACCAAAACAGTAACCATATAACCAAACCAGTAACCATATAACTAACCATTAACCATATAACTAAACCATTAACCATATAACCAAACCAGTAAACATACAACCAAGCCAGTAACCATATAACCAAAACAGTAACCATATAACGAAACCAGTAACCATATAACCAAACCAGTAACGATATAAGCAAACCAATAACCATATAACGAAACCAGTAACCATATAACCAAACCAATAACCAAACCAATAACCATATACCCAAGCCAGTAACCATATAACCAATTCAGTAACCATATAACCAAATCAGTAACCATATAACCAAACCAGTAACCATATAACCACACCAGTAACAATAAAACCAAACCAGTAACCATATAACCAAGCCAGTAAACATTTAACCCAGCCAGTAATCATATAACCAAACCTGTATCCATATAATCAAACCAGTAACCATACAACAAAAGCAGTAACCACATAACCAAACCAATAACAATATAACCAACCCAATAACCATATAACCAAAACAATAACCATATAACAAAACCAATAACCACATAACCAAACCAATACGCAAATAAACAAACCAAAATCCATATAACCAAACCAATAACCATATAGCCGAAACAATAACCATATAACCGAACCAGTATCCATATAACCGAACCAGTATCCAAATAACCGAACCAGTAACCATATAACCGATCCAGTAACTATATAACCGATCCAGTAACCATATAACCGAACCAGTAACCATATAACCGAACCAGTAACCATATAAACGAACCAGTAACGATATAACCGAACCAGTAACCATATAACTGAACCAGTAACCCTATAACCAAACCAATAAACATATAACCGAACCAGTAACCATATAACCGAACCAGTAACCATATAACCGATCCAGTAACCTTATAACCGAACCTGTAACCATATAACCGAACCAGTAAACATACCAATAACGAAACCTGTAACCACATAACCAAAACAATAACCAAACAAATAACACAATAACCAAACCAATGACAATATAACCAAACTAATGTCCATATAACCAAACCAGTAACCATATAACCAAACCAGTAACCATACAACCAAACAAATAACCAAAACAGTAACCATATATCCAAACCAATAACCAAACCAATAACCATATAATAAAAAACCAATGAACATATAACCAAACCAAAGACCATACATACAAACCAGTGACCATATACCCAAACCAATCACCATATAACCAAACCAGCTACCATATAACCAAAACAGTATCCATATAACAAAACCAGGAACCATATAACCACACCAGTAACCATATAACTAAACCAGTAATCGTATAACATAACCAATTACTCTATAACTAATCCAATAACCATATAACCAAGCCAGTAATCATATAACCAAACCAGTAACACATATAACCATACCAGTAACCATATAACCGAACCAGTAAACATATAACCAAACCAGTAACCATATAACCAACCACTAACCATTTAACCAAATCAGTAACCATATAACCAAACCAGTAAACATATAAACAAACCAATAACCATATAACCAAACCAATAACCATATAACCAAACCAATAACCACATAACCAAACCAATAAAAACATAACCAAACCAATAACCATATAACGAAACCAATAACCATAAAATCAAACCAATATCCATATAACCGAACCAGTAACCATATAACCGAACCAATAACCATATAACCGAACCAGTAAACATATAACCGAAACTGTAAAAATATAACCTATCCAGTAACAATATAACCGATCCAGTAACCATATAACCGATCCAGTAACCGTATAACCGTACCAGTAACTATATAACAGAACCAGTAACCATATAACCGAACCAGTAAACATATAACCAAACCAGTAAACATATAACCAAACCAGTAACAATATAACCAAACCAATAACCATATAAGCAAACCTGTAACCATATAACCAAATAGGTAACCATATAACCAAACCAATAACCACATAACCAAACCAATAACCATATAAACAGAACAATAACTATATAACCAAACCAATAACAAAACCAGTAACCATATAACCAAACCAATAATCATACACCCAAACCAATAACCAAACCAGTAACCATATAACCAAACCAATAACCAAACCAATAACCATATAACCAAACCAGTAACCATATAACCAAACCAGTAACCATATAAACAAACCAATAACCATATAACCAATCCAATAACCATATAACCAAACCAATAGCCATATAACCAAAACAGTAACCATATAACCAAACCAGTAACCATATAACCGAACCAGTAACCACATAACCGAACCAATAACCACATATCCGAAGGAATAATCATATAACCGAACCAATAACCATATAACCGAACCAGTAACCATATAACCGAACCAATAACCATATAACCGATCCAGTAACTATATAACCGATCCAGTAACCATATAACCGAACCAGTAACCATATAATCGAACCAGTAAATATATAACCGAACCAGTAACCATATAACCGAACCAGGAACCATATAACAGAACCAGTAATCATATAACCAAACCAGTATCCATATAACCAAACCAGTAACCTAATAACCAAACCAGTAACCATATAACCAAACCAGTAACCATATAACCAAACCAGGAACCATATAAACAAACCAGTAACCATATAACCAAACCAGTAACAATAAATCCAAACCAGTAACCATATAACCAAACCAGTGACCATATAACAAAACCAATAACCGAACCAGTACCCATATAACCAAACCAATAACCAAACCAATAACCATATAACTTAACTAAGTAACATATAACCAGACCAATGACCATATAACCATACCAATGACCATATAACCAATCCAATGACCATTTAACCAAACCAGTGACCATATAACCAAACAATTCGCCATATAACAAAACCAGTGACCATATAACCACACCAATGACCAGATAACAGAACCAGGGACCATATAACCAATCCAGTGATCATATAACCAAACCAATGAACATACAACCAAAGCAGTGACCATATAAACAAACCAGTGACCATATAACCAAACCAGTAACCATATAACCAAACCAGTAACCATATTACCAAACCAGAACCCTTATAACCAAACCAGTAAACATATAACCAAACCAATAACCATATAACCAAACCAGTAAACATATAACCAAACCAGTAACCATATAACCAAACCAATAAACATATAACCAAACCAATAACCATATAACCAAACCAGTAACCATATAACCAAACCAATAACCAAACCAATAAACATATAACTAAACCAGTAAACATAAACAAACCAGTAACCATATAACCAAACCACTAACCATATAACCAAACCAGTATCAATATAACAAAACCAGTAACCATATAACGATAACAGTAACAATATAACCAAACAAGTAACAATATATCCAATCCAATAACCATATTACCAAACCAATAACCATATAACCGAACCAGTAACCACATAACCGAATCAGTAACCATATAACCGATCCAGTAACCATATAACCAAGTCAGAAATCATATATCCAAACCAGTAACCATATAACCTAACCAGTAACCATATAACCAAACCAGTATACATATAACCAAACCAGTAACCATATAACCCACCCAATAACCATATAATCAAACCAATAACCATATAACCAATTCAATAACCACATAACCATACCAATAACCAAATAACCAAACCAAAAACCATATAACCAAACCAATAACCATATAACCGAACCAATAACCATATAACCGAACCAGTATATATATAACCGAACCAGTATCCATATAACCGAACCAGTAACCATATAACCGATCCAGTAACTACATAACCGATCCAGTAACCACATAACCGATCCAGTAACCATATAACCGAACCAGTAACCATATACCCGAACCAGTAACGATATAACCGAACCAGTAACCGTATAACCGAAACAGTAACCATATAACCAAACCAGTAACCATACACCCAAACCAATAACCATATAACCAAACCAATAACCATAAAAGCAAACCAATATCCAAAACAGTAACCATATATCCAAACCAATAACCAAACCAAAAACCATGCAACGAAACCAGTAACCATATAACAAAACCAGTAACCATATAAACAAGCCAATATCAATATAACCAAACCAATAACCATATTACTGGTTTGGTTGTATGGTTTTTGGTTTGGTTATTGGTTTGGTTATTGGTTTGGTTATATGGTTACTGGTTTGGTTACTGGTTTGATTATATTGTTATTGGTTTGGTTGTATGGTTATTGGTTTGGCTATATGGTTTCTGGTTTTGTTATATTGTTACTGGTTTTGTTATAAGGTTACTTGTTTGGTGATATGGTTACTGGTTTTGTTATAAGGTTACTGGGTGGGTTATTTGGTTACTGGTTTCGTTATATGGTTACTGGTTTGGTTATTGGTTTGGTTATAAGGTTCCTGGTTTTGTTATAAGTTTGGTTATTTGGTTATTGGTTTGGTTATATGGTTATTGGTTTGGTTATATGGTTATTGGTTTGGTTATGTGGTTACTTGTTTGGTTATATTGTTACTGGTTTGGTTATATGGTTACTGGTTTGGTTATATGGATACTGGATTGTGTATGTGGTTACTGGTTTTGTTATATGGTTACTGGTTTGGTTATATGGTTACTGGTTGGTTATATGGTTACTGGTTTGGTTATATTGATACAGGTTTGGTTATATGGTTACTGGTTTGGATATATGGTTACTGGTTTGGTTATATGATCACTGGTTTGGTTATATGGTCATTTGTTCGGTTATATGGTTACTGGTTCGGTTATATGGTAACTGGTTCGGGTATATGGTTACTGGTTCGCTTATAGGTTACTGGTTCTGTTATATGGTTACTGGTTCGTTTATATGGTTACTGGTGCGGTAAAATGGTTACTGGTCGCGGTTATTTTTGTTATTGGATCGGTTTTATGGATATTAGTTTGGTTATATGGTTACTGGTTTTGTTATATGGTTACTGGTTTGGTTATATTGTTATTGACTTGATTATATGGTTACTGGTTTGGTTATATGGTTACTGGTTTGGTTAAATGGTTATTGGGTTGGTTATATGTTTATTTGTTTGGTTATATGGTTACTGGTTTGGTTGTATGATTTTTGGTTTGGTTATATGGTTACTGATTTGGTTACTGGTTTGGTCATATGGTTACTGGCTTGGTTATATGGTTACTGGTCTGATTATATGGTTACTGTTTTGGTTATATGGTTACTGGTTCGGTAATATGGTTACTGGATCTTTTATATGGTTACTGGATCGGTTATAAGGTTACTGATTCGGTTATATGGATACTGGTTCGGTTATATGGATACTGGTTCGGTTATATGGTTATTGGTTCGGTTATATGTTTATTGCTTTTGTTATATGGTTATGGGTTTTTTATGTGGTTATTGGCTTTGTTATATGGTTATTGGTTTTGTTATATTGTTATTGGATTGGTTATATGGTTACTGGTTTGGATATATGGTAACTGGTTTGGTTATATGGTTACAGGTTTTTTTGTATGGTTACTGGATCGGTTATATGGTTACTGGTTCGGTTATATGGTTACTGGTTTGGTTAGATGGTTACCAAGCCAGTAACAATATAA
>Ga0268261_10001923_pt1 | contig 14677 bp, 19 predicted proteins | sample TergutNc150P1_FD_190353 | JGI IMG/M metagenome (GOLD analysis project Ga0268261, IMG submission 190353) | Nasutitermes corniger P1 segment gut microbial community from laboratory colony in Florida, USA - Nc150 P1 (SPAdes) (version 2) | ecosystem: Host-associated > Arthropoda: Insects >... | reverse complement strand
GTGTGATCTAGAAACATCAAGAATGGGTGCTCCATATATATATGACATTAGTAGCCTAAAGGTTAATAATCTAACCCTTATCCTGCTAATGTGGAGAAAATGGTGAGCTCCTAATAATGCAAGCAAATAGCAGATGGAATTTAATTCGGGGCTTAAAGGGTTAAGGTCTTCATCCGTGACATTAGCATATCGCTTGGGTAAACATATTTTTATAAGATATCAGTTTCTTCCAGTGTTAAAATAACCGTCGGGCCGTATCGTGTTTCAGCGCGTTGTCCACAGATTATGGGGTACCTCCAGTTCAAAACCAGACACGATGCCGGAACAAGTCGGGTAGAGGTAGCCTTCTGAAATTTCTTAAGGAGTTCCATCTGAAAAGAGTGGCGGAACATGGTGCTAGATCTGGGTATAGCTACAAAAACTTATCTTACAATGAATAACTAAAAGAACCTACCTAGGGTAAATGAAGGTACTGCTAAAATTTAGTTCGCTGCACCGGCTTTTATGTAGGGCGAATGGCGGTAAAATCCTAGTAAATAAAATGATAAAACTGTGCAATAAAGAGGAACTCCCTAGATTTACTATAGATGGAGAAATAAACCGACAGTACACACGCTTCAATGCTGTAAGAACGCAACTTACCGTGCGTCTCTTACCTCCAAATGAGAGAGAGAGGATTTGAACCCAATGTCCCATTTCTTAGCCAGTGTGTCGGATCTGTTTGAGTACGCTTTACGAAATTGTGACGATTCAGATACGGTAGGAATAACGATTAGTAATGAAAATGTAGCAGACACAGGTATTTGTATCAGCTTCAGAAGGACCAGATAACTTCAGAGGTGATCTGGTCAGTTTTAGGGAAATTAGCGCAGTCTAACGCTAGATTTAATGCTTTAGATAAACTGGTTATAACCATACATTCTGTAAAAATTCCAATTGGCCACGGCCGAATCGCTACTAAGGGTAAACCGGTTGAGACCATGGTCCACCTGAAATGAGTATCGTCGAAGTTGAAGCGGAAGAAAACTGTTTGGCTCATGCCCTAATTATTAGCATTGCCAAATTAACTAATGATCCAGGTTACAAAGCATTTCGTCAGGGAAGAAAGATGCGTCCTGCTGTGGATCATTTGCTTGCGACGACCGGTATTGACCTGACAAATGGTGGAGAAATCCCCGAGTTAATGCATTTTCAGGAACATTCCAAGAGAATACAGAACTGTCGTTTTCGGCGGATTAAATTGTGAAGATATGTTTGATGGTCATATGGAATCCGAAAAGAGAATTAACCTACTTTATGATGACGTATCACACCATTACTACGTGATTAAAAGCGTGACAGGTGCTCTTTCTCGACAGTATGTCTGCAAAGGTTGTAACAAAGGGTGTGAAAGTGGTGTAACGCATAGGTGTCAAGAGACGTGCAGTGACTATGTCAGTTCCATGTCCATACGATGATGTTCGAATCACGTGCGAGTCATGTAATAGACAGTTTAGGAGTCGTGCATGTTTTGACAGGCATAAGACTAACAAGTTAGGAAACAAGACCTATGTGAAAAGAAGAGGAACTGTACCGCATGTAATAAATTCATATCGGATAAAAAGCATGAATGTTTCAAGCCCCACTGTACTATCTGTAATCAGAACAGAAATTGGTCATTTGTTTTATGCAGCCGTTAAAGAACGAATTGCCCCGCAGTGACGATGTACTATTTGTGTTCTACGATTTTGAAACTTCACAGGATACAAAGTTCTCAGAGAATGCAACTGAGCACATTCCACTTTTAGTGTGTGCTCAGCAGTTTTGTACAGCTTGTGAAATACTAGATATAGAAATGAACTGTGAGCGCTGTGGTAGGAGACGTCATTCATTCTACGACGACCCAGTCGGGGATTTATCTTTGTGAACCTCGACCCTGGTGTAATAAAGTAGTGGCGATAGCACACGCCAAGGCTTTTCATTCGCAGTTCATACTGAAAAGAGTTATTTTCATTAAATGGAATCCCTAAATAATTTTAAGTGGTCTTAAAATTATCAGTATGAAAATACAGCACAATCATTTTGTAGATTCCATTTCTTACTTGTCCATGCCTTTACGCAAATTGCCCGAGGCATCTGGGCCTTCGGCAAGAAAATCATGGTTTCCTCATTACTATAATGCAATGGCAAATTTCGACTATGTGGGTCCCATACCAGACATTAAGTATTTCGGCGCTGAGATGGGTGATGGAAAGAGAAAGGATTTCTTGTCTTGGTATGGAGCAGAAAGATAGTCTTTGATAACCGTAGCGTGTTGGAACAGTATTGCCAAGATGACGTCACCGTCTTGCGACAGGCGTGCCAGATTTTCAGGCGCAATTTTATGGAGATTGGAAATATCGAGGTTTCCCTTGAGGCATTGACAATAGCGTCTGCATGCAATAAAGTGGTTGGCAAGAAATTCCTCAAACCAGAGACCACTGGATAGCTGCCGCCTGGAAGTTACAGCGCCAATAACAGATATAGCAAGAAAGCCCTAATGTGGCTTTTGCATATGAAACAGGCAGACGGCTGTCAGATACATGCTAGAAACGGCCGCGAATAAAGACCTGAATTGCCGCATTAGTGTAGACGGTTACTGTACAGCCACGAACCGTATATGAATTTCTGGGATGCCACTATCACGGCTGCACATGCAAGCCTTTTCGAGACGTGGGAACGATCGGTGGAGAGACGCTGGCCGAACGCTATGAACAGACGCTGTCAAGAATCGAATAGATAAAGCGGGCAGGCTATCAGGTTAAAATTCAATGGGAATATAAGTTTGACGAAGCTAAGATTGTGGAGCAAAAACCCGAACTGCTAGTGCATCCCATTGTCAAGCATGCGCCCCTGATCACTCGAGATGCTCTGTATGGGGGTCGAACCGAAGCCATGCGGCTCCACTATAAGATACGGGAGGGGGAGGAATCTGTCCAGTATTGCGATGTAATGAGTTTATACCCATGCATTTGTAAGTATTTCAAATTCCCCATAGCGCACCCTATCATTCATGTTGCTGACGCATGTGCTGATAGAGGCTTGTCTAAAAATGGACGGACTAATGAAATGCACCATTGTGCCTCCGAAGGACCTCTACCACCCAGTCCTTTCATTTCGGCATAACAAAAAACTGTTATTCTGTCTGTGTCGATCGTGGGTCTTAGAACAGAACACAACTGGCGAATGCCAACATTTCAGCGATGCTGAAAGATGTCTGGATGGCACGAGGGTCATTGAAGTACGATTGGCTGTTAACAAAAGATACAAAATTTCAGAAATTCAAGAAGTATACCAGTACGAAGTCACGCAGTATAATCCAGACACTGGCGGAGGCGGCCTTTTTGTAGAATACATAAACACGTTTCTTAAACTCAAAGCAGAGGGTGGTGGTTACCGTCAATTATTTCAGAGCGAAGGCATCCAACTGGACAAGGACTCGATCAGATACAAGGCGGCAAAACGCGGTCAGTCAAAACTGTCTCAAATCCATTTGGGAAAAATGGACAGAGAATAGGACAATTTCAGATCCCCATGAACTACCGATTTCTGGCGACGCCAGGAATCGAAGTCCAGAACATGATGTTTGCTAATGACGACGTGGTCTGGATTTCCGGGCAGTTTTCATCAGAAGAACGTGTGCCAAGCCTACGTCATACCAATGAGGTTATGGGCGCCTTTGTGACAGGTGCGAGAATTCACCTGTATTATTACCTGGACAAATTACAGGACAGGGTCATCTATTGTGACACTGATAGTGTCTTATTTATACAGCCGACAACCGAGACCCGCGTTAGTTGAAACGGGGGACAATTTGGGACAGATGACATCTGAATTGAAAGCCAACGAAATAATTTCTGAGGTGGTCTGTGCAGGTCCGAAAAATTATGCGTATAGAACAATTAATTCCATGACGGGTGAGCAAGACAGTTTGTAAAGTTCGCGGAATCTCTTAATTACCCTCTCACAGTTAGTAAATTTTGCGAAAATTAAAAACATGACTGTCTGTGGATGAGAATGAAACTAATTGTACGCACGCAGAATAAGATTAAACGCAAAGGGGGAAGAGGAATAAGTATTATAAGTCACAGCGAGGAAAAGACTTACAGGATATCTTTTTTTGAAACGAAGGCGCTTGAACGACAATACGTCCCTTCCATTTGGGTATATATGAGTGAATGCTGACAGAGGACATTCATGGCTAATGACATCAGGTTTAAACATCCGTTTACCTGTATTATAGGAGGGTCTACAGGGTCCGGAAAGTCTACGTTCTGTATACGTTTTCTGCCGAACCTTGACACCTTGTGTACCGAGCCAGATTTTCCCGGCGGAATTATCTGGTGTTAGTGAACAGAGTGCCGTTCCACAGCAAGTTGGCCTCGTTAAGGAAGATCGTACAGGTTCGCGACGGTCTGCCCGAAATTTTTGAAAACGCCCGAGGCCTACCGTGCCTCTTTATTCTTGACGATCTTTTAAACGAGGTGTTTTCACGGGCCGTGTGTGACCTGTTTACCAAGGGTAGTCATCACCGTAACCTCAATGTAATTCTAATTACCAGAACTTTTTTCACCAAGCTCCACACTGCCGCGACATATCGCTTAATGCGAAATATCTGGTTGCCTTAAAAAACCGTTCGCGATAGGAACCAGTTTGCATACCTCGCGCGACAAGCGCTTCCCGAAGCTAGTGCCAGTCTGTGTGAAGCGTATCGAGAGGCGAACCAGAATCCCCCGGTCATATGATTTTAGACTGCCCAGGATACAGACGATCTGCTACGGCACCAAACCAATGTCTTTCCGTCAGAATATCCTCCCATTATTTACGCTCGGGTGAAGGATTAAGCGCATAAAATCCAACTATCACCATCTACAAGTACTCAAGACAGCTAAACCACAATTACGAAGAGCTATCATTAAAAACTGATAGCGAACTTGTGAAATCAATTAGCGAGTTTGTACTGAACGTGCTACGTGACAATCTAAAGCTGACTGCCTGTCAGAAGAAGAGATTACGAAGTTCAAAATTCCACTCCGCGCACTCGTATATAAGCGCCTGTCCATCTCGTCTAAAAAACGTTTGATTAATCAGCGGGGATTTCTCGTGCCTCTGTTAAGCGCTATTTTACCCACTATAGTGAGTCTTATTTCGTTCGCGCGACGCATAAAATCTTCCGTAAAATGTACCTTGTCTCACTCGATTACTTAAATAAGAATGAGCGCTCTTCACAATCAGCTGCAATGCAGCAAGAATCGCCTCTGCAAAAGACAGCGCATAGTACTAAATATAAGACTCGTGCTCGTGTAAAGAGGAAGGGGTCCAAACACCCGTACGATAAGTGGGTCGCTATGCGTGGCGAGATTGAGGAAGCCGCTGTCGGAAGTAGGGCGTTAAGGCGATCGCTGACTTTATAAAAGTATTACCTGACACTACTCGGGCACAAATAGTAGCTACACCAAAAAGCGAGTCGGTAGAGGTAGGTACGCAGACTGTCCGGCATCTGACAACACCGCCAGTCTGCAGCACTTCCCTCAACCTCTTCTGCGGGAGACGTATATGAAACAGAAACAAGTCCCGTTAGTACTAGATTTGCCGGTGCTACTGCAGCTGCCTATGGTGATGACGATATGGATACGGGTGCCGTTAGCGAAGGAGAGATACACGAATTTGCTGGGAAGTCTTTCGGTGAGATTGCCAGCCCCTACCTGTCACCATATGTTCACAAGCGCGGCGTTCTCGATGCAGAATATGGTTTGCGTAAAGTAGGTGACATCTTTAATAGGTAATTCCGATGTGACAGTGGATACAAATAGTGACCTCTATATTAGGGATAAACGTTTTAATGGCACGCGAGGTCTCTTGGAATTACTCACTCGGAAAAAGGTAGATAAACTTGTCAGCGAAGACGACCTCAAACAATATAAGAGCATTTTGGATTTCACCAGTGCTCATTTGGAGAGTTACGAACCCAGTGCCCCATACACGTCTTCCGCGGAAGCAAATTCAGAACCGTAATCCCAAAGCTGTTTCCCCAGACAAAACGTCGCGGCATTGACGCGTCATTACGCAGAGTGGTTGAAATATTAGAGATGATAAGCAGACTGTACTATGATCCTTCAAAGTCTTCTGCTTTCACGACTCAGCAAAAACTGCAGAACGCACAAGCAGAATACAGCGCCTGCAGATATTAAGGCGTGGCTTTTAAAACAAGATGCGTACACATTACACAGAGCGGTGCGAAAACGTTTTCCTAGGAACCCCTACACTGTGAATAATATCAATGACGTGTGGGAATGTGATCTGGTCGATGTCCAGGGCCTCAGCAAATATAACGACGGCGTCAAATATCTAACTGTAATAGATGTCTTTTCCAAATTCTTACACATCATCCCAGTAATAAGACGGGTAAAGCTGTCACGACAGCATTTCAATCCATCTTTAAGGACCCCAAACATTTGAAACCAATACGGAGACGTCCCGTTTGGGTGCGCACGGATAGAGGGAAGGAATTCTTGAACAGATCGATTCAAGACATGTTCAAACGCGAGGGAATTCAATTTCAGATCTGTAAAAACCCCGATCTCAAATGCTCAACCGACGAAAGGGCTCACCGCACTATCCGGGATAAATTATACGAATACTTCACATATAAGAACACGTACAGATTTACTGACGTACTCCCGCAATTTGTTAAAGGCTACAACGCTACGGTTCACAGTACGACTGGCATGTCGCCAGCACGAGTAACCGATTCTGATATTCTAACGATATGGGATGATGATCCAGAATCGCGGCAGGATCCCTATTGCACAACCCAAATTCCGCGTGGGATAGCACGTTCGCATTAATAAAGAGAAAATGAAATTTGCCAAACACGGCGGGCAGAATTACACCACGGAGGTGTTTCGAATTATCAAGGTAATTCGTACGACCCCTCGACCCGTGTATGAACTGGAAGATTTAAATCAGAAGATAATAGACGGGCAGTTCTTTAATGAAGAGCTAACATCTGTTCGCATCACGAAACGCAACACGTTTCAGATTGATAAAATTCTGGCTACAAGGGTCAGACGCGGCATTCGGGAGTGCCTCGTGCGCTGGAAAGGCTACGGACCGGACTTCGATAGTTGGATAAATGCAGCTAGCGTGAAGAATATTTAGAGAGAGAGAAAAGATGGAGTAACGATATCACTTTTATATTACGCTGTTTAGCAATGCCTCACAGAAAGTCCATTCTTCTAATACGCTCGCCGAGCTTACAATTCAGTTGGCACAGCGCATAGACCTGGGTTGACAGACTATTGGGAGGTCGGGTTTGTGAATTTAGCTGTCCTCCGAAAAGCGGCACGCTGAAACCGGTCGATGTTGTAGGCGAGACAAATGCCCTGATTTATTGTGATCTGATTACATCGCAGTTTGTGGGTAACGATTATGTCAGATGTTTGCGGACGTTTATTCACCGGTCAAAGTATTGTGACCACGCATTTCAGAATGTCTATTATGTACGCATCGAAAAACGTACCTTCCAGTAGATAAGTATATTGATAGGGAATCAGAAAGGTATGCCCCTCCCTTTGAGGAGTAGAGTGGTGCCTACGAAAGTAGTTTTACATTTTCGACGCGTATAAATAGGCTACGTCATCAAATCCGACCGTCATTTACAATGTATTCCCTTGTCCAGTATTACCGACGACAGGCAGGTCGTGGTCGCGAAGATATAGGTCCAATTTACAGCACTCCACCTTTCGTGCAGCGGGGACATTGGTCTGGGCAGTGTTCTGTCAGGACTATTTCGGACCCTTAGACCTATTCTTTGGAGCGGTACCAAATCTATGGGTAAGGAAACGCTCAAAGCTCTCGGACGCGAGGCGTTACGCACAGGCGGCATGACTCTTACGTATATTGCCGAAAATCCTCAGAAGGAAACCAAGGACATAATCTCAAGACACGTGTTTGACTCGACACATAACATAATAAATTGCGTGGAAGTGGCGCTCGCAAGCGAAAGAGAGCAATGTCCGCAACGCGAAATGAGAAACGAAAGAGAAAAACTAAACGGGCCTTACCGGGGAAAGGGCGCCACCGGTCTAGGACTATAAAACGGGATAATTTTTCATAATTTACATCAGTCAAGGAACGACCATGTCTCAGAAGGACCTAGCTTTCGTTAGTAGTGAATTTGATATTTTTGCTCGCAAGCCAGTACAACACGCGATTCACGAAACGAATGTGGTGGTCTACAAGCCCATTGCTTCCATTGATCAGAGCGACCTGGAATTTCTGATACCCGCTGATTACGACACGTATGTTGACCCGATATAAAAATCTATATTCGCGGCAAATTGACAAAGGCCGATGGATCTGCCCTGGACGCGACGGATCACACTGCCGGTACCAATAACTTTCTACATTCGCTATTTAGTCAATGTATCTTTCCCTCAATGGCGTGAATATAACACAGTCGGCTGACCATTATAACTATAGGGCTATTTTGGAAACACTGTTAAGTTATGGTGTTGATGCATCGATATCGCATCTCACAGTTACTGGTATAAGGATGCGAGGAATATGATGACCTGTGACCCTACGAAATCAGAGTCGACAAACACCGGATTCATAGAGATGGGACAGAAACAGAGGAAAGAAATTGAAATGTACGGGAGAATACATATATGCAACGTCCCGAAGTTCTTACTTCGCGGCATCAAGCTGCAGATAAAGTTTACAAAAGGCAAGTTTCTACCTGATGAATACTGCTGCAGATTCTAAGAATACTTTTAAATTTCTCGACGCCAAACTGTGTTAGTCGCATCAGGGCAAACCCTCAGATCCCGCTAGCACAAGAAGAGACCTTGAAGACCGATCTCACGGGGTATAACCTGACGAGAGTCGAACTGAAAACTTTCACGTTCTCTGCGGGGCCCCAGTCACTCTCGATCGATCAGGCGGTCATGGGCCGCATACCCAAAAGGCTCCTGTTCACTATAATAGCAAACTGACTTTCTCGGCACCATCAATACAAACCGCTACAAATTTCAGCATTTCGGTCTTCGTACATTCGTAATGTACGTGAATGGCAGGCAGATCCCTAGCGAGAGCCTGACTATTGATCCCGGTAATGAGAAAACAACTGTCATGGGACACAAGACTCTATTTGAAGGCTCCTGCATTCACCATTCGAACTCGGGACTGCAGATCACTCACGATATGTATATTAATGGTTACCTCACGTTATTTGACCTAACGCCTGATTTGGCCGCGTCGGAAGAACATACTTCACCGGTGGAAGGTGACAATATACGCATTGAGTTAGCATTTATGGAAGCGCTAAAGGAGGCAGTCACGTGCCTACTGTAACTGGAATACAATTCTGTACGCATCGATTCTTTGCGAAGTCACCACTGACTTCTAAGATGGACACAATTCAGATATCGCGTACCTTAATGTTAAATCGTTTCTGGGCGCTTTTCCGTCAGATCTGCTACCACATTCTATCACTCAGCCAAGCACTGTCATTGTAAATACTGATGCCCACACACAGGATCATACTGGCTAGCTATCCGTCTCGAACCCAGGTCCTCCACGGCATTCTACTTTGACTCCTATGGCCTATCGCTTCATATTCACGATATCCAATCATTCTTAAGACGTAATTGTACCGTTCTAAATTACAACGCACAGCTCCAAGGACCCATGAGTACTGTCTGCGGTAAATATTGCTGTCTGTTCGCAATGTACATGGATAGAGGCTACACGGGGAAACAATTCGTCGGCTTTACTCCAGGCCTCGCCGATCAACAGGTAGAGCAACTCTTCGCATCGGAATTCGGGTCTCTGCGCGGGGTACCTCGTGGAGGTCTATGCTGCACCAGTAGATATAAAAGGTGAGTTCCCAAGCGCTATTACATTATTTGCAACTGTACTTCGAGCGAGATGGAGATTGTTATTGATTACGAATACTTGCCAGGGGCACACGGCGAAGAAGTTATCAAGGAAGTTTCTGTGGCATCTGAAAATGTCCTCGAAACATTTCGTTTTCTAACCCCCTACTCCATGGGGCCCCATGGATATGATCAGAGTGGAATCTCGCGGGACGATGGAATTATTGCTTATTCATTATTCCAAACCTTAACCGAGGCCACGGCCAACTTTGCCCATCTATACGCTAAAGGCACAGCCAAATGCAAGTTTCTCGCCAGCTTACTAGGCCGCACAGTTCGAAATTTAGACACGTTTGGCTGCCCTTCACGCAAGAGCTTCAAAATGACTACCGGGTGCAGTCTGCCCTGTCACAAGCTTCCCGACAAGAGTTGTGCGGTCCGTAACGCACTTTCTCTTTACGGATGGCTGAAGCACCACGTCCAGCATAAGGAATACGTGAAATGCCCCAAAGATAATTCCCACCACACCGCCATTTTTAATTCTGGGGTAGAAATGTAATGACATCATACACCCGTCTGTTTCAGCTGCATAAAGCATGAATAAACTACTAGCTACGTATCAGTCTACCTCCTGTCAGCAAGGAAACGCCGTGTCCCATACGAAGGAACCAGGGTAGGGCTCACCTTCCCCGATGGCGAGACCCGCAGACCTAAACGCAGCTTCCCCGAGACGCCTGAAATTGACATCTGCTCCTACTCCATAGAGGGGATCAGTTCCGCATTCGATCCAAACCGTGCATTGCTTCGTCGTGTATTTTTTCTCAATGAGAACAGAACCTGGTACGTCTCGGTGGCTTTTTACTTATCAATGAGCTACATGCCTATGGTGGAATTCGGAGGATCGAAGATCGGGCCTATTAGACTATCGGCGCAGCAAGTTGTGGCGCTGGTTGAACACCTACCGCGCCTGTGTGATGCCAGTTGTACCGACACACAATACACTTCGGGCATCCACGACGGATTCTGGATAAGTACCACCACTTACAGGACCGCCCGAATGCACCTGAGTCAGCGTACGCGTATCACCTTCAAGTTACCGGATCTGCGCTACCTCAATATCATGCCTATTGTAACAGATCAACTAGCCAGATACACCAAAGCTATGACGGACGTCATGACATATGCAATGTCCGCCATGGCTTCCATCGAGTATATCGAACCACTACCCACGTACAGCAAAGATATTCTCTACCCGCAGCTGTATGAACTGAAAACAATAACTCTAATGTAAACGACCATGTTACTCTGTATATACTTTTGCTTGGTCAGCAAAACATTGCTTTGAAATGATCTCATCGATGTTCTTTTTATTTCACTCGAACCACTTTTCCTACCGTCAGAGGCTACAAATACGGAATTCATTTAGAGGTACTTAAATCATGGAAAAGTTTCGATTCAAACACTGTGCCTGAGGAGGCTCCTGTACGGTCTGTTGATGTGGGTCCAGACGAGGTAAATGAATACCTAAACCGTGCACTACAGGGGCATTTTGTACTAAAACAGGTTGTAAATATATGGCAAGGACCAAAATACCCCGCTTATTGTTCGCTCATCAATCGTGTACAATCGTTCGAGAACATCGTCTGGCCGGAGACAAGTCCTACACTTGTTTCATTAGCTGAGGCGGGATTTTTCTACAACGGTGAGTTAACTGTTTTTTAATCGTTTCTGGTTACTTCGATACTGGTTCCCGTTCTGTGTCTACATACGATATGTCAAAGGACATGCGTTTTACTGTGAATGTGTGAAATATCGTAAAGACAGATTCAGCCCTGTAGGATTCGACACTGTAGACAGACTACACCTCTGTAATCTACCATTAATAAAAGCAATACCAGTTTATCTGTCTTCTTTTTAGTATGTAAGGAGACCCCAGATCCTTAATCACTCCTTTACCGTGCTGTTTCACTTTTAGCATTTCAGACTGATTCTTAAATCTCATGCAGAATAGTAGTGAAGCACTCGAAGAGTTGTCTTCCAATGAAGATAGACACCGCCATCCAGCACGCTTTTATTAGATAAATTTCATTACTCCAGCACTTACACCGCTGACCTGTCTACACGTGACAGTATGCCGTAGCCTTGACAGTCCTGCAAACGTTTTGATTTTCCTGACATAAGTTACATCGCAAGCGCTTCGTCTTCCACTAACTCCATACTTTTGAAACTGAAACTTCAGCGTTTCACAACTCAATTCCTTAAAATCTGTTCATGTCATCAAACTGCCTAATTTGATTTCTCCACATCTCGTTAGGCAACTCTGCAACATGACAGAACATGTTCAGCTATCACAAATACATTTATCACGGTTTGCGCAAACATCTCTTGTCATGACTTGATGAGCTCTATACTTTCCACCTTATGGCACGTGCAGAGCTATCCATACGGCATACCCTTCACATACATTCCATTACCACACTTACCTTCACGCCACCAATTCACCCCACCCTTGTCAGGTCTTTCTTATTACATCCCTGCTGTCACTATCACGTGCGCATGCCATGATTCACATCACATGACCTACCACTACCACTCCCTACCAATACCTCATCCTTAGTCGAGGACCGACGCTTGCAGACCTTTCCTCCTTCACGTCTAAATAACTATACCAATATGTACGGCGGCACTATTATATTGTAAGATATTAAAAACCATTACCAATCACTACGATGCCTTATGTTAATGTCAGGCGGGACTGAGCTGCTCGCTCCAATGGCCTAAAACATCCATTACCAATCATTACGATGTCAGGTTAAGGGGTATAGGCGGACAGAACCTAAATCTGCCTTGGGGCCTAACTACACCATACACAAATACATGTTTCGACTACCTTCTTCGATGCCTTCGTCACGGTGGTACAAGGGGCTCAACTATACCACTCACAAATACATGTTTCGACTACCTTCTTCGGTGCCTTCGTTGAGGTGGTACAAAGGGCTTAACTGCAGGGTACAAAGGTCAGGGTGAGCCCAAGTAAGGTATTAACTACTACTGACATATACTGGCTAGTTAATCCAGGTGTCGGATAATTATGTCATTTACATCAGGGTGCAACTGTATGAAGTAGTCATATGGTTGACACTTGTAACATTTGTAGTTGAATGCATAAGTGGATACATTCACGTGTAACAGATTTTTTTTGTTTGTAACCACTGTATTCAATTTATATGTTGTTGAGTGTTATTTGTGCTACATTAGTAGTCAAGTATCTCTTTCAGGATTCATTTAGTATGCTACTAATTTATATATATGTTTGTGGTGTGTGCAATTCAGGCTGTTTGTGTGTGCATAGTGCGTTAAGCCTTGTTCTGTATTTTTTTATATCACATCACTAGCCCAGTTAAGTGTGAAAACATTTGGGGGAGTGGAGAGAGAGAGAGAAATGATTTCTTTTTTTGTAAGATTTTTTTGTAACAATAGGCAAACAGGACAAAGGCTAAGCTACAGTGAGGGCATTGCCTAGGGTCTGCACTATAACACGAAATTGCAGGGGATAGAGATTTTCGACGCAAACTGCCTAGGCGAGGAGTTGTTGTCAAACTAATACTACATAAGTTTTTAGTGTGTAATTGTAAAGGATGTAAATGGACGTGGCATTGGAATAATTTTTTTCACTTTCACTACACAAAACTTGTAAAAATTTTCCACAGGAGAGGTATAAACATTGCACATGTGTTAAGAGAGGATGCAGTGGGCAAATGCAATTGTATGGCCGGGGGGGTAAGGCAGAGTAAGGATAAGAGAATAAAGGGATGTCCTTTTGAAAGGGTGAGACTTTGCGCGTTGCGGGTGGCCAGAAGGGTCCAGCAGTTGTCACAGTATGCCAACGTCAAATAAATGGGTTTAGTTCAGTTTTTTGTAATAGTGGACATTTCTAAAGTTTGACAGTTTTAGACCTCTTAAATCTTGCAGGGTAGGACGCATGATAGTAAGAAGTACACATTAGGAACACGGCTGGGACGCTCATTTGGGATTCATACAGGTCACACCACGGCGGGCAAGGTTAGGTCATTGGTAGCCAATCGCGTTACAGAATTAAAAAATTTAACTTCTGGACCTATGGAAAAAATAGCGAAATTAAAAGACAACCAATTGGAAACCAGAGAAGTGGAAAAGAAATTGGAGTAATGGAAAGGAATGGAGAACGGGGGTGTCAGTTACCGTGTAGGGACGCAACGGAACAGCAACTGTTTAGCCTGGGTGAAGGAACGCGAATAATTGGTATAATTTATCGTTGGAGAGTCACAGTTCTGGTGCCAAGGACATAAATTATATTAAGACCTACATGTAATTATTTTATAATACGGTAGGAAAAGACAAATTATGAACAAGTTACAAATTTACATGAAATTTTTGTAGTTGTTCAATTCTCCATAAGTACTTCCGATCCTCTAAAGAAACACTTAGATTCCCTGAAACCAAGAGCCTGTCTCGAATTTGAGCTAGAACGGGTACAGATTATTAAAGAGAAAACTTTAAACGAATCAATGCAGTTGTATGGATAAGAAGTATTATTACATGTCATGATATAAACATAAACATAATTAACCCTTTAAATCCCGAATTAAATCCCATCTGCTATTTGCTGGCATTATTAGGAGCTCACCATTTTCTCCACATTAGCAGGATAAGGGTTAAATTATTAACCTTTAGGCTACTAATGTCATACATATATGGAGCACCCATTCTTGATGTTTCTAGATCACACACAACGACGC
>Ga0268261_10001922_pt1 | contig 14677 bp, 8 predicted proteins | sample TergutNc150P1_FD_190353 | JGI IMG/M metagenome (GOLD analysis project Ga0268261, IMG submission 190353) | Nasutitermes corniger P1 segment gut microbial community from laboratory colony in Florida, USA - Nc150 P1 (SPAdes) (version 2) | ecosystem: Host-associated > Arthropoda: Insects > Digestive... | reverse complement strand
AAACACGGCCACGCCCTTCCCTCCCTCCTACCTTCGTCAACCCCTTCCCGTGACGTCATTCCACATGCACAATGGCCACGCGATACATCTTCATTTCCGTGCCACGAAAGTCACGGAAAACAACTTGTATCGGGTGGCTATTGCGCTGGCGGCCATCTTGCAGTACTAATACTGCAGTCGCTCCATTACCAGTGTACTCCATTTTTATTACAATAAATTCAACATGGTACTCAGTTTTGTATAAAATATAGTAAAGTGGTACTGAAACGTGTCACTGCATATTGTGACCAATCTAGGACATCCTCGTGAGGACAGTCTATTTGTTATGGATGGAACGTTAACCTCTACATTGCTCGTCATATTCTTACTTCATCATGATAAAATATTGACAGAAATAGAATCATTTCCTTTATACATGCATGCTGTAGAAAATCCTTTTATTTCCATAAATGTTTTGTAATAAACAAGCTTTAGTGTGGGTATGGGTGTACAGCTTCTGAATTTTCCGGGATGTGTAAATGGTTACCATGAGAGTGGCCTGGATTATTGGAAATGTGTAGAGAAAAACTTGAATGGTGTTTTATTTCATTTTTTATTGTATTCTTTTGAATGCTGTATTTATTGTAATAAATAGTTCAGAAGTTGCAGGTCTTATTGTTAAACCTCTTCTCCCTTATTTCTGCGTGACAAGTTTGTGTTCTAGAATCACTTGAAATGTCGCACAGGATGTGTTATGATTGCTATTGCTGATGTTGGATTAGGAAAGCATGGTAAGGGTAAGTGGTGTTAAAAGATATGTGTAAGTTTTGCTTTCCAATGCTTGGCTTGAAAATAGTGTCAAAATATGAAATTATTCTTAATGTTCAACAAAATTATGTGTAGGATAAATTGTGTACTTTATCTTTCAGCACTGTTATAGATTGATCAGCAGTTTTACTTTACTGGTTTGTGATTTGATGAGGCTTAGGGCTGTCTGTGATATTGAATTATGTGTGTTGTGTCATATTGATTGTGTTTTGAATTTGTGCTTTTGACAGGATTGTTTCCTCTTGTTTTGTGTCTGTTTCATTTCATATTAGTAGGTTTCTTATATGGTAATTTCATTATAATTATTTGTATGTAACGTGGAGTCTGTATATTCTGGTAGTTATCCAAATTGTAGTGAAAAGTATCTGTCACTTGTAAATTGCATATGATCAAGTTTCTATTGTTTATGTTGCCTGAACATTTATTTATCAAACATATCATATGTGTATTTTCAACTTACAATAAATTATTACATTCATGGTGGAAGTTTCCTATCCATTAAGTATCACACTTCAAGTCCAGTATTTTACATGGTAGGGCAACGTTCATTTAGGTTTGTTAAAGATACAGTTGTCAGTCATGGTTTATTGCAATTAATTCAAAATAGTGCAAATTGGAAGACAAATGTTTGCCGTTATTGAGAAACATTAACAGAAATCTACTCTTTAAAACATTACCAATAATGTGTCATTTGTAAAGATTAAAGCACTGATGCAAGTGATTCATAACATTTTCCATTATGTGAACATGATGGGTGGTATCACATTTCTTTCTTTAGAAATTTGTAGTATGAGATTACATGAGTCTGCTGAATGTGGCAGAGACCTCAGATCCATGTTTTCTTTAAATGGATTTTCTAGGTGAGATTAGGAACAAATTTCCAATCTGTTATGGGCCAGTCCGAGTTCTGTGTAAATCAAAATTATGAATGAATATTGCTCCACCCTGTACATTCAGAGTATCTTAACTCTTGATATATTTTGTCAATACAGTGACACATTTGCTTGCTTTTAGGTTGTAAGCAGATGTCTGCGGTTTCTTACTTCCTCTGTGTTTGTAGTTAAGTAATAACACTAAGGAGAATCATCATGAGTGCAAAACGTATTTCGCCAAGATTGCAAAAGATTCTTCATTCTCTTGCCACTAGAGTGCCAAAGATTATACTGCAACGAGCAGAAGATATATTTCCTTCCCTCTACACAAGTTTGGTAAGTGATGAGATGTTGTGGTGTTTCTAGCAGTGTACTCACATCTTTCTTTACTTACATTTTACTGACAACAGGAATGAATTTGATAGGACAGACTAAAATTTTGATAGACTGTGGAAAATGCGAGACCTGTTTGAAATTCTAAATTACACATTTTCCAAATTTTACAACCCTTCTGCAAATCTGGCTGTTTACAAAGTTATTGTACCCTTCAAAGGGAGGGTGATTTTTAAACAGTACATACCAAAAACGTAAGTATTTCGGCATAAAAATTTTGAAACATTGTGACTCAACTGGCTGCACGTATGACGTGAAGGTATACCCGGGGAAGGACAGACATTGCACAGCATGTGACAGCAACCCATATGACAGTGACAAAACTGACGAGGAAGATAGAAGGACATGGCCACAAATTATACAAGAAGGACATGGCCACAAATTATACAAGGACAGTTTATTTTCTTCCCCTGAATTATTTGATGACTTGGCAAAGAAACAGATTTACTGTTGTGGCTCTGTCAGACCAAACAGGAGAGCACGCCACAAGACCTAGCAACGAAGTCAGCAAAACTGAAAAGGGGAGACATTCGCGTAAGAACCAGGGCTGACTTGACGGCAATATTGTGGCGGGACAAGAGAGAGATATGCATGTTGACTAATATTTACAATGACCCAGCGGAAGGTAATTTCTGTAATGAGGGAGGAAAAGCCATAAAGCTGCAAATTGTGATGGATTATAACCATCATAAGGGCTATGTAGATAAGGGTGACAGAAAGGCCAACAGTTACTCCATCAGCCAGCACACATTGGAGTGGACAAAAAAATTGTTCTTTCAACTGTTAGACCTGGTCATTCTCAATAGCTACATTCTTCTTTCCTCATGTGGGGGTAAGAAAATTTCACATAAAGATTTTGTATGTACCCTTGCGAGAAATATGTTGGCACATGCTGAACCAGAAAGGAGGATACCATGGCCACTAGGTAGACGACCCGATGTTGAATTGCAAGCTGCTAGGCTCGAAGTCTGCGGCAGCAAACAATGGCCGACCGTGTCTGAGACTCAACTGAGTTGTTGCATGTGTAAGGTCAGGGGTGTGACAAAAAAGTTTTTGTGAAGTGCCGTAAGTGTGACATGGGACTGTGTGTGAAACAAACATGTTTTGAAGACTGCCACACCAAGGCACAATTGTACGAACATCTGGTGTGACCTCCCTAAGAAAAATTTGGGCCTCAAGACTATATGTTAATAAACAAAACTGAAAATTTTCCATATTCCATATAATTGTTATGTGTAACTATGAACTAAAAATTATCACTGGTTTTTTTTAACACATGCAGAAATATCTTCATCTTGTTTCCCAAAAAATTCCATTTAACTCATTATTTAATTTTGTTTGTTTCCCATAATATTAACTTTGTTTAAAACCGTGTGCTAAAATTTAAATTCCTAGTGTAAAGTTTCCATATACTTTATATGATATGAATGAAAGTGCAGGAGTGGATGTTTGGGTGCTTTAATTATGAACCTTGGTACTGCCCCATCTGCTTTATCCCTGGGGAATGTGCTGCCAAGTACCCTGTGAATTCTAACTGTACTTGCCACATAGCCTGTCTGAATGCTTTGGAGCAAAGAATATTCCCTGAACCTGTCAGAAACAGACCACACTTTCTCAGTTGTCCAGCCCGAAGTGCAGTCACTATGTAAGGTGCACAGCTGGGGATGGAATGGAATAATAATTGTGTGAGCTATATGATCTCGAAGTGTGGTAGAATATATGTCTATAAGACATGTAGAGAATTGTGTGCTGCGATGTCTATATAGTACCTACATTATTATTATTATTATTATTATTATTACTATTACTATTATGTCTATTGTCACAGGCCTATTCTTCTTGGTAATTCTCTTGAACCAACAGTGATCCCCACCACCCAGGCTTCAAGCTTCACACTGCAGTGCTTTCCATATTATGTGTGATGTTCCAAGTATAGCTGTATAGCTTCTATTGAATGTTTTCCTGCTACCACTTCCAAATTTTTCCTTAAGCTTCTCGTTACTATTCCAGTGGCTCCAGTTATTACTGATATAATCGTACGTTTCAGGTTCCACATTTGTTGTATCTCTATTATTATTATTATTACTACTACTACTACTACTACTACTACTACTACTACTACCCATTAGTATGCAGTGTATGTATTCTTTGTGTGCGCGTGAATGTGTCTGTGTATTTATGTTTGTATATTTGAATGTTTGGATGTACTGTACATATGCATGGATGTGGTGTATGCATGTATGTAGCTTGTGTGTGTGACTTTATTTATATGTATATATATTTATATGTATGTACATATAAATGTAGTGTTTGCGTGCGTGCAGGTGTGTGTATGTATGTATGAATGTATATATGTGTCTGTTTTTGTGTGTTTATATATGTACATACACTGAACACTATGTTGGAAAAGTAATATTCCTAACACATTTCCCCTCAGTATAATCAGGATAAAACTCTGTGGACAGTAACATTTCTCCTCCATCACTGAGTAGATGCTGTTGGTGGCTGGTTTGTATCCTAAATCATTGCCTATGGGAAGTATGGTGGAGACATTAATTTTGCAACGTAGTATTTAGAGTGTGCATTTTTAGAAAGGGCTTTAGCTCTGTGTTTGACGTCAAGAATTATATATTTACCACCTCATTTTCCACCATTCTCAAATATCAACCCAGTGATTTTCCGGAATTTGTTCCTCCATTTGTGCCACATTCACATCCATCCTATCACATGCTGGGCCACCTGTCATCGTCATCACTTCAGACGTCTTTTCGAATAATTTTCAACTCCAGAACTTTTGACGTGCTCCACTCTCATTATACCGTCAACACGCACTTTTATCAGTTGGAGTTGAATGTCAATGGGGAAAGTGTTTCACCCTTAAAGACCAAACACACTGTGAACTTCCCTGTGGGACACATATTATAATGTTGTTGCCTTTGCACACCAATGTGTTCTATAAAAGGTATCTCTCAGTCCTGTGCCATCTGTTGCATGTTACCCCTGTTATGAGGGCTGCTTCATACTGAAAAATAAAACACTTGTATAACACAGTTGTTTCAGGCAAGGAGCCTTGCTTATTGAGCATGTTTCAAACTAATGAAAACTCTGACCAAACAGTCAGTTACTGAACAGATGTAATATGAAGAAAACATACAAGATTAAAAAAATGAAGAAAACAGTTACTGTAATTAATGTTTTGAATTCTGTGGGATGTAATACCATGTAGGTTTACTACTGAACAGAGTGTAGCATCCCAGAGGACTTGATATTCGGAAACAATTGGTGTGAGATCCTCAGGACTCTGTGAATTGCAATAATTATCATGATATTGACAACTTAGAGGTTTTGTGTACTTGGGTGTGCCACAAAATTTTTAGTTTTTCTTCTCAACTAAAGTGGTGGAAGTGACATGCCTTGTTAACTATTAATCTAATTGCTGTTATTGAATGACTTACCATTTATATGAAAATAAAGTATGTCAGAAAGAAGAAAGTGATGGCATGATGAGCAGCTCTGTTGAAGACTGTGTGTGGCAATTCAGGCATTAAGAATTTGTGAATCTTGAGTTACGGATGACATTGGGTACAGGTTTTTGAAACATGGAGCAAGTAGATTCTTTTGTGATGATACCTAGTATATGAATAGTACTTCCAAGGTATTTGTTCAGAATAGTCTGACAGATTTTTGCAACTTGTGTTTTCTAATATTACTACTGCAGTGACACTTGTAAATACAATGCTGTGATTTTTGTCTGTAGCCTGAAGTTTTGGCACACTGTTCAGTTGTGTTCCATTAGCATTGTTTGGTGCTTCCAGCAAGAATGTTGATGGTATTGGTAACTGGCTGCATCCTATCTTACCCTGTTGTGTCACCTGCATGGCAGGTGAACTGTCAAGTGTCAGAAAATGCACCTTTGACTCTGATGTGTATGCTATCCAAGACCTCCTGTTAAAGTGAGCTTTTCGTATGTGTAAGCCCCATGGAATATCCTGGAAAAGAAACAGAAGACCAGGAAACCTTGTTTTGCATCTTTGCTTGGACATTGTGGAGGCAGTGATGCCGGTACACAAGCAGCAGACATCACAGGTTTTGGCACCTCCTCTGTTTTACATGTCCTTGTATTTTGCAGCTGCGTCACATTTCAACACCAGATGTCTGTGCAGACCAATGACACACTGATTCTACCTCTGCCATGTGTGAGCAAACTTCTTGCTGGTGCATGGCATGCATGACTAAATGTCACTCCCCAGACCATTCCCTTCTAGTCAGTGAAGATATTTCTGTCTGACCAAAAGTGTCCTGTATCCAGTGTAATTCAGATACTCGTAAAATGCACTACAATTACGGAAACGTACCTGATTGTGGCAAGTCTGAGTTTAGATAACTGGACTCCAAGGCTGATTCTTTAGACCATTGTATTTTGAGAAATAATTTGAAAAGCATCTATTGTTAAAGTGCTGGAAGTTCCATGTGTATGTAGTCTCCTCCATCATTCATCTGGGTGATGAAGCATATGTTCTAATGGGTATGTTGAGGGACAAAAGCTCAATGTGCAGATGCATAAAAAACATGACATACAGGGAGTTAACAGATTCTTTGAAAATGCAGCAATCAAGTACAGTCGCCTTGCCTGTTGTTTTATATGGGTGTGAAACTTGACCTGTCACATTAATTGAAGAACATAGCCAGTGTGTCTTTATTAAATGAATGCCAAGATATAAATAGATGCCTGAAGGAATGCATAACAGGAAGCCAGAGAAAAATAACACAGTGCAGTGCTACATGATTTGTACTACTCACCAGATATTTCATCAGTTAAATCAAGGAGGAGGAAATGGATGGGGCATGTGACCAGTATGGGTAGAAGAGATAATTTACAGAGCTTTGGTTATAAAACCTCAGGGAAGAGGTCTGCTAGGAAGGACTATGCATAAATATGAGGATGGATAGTCTTGAAGTGGAGCATAAGGAAATTAGAATGAGATACTGTGGACTACTTTAATTTTGCTTAGAATGGGACGAGTGGAGGGTTTTTGTGAACAAGTAACATCCATGATTCTTGAAATACAGGGAATTTCTGGATTAGATGATTAGGAGCATTTGATTGATTGCATTTGGGTTTGAGCCCTTAAGGTCCCGATGCATCTAGGCCTTAATTAACATGTAAGCCCTGTAGAGTGAACAGAATGTGTCTATGATCCGACAGGGAGGGCTCTAAAGAAACCCCCCAGCCTGTAATGCTTTCTAGAAGTCCAAAGGACCCCAGGATAATATCAGTCACCTCTTGCCTATAGCCACTGCAAAAGGTGGGCTCATTGCCCTGATTAAGAATCTCCAAATTCAAAGAATTGAGAAATTCTACCAGGACCTCCCCTCTATCATTGCAGTTGGTGCTACCCCACGCAGTATGATGTGCATTGGAGTCGCACCCCACAGTTAAATAGAGATTTTCATTCTTACAGTATCACACAAGTTCCTCCAGCTCCCTTGACGGGGGAGGATCCTCGGAATCATATGGCAGATAAGCGGAACAGACAACCAGCCATCTTTCTCCCCATCCTCAAAATACTTTACTAGGACTGCTACTAGGTCCCTACAAGAGAATCCTGGTAGCACCCATATGTTCATGTTCCTCACAAGGATACATCCCTAGGTCTATCCGTTCCTCCCGTAGAGTACAGGGTATAACCTGGAATATTCAAGCCCCTGATACAGTTCTCGCGATACCATGGTTCCTGTATCAGTGCCATGTCTATTCCTTCAACATTCACAGTTCTAGTGATTATCCTAGAAGCAGCAATGCTGTGCTGCAGGTTGGCCTGAATGAATAAGAAGGTACCCACCCTATCCATTCAGACTCCTTCTCCTTGAATCTTGCCGAATTGCCCCTTGCGGAGCCTGCAGGCATTGGAGATCCCCCTGACAGGAGCCCTCTGTAGAATCCATACTGGAGTCCCCTATTGTGGAGCTCTCCTTAGATTCTAATTTTCCTACACTTACAATCTTGTTCCCACAAGGTCAGGGGAAATACACGGTCCACCAAGCAGAGCCCCTATACTTGGTAAGGCTAAATACATCTGGGAGGTCGCCTGGTATCCCAGAGGGTGCCGATAAAGACAGACTCAACCGCTGCCATTCATTCCATAGGCTTAGCACTCACACCATAGGATTGGCTAATGTTTTTCTAGGTTTACTCCCTTAGATCTGCTGTGTTCTGCATAACAGGGTCACTCCTCATAAGATGTGGCTCTTCACCACGCACAGTCTTGGGAGGAGAGAGGCTAAAATCTGTGTCTACCACCCCTGGGGAAAGCTAGAACCCTCCCCAGGCCACCAGTGTCACCTATCGGTAACATGATGACCCCGGTATGGCCCGGCCAACTCCCCTTGACCCCCCCATTGAGCCTTGCTATCAAATCAACAACAAGGCACCATAGGAGTGGTGACAAAACATCTCCCTGTGGGAAACCCCTAAATACCACAACACTCTTGGAGGATCCACCGAGAGTCACAGCAGCCATGTGGCCCTCCAGAGTAGCTCTAACCCACCATATGATGGTGTAGTCAACTGCATGTTTAAAAAGAGCAGCGCACATGGAGTTGTAGAAGATGTTTTTAAATGCCTTTTTTTGTATAAGAAAACAACCAAAGCTTCTCTCCCGCAGGTCAAGCGCCATCTCCACCCAAACCACGAGCTGACGAAGGGCCGTTTCCACTGATTTCCCAGCCTGGTATGCATTTTCATTGCGATGTAATGGCATAATAGCCAAAATTTCATCCCTTCAAAATCTAACTACCAGCCTGTCTATGGTCTTAAATAAGAACGATGTGAGACTGATAAGTCTAAAATCCCTAGGTCCACTATAGGGATTCTTACCACTCTTAGGTATGAACATGAACTTAACCTGGTGCCATATGGCTGGAATATAGCCACTCACCAGTCAGGCACGAAAGATCTTGACCAGGTAAGGGACAAGAATCTTCCGTCCCTCCTGCAACAGGGCCGGGAATATCCCATCCATTCCTGGACTTTTGTATGGTGCAAAAGAATCAATTGCCCATTTCTTTCGCCCATAAATGACAACCCTAGCAGCCACCCACTAGTCCAAACGTTTGGCACAAATGGCAGCAACAGGGGCTGCCAACTACCCTATAACCACCGAGTTAGGAAAGTGAGTAACAAGCAAGAGCTCTAAGGTTTTCCCTACAATTGCGTATACCTCACCGAAGGAGACACCAAAGATCCCAGCTTGGTCTTAGGATCTCTAGAAAGAGCCCTGTGTAACTTCACCAACATGGGAAGGTCATTAACAGAGTAACAGGAAGTCTTCCATGCATTTTTTGAGGGTTTCCTTACATCCTTTCTGTATCTGCACTGATCCACTCTGTAGATTTCCCAGCCTTCGTTAGGGGCATAATGAACGGGGTTTTAAGATTGACAGTGCTTGATGGATTAAGTTTTTGAGTTTGATAGATATTATCTTTGATGTGAATATTACATGCAGTCACCCTTGTAATGTATTTGATCAGTGTACATATTCACACTGATTGACCACCAGCAACATCTTGAACAAAACATTTCTTGTCATTCATTAAACTGATATGGCTGTATAATAAATTTAGTCAGTTTTACAATCTGTCTTACAGAAAAACAAGGTAATAAATTTCTTCCACTTTACGGGCACTTCCTCCATATTCGAATTGGAAGTAATAAGCTGATAGAGCTCATGATGTGCTATTTTAACTCGTGATTGGTTCACTTAAGCTAAAATTGTTTAGTGATTGGTGACTTGTATCTGTTTTACTCTACAGTAACCATCTCAACCTCAAAAAGCACGTCTGTCGGGCACTAGATGGTAAGGTGTGTGTTGGACATGACAGTCTGCCTATCATGGTTATCCCATTTACATTCAGTAAACACCAAAAGGTATTTTTATTCCTATTCTACCGATTGTGGGATTATGAAATCACATTGTCCTTATCGTTTACTATGTTCTATACTGTTAGCCGTTTTTAAATTCAGGCTTGTTTTTATACCAGAATCCGCTACTGTTGTTTATTGTGTGTGATCAGTTCTCATTAATTTTTCCTTTTCAGCATTTACATTATTTGTTGTTGAAATGTCTACAACTTTTGCATCTTACATTGATCAGAATATCTTCATTCAACATTAGTTTGTAAGCATTGCAGTTTAGCATGCTTCTTTCGATCTGCAGAATTTTGGAACTCATCATTACAAAGTTTATGCTGCTAATGTGTGTAATACCTGAAGTGTACAGAGTTGAGATTTTTTATTTCTGTCTCATATTTTCTGCAGCTGTAGCACTGATCATGTTGTCATGTACAATCACTGAATCTGCAAATCTGCCAGATTTTATTTTTGAGACTTAGGTATTTGGATGTATAAAAGTTAATCTAATGACATTATTATTGTGAATTTTAGGGTTTTCACATGAGTGTAATTAAGGATGGTGTTGTGTGTTGTGACCCTGATTGCTGGGTGAGTTGTTCCTGGGCCTTCCAAGGAATGTGCCACCTTCATATTCATGTGTTCCCCTGTCCTTGGAAAACTCAGGATGTACTTTTCCAGCCTGCTGGATGTAGAATCTTTGTCATGGTTTTTGGTTGGAAAGAATTCTCCCTTATTAATTCTTTGTTGAAATATACAATACTCAACTTTCTTAACTGCTGGTATGGTTCTATTATATGTAGATAAATGTGGACCTCACAGACGATATTCATATCTTTTACCTAGAGAAAAGTATAATGTTTTGTTGGTTCAGTACCATGCATAGCCCGACTGACTTCAAGTAGTGCTATTAAATTTGCATGCAAGAGCCATCATTGACCGTGAACACTAATCTCCTGGTATTCCAAGTTCCAATCCTGACACTCATTCTTCATCACCAATATAATTCCAAAAGATTTTTCCCTATTCTAGTGCCCGTACCCCAGGTGGAGTGAGATTGTCCACACGTGTCCTGACTAGTCCTGGGGCCCACCAAGCCTCTTGTACTTCTGATACCAGGTCTCCTTTCTGCAGTAATGTAGCCGGGGTGTAATGAGCTCTCCTACCATCTAGTGCCAAGGTTAAATATGGAATAGAACTATAGCTCTTCTCCACCCATAAGCCTTCATGAACTTATCTAGGGTGAAATTTACCAAGGCCCAAGCAGCATATTTATCATGTTGGTTTCTGGTGTTGTAAAGTTGTTAGAAACTCTCCCAAACCCGAGGCTGGAGGTTCACCTCACATCAGCACTCTGTGAACTATTATTCATTATTTTTGCAAGTACTTTCCATATCTGCAGGTTATCTTCTCCATCCCAAAATTGAGGATGTGCCATGCTGTGGGAGACACTTTTGATATGGCCTCTGTGGTGTGATACTTGAAATGAATGATAAATTGTCCTATACAAACATTCACAGGCAGATGAAGGCCTATATACAGATTCACTCTACTTCAATATAGGCTTAATCATATTTATTCAAATACCATTTTATTGCCACCTACTGTTTTATGTGAAATTTCATTTCTACAGGAAGAACAACCTGACTGAACATCTTTTATTCTGTTCCAGAGAGTTTCTGTTCCTGAAGGAGCAGATTTTGTTTCCAGGAAGCATATGGGACATATGTCTGAACGACAGACTAACTCTGCACAACACAAAACATATAAACGTCTATGCATTAATAGTGAGGAGCACCAGTTTACATGTGATGTGTGTAAGAAGTGTTGCAAGTGGCCCAGTTCTTCGAAGGAACATGTATGCATTCATACAAGGAAGCAGTTGTTTACATGTGGCGAATGTAAGAAAACTTTCCCTCATTCAGGTGCCTTGAAGGTGCATCAAACTACTCATACTGGGAAGTGTCTGCATACGTGTGATGTATGTAAGAAATCCTTTTCTTATTCCAGTCACTTGAAGGCGCATCTACGAATTCATACTGGTGAGAAACCGTTTACCTGTGGTATATGTAAGAAATCTTTCAATCAGTCTAGTGTCTTGAATGTGCATTTACGCACTCATACTGGGGAGCGGCCGTTTATGTGCAACATTTGTAAGAAATCATTCAAACAATCAGGTGCCTTGAAGGCGCATCTAAGCACTCATACAGGGCAGCGGCCGTTCATCTGCGACATTTGTAAGAAGTCATTCAAACTATCAGGTGCCTTGAAGGGGCATCTAAGAATTCATACTGGTGAGCAATCGTTTACATGTGAAGTATGTAAGAAATCTTTCAATCAATCAGGTACATTGACGGTGCATCTATATACCCATTGTAGGGAGCGTCCATTCACGTGTGATATATGTAAGAAAGCATTCAAAAGTCGCGGTGACTTGCAGAAGCATTTACGCATTCATACATGGGAGCGGCCATTTACGTGTGACATTTGTAAGAAATCTTTCAAAAAGTCAAGTGACTTGAAGGCTCATCTAAACTTTCATACAGGGCAGCGGCCATATACATGTGATGTATGTAAGAAGTCTTTCAGGCAGTCAGGTCACTTGACGTATCATTGACGTATTCATACTGGGGAGCAACCGTTAACATGTGATATATGTAAGAAATCTTTCAGGGAGCCAAGTGCCTTGAGGTCGCATCAATTTATTCATACTGAGCAGCGTCCGTTTGCATGTGACATTTGTGAGAAATCTTTCAAAAAGTTAGGTACCTTGAAGAAGCATCTACAAACTCATTCAGGGCAGGTGCCATTTGCATGTGATGTATGTAAAAAGCTTTTCAGGTGCTCATATTCCTTGAAGTATCATCAACGTACTCATACTGGGGAGCGACCTTTTAAGTGTGATATATGTAAGAAATCTTTTTACCGGTCAGATTGCTTGAAGTTACATCAACGTACTCATACTGGGGAGCGACCGTATACATGTGATATATGTAAGAAAGCATTTAAACAACGCGGTGACTTGCAGCAGCATTTACGCATTCATACAGGGGAGCGGCCATTTACGTGTGATGTATGCAAAAAGTCTTTCAGTCATTCATGCACCTTGACATATCATCAACGTACTCATACTAGGGAGTGAGTGCTTACATGTGATATATCAGGTGCCTTGATAGTGCATCTACGCATTCATACAGGGCAGCAGCCATTTACGTGTGATGTATGTAAAAATTCTTTCACGTACTCAAGCACCTTGAAGTTGCATCAACGTACTCATACTGGGGAGTGACCATTTACATGTGAGATATGTAAGAAATCTTTCAGGCAGTCTGGTACTTTGAAGAAGCATCTGTGTACTTGTACGAGAAGCATCCATTTACATGTGATGTATGTAAGAAGACTTCCAAGTTGTGCAATGTCTTAAAATTGCTTCTAGTCACACATACTTAGGAGTGGCCAATTTTCTGTGATAAGTATGTGCTATCCTGAAAATTCCCGAACTTTTAATTAAAACTTTGTTTCATTTACCTAGAAGTTATTGGGCTTTGTCTCTTTCAGAGTAGTTCCCTGCACTCCTAATACCCTACTCCCAGTGTTCTTTCTGCTTTGGGGAGCATTGGTGGAATGCTTTCTGTGGAAAAGCACACAACTTTGTTTGCGAATTTTCTTGGATGTTGTCATCAGACTCAATATTCCATCTTTCAGTGCGAATTTTAATTTTTGGTAACTAAAAGAAATCTGTTCGTGGAAGAATTGGTGAGTATGGAGGTTTTGGGGCATGTATGGTGTGCTTTATGAGCAAGTCACTTGTAATTCGAGGGGAAAGAATGTGCGGGATCGTTGTTATGTTGGAGCATCCATTTTTTTTTTCTCCCCGAATTTGGCCTTTTTCCTTTCACTGCCTCTCACAGTCATTTCATCACTTTAAGGTAGTACTGTTTGTTGACATTATGGGCATATGATGAAAATTCATGGTGTACATCACCTTCATAAACAAACAAAAAAACACAGTCAACCTCACCTTCACCTTTGACTGAACTTGCCTTCATGTTTCAGTTCTGAGAGATGTTTTTGAGACCCATTGTTAAAAGTGATTTTGTTTCACTGTCATAGCTGTAAACCCATTTCTCTTCACCCATAATGACATTTTTTCACATAGGTTTTCATCATTGTTTGCACACACAAAATGTTCTGGAATGACTTTTACATGTCACTTGGTTTTTGCTCATCAGTCAGCAGTCTTGCCACAGATTTGGCTGCTACACGCAGCATACCCTAATTTTCAGTCAGAATTTCACGACGCAATATTTTTTGAAATGCCAGCTGCGTCAGGTACTTCCCGCACTGTCAAACATCTATTTGAACGGATGACTTCACACACTTTTACTACGTGTTGTTCATCTGGTGATGTGGATTGTCGTCGAGAACATGGAGAATCTTCAATCAAATTTCTGCTGTCTATCCATTTGCACCACTCATAAGTTTGAGTTCAGCCCCTGGATTCATTATCAAAAGCTTTCTGTAACATTTTAGATGTGTCTGAATAAGTTCCCCTTTTTTGAAACAAAATTTATAGAAACACACTGCTCTTGAATGTCAGACATTTTTAACCCTTAGGCGACTAATGTCATATATATATGGAGCACCCATTCTTGATGTTTCTAGATCACACACAACGACGCAGCACAGTCGGTAG
>Ga0268261_10001921_pt1 | contig 14677 bp, 15 predicted proteins | sample TergutNc150P1_FD_190353 | JGI IMG/M metagenome (GOLD analysis project Ga0268261, IMG submission 190353) | Nasutitermes corniger P1 segment gut microbial community from laboratory colony in Florida, USA - Nc150 P1 (SPAdes) (version 2) | ecosystem: Host-associated > Arthropoda: Insects >... | reverse complement strand
GAAAGCAGTACACCTGTACTTGCCACAATCACAGTGAGGCCATAACGATTAATGAGAAAGATTGCATCTGAAATTGTACACACATAGGCGGGTATGCTGAATAATGAAATGTTACAAATTTTACTGGTATGAGATAAGTACATTTTGTGCAAGAATTAATTTGAGATGATAGAATTTGCGAAGTTCAGTTTTGTAAATGGTTTAAGTTACAGAGAATCCAAGCAGGCAATATGTTTAGTGATAGGTGATTTACTGTCAGCAGGATGGAGCACCACCTTATTTCACTGGCAAGGTGTGAAACTGGTCGGATTAAGTTCTTCCTGGGCAATGGATTGTGCAAAGGGGCCAAATGAATAACCGCCAAGATACCTGGCCATTACATTACTAGGTCTCTTGTGTACCATACCCAACCACGTAACATTACTGGCCTTCAAGAAAATATCTATGCTGCTACTACAGACATCACAGCTCAGACATTAGGAGGCATGTGATGAAGTATGCAGCACTGTATCAACCTGCGCAAGCAACAGAAGGAACATCAATTTCAACATCTGCTTTGCCAGTATTCTTCCTATTAGACCGAACTTATGGGACATATGATCTAATTCTTAAGCTTTCTTATGATATTATTAATGTCTGTTTTAAGGCTTGAACACAAACTGATTGCAAATGATGCAAAACATATTAATGTTAATCAGTATAACATACACAATCTGTGATACACCAATGATGACATATATCAACACCTACATATTTCGGCCATACTTAGGGAGCCGTATTAACAAAGGTACACAAGCCAACATGCCAGTCTAGATTCTGCTCTTCCTTATAGGAATAACTAAAAGGTTGAAAAGCCATACACCTTCTTATAATGGCTCCCAGAGGATGGCACCTTGGTGCTGAAGCATGCAGGAATTGACATGTCATAAAATGTTTATAACAGAGTGCATATATTGGACAATATATTAACTGCAAGAACATGCAAGGTATGAATAACATACAAAAAAAAGTTACAGTTATTCACATCACATATTAAGACAAAGAACTCACAGTAAACAGCAAAATATATAAATAAATCACACAGCTAAAAACTGAAAATGTAACTCTTTCAGGTGATATCAGCAATTACAATCAGCAATATTAAAACACTTTTTTGTTTAGAAACCTCCTTTACACTGAGTACGGGGTTATTGTGCTCAGACTTGCCAACAAAACAAAACTTTCTACTGCAATGACAGATACACCATTCATTGACAGGCGTGAACTTGTAATGAACAACGAAAAAAATGTTTCTTAAAAAAAAAAGCAATGAAAGAAAATGTCATGTCCATGAATAAGGAGTAAAATTCCATACCCTGCACCTTGTATGACCCAAGAAGCATAAAACCTTTGTTTGATAGTGAGTGTTACATAGAGTAAACTAGAGACAATGAGACCGTTGTCAATTACAAGATATATGCTTTTACCTGGAATGACTATGGAGCACTACTAAATTTTGTAGCACTGTTTTAAACAATTCAAATGCCTTTCTAGCTCTTTTAAGACTTCTTGTATATGACCAACTTCCACCATTTTAATGCAAAACTTGACTGCTGTGCAGGTTGTTTGGCTTCCTTCAGGCCAAGGAGTTTTCATTGTAGCTCCAATGAAAGCCAAGTCTAATGACTGCAATGCACGCCAACATCACCACTGCCAGTGAAATAATGCAGCAGTCACAGCCAATAAATCAGAGCTCTGCATATCCACCGTAGAGGAAACTAGATAATTCAAGTGCACAAGTTGGAATTCCAACAGAACAAGAAGATAAGTGGTTAAGAACATGAGGAAAATGGTCAAGGATAACACTAAAATGGATCTTTGGGAAATAGGCAGTAAGATATGAATTAATGTGAAATGTCTTGTAAACATATACAATGGAGGGCTCTGATAATAAGGGAGCTGAATATTTTGTTCTAACACCAGAGATATTTAAATACCCGTAGCAGTAACAATGCACTTTATTTTGTCACAATGAGTGTCACCATGGTCCACTCCTGCTACAAACTGTGTTTCACATAATGGGTACATGCCCTTTTATCTGCTGGGCTGGGTTTTTGGTTTTGGCATCTTTGCTAGGAGACTCTGGATGTCTTTCTTTTCATCATATGATTTCCACAACTCGAACAGGTTGATGACATACCGTGCTATTTCCTGAATCTTCTCAATGTCTACATTCAGTTCAGCAAACCAGGACTTCAGGTCTCTCTGCAGGATCACGCAGGCAATTTGCAGACAACCTTGAGGAAACAGGTAAAGTCAGCTTGAGAGGTTATACAATGTCCAATGGCAACAGGATGTGGAAGACAACAGTCAATCATTGCCTATTTTCAGTTGCTATCTCAAATCCCCTGCCAGGGGGCTGAGAAAAATGGCCAAGAACCTCATTCCAGGACACAAAGCCCCAAGTAACAATTCAAACTCAGGATTTCATGTATGCTCCCTAGACTCCGTATCATATGACAAAGAAAAAAGGAGGATCTGAAAATGAAATTCCATGCACTCTACATTTGGAAGTACATGCAAGCTCTTAGTTTTATACTCTGGCTACTGTTAAACCCAGGGAGTCTCCAGCACCCATACTATGTTGCACAGAGTGGATTCATAATTGATGCCAGATGGGGAACAAACCAGGAAGACAAGATGTTTTCCAGTGCAATCACAATCTGCCAAATGTGTTCCTTGAAATTTTGAGTACCTAATGGACCAAGATGTCAATTTACTGTACACAAATATCTACTATCATAAAGCTATCACACTGCAGATATTACACTGAAGAGATATGGAAATCATACAGGGTGTTTCAGTCAAATACTGTCACTTTCAACTTGACAGTGCACTGGCGATAGCGAATTTATATGAAGACAGTGTCAAAGTAACAAACAAGGATTAGAATTTCACATATGGGTAGCGTTGTGGATGACATGCTCCATATGAGCCCCTTGGAACTGTCGAACCGCTTGAAGACGTAATAAAAAGTTCTGTACAACACGGGTGAGCATTCCTCTTGTTACCTGTACACAAATTTCCTTGATCCTCTCCTTAAGTTCAGGCAGAGTTCGGGAAGCACTGCTGAACACTTTGTTCTTCAGATAACCCCAGAGGAAGTAACCACACGGATTTAAATCTGGACTGCATGGTGGCCATGAGAATCCGCAGTGGAATTGCTGTGGGAAATGATTGGACACTGCGATGCTGGAACCTGGAGTGCAGGATTTCCAGGACCTCTGGAGTGGTGTGAGGTCTAGCTCCATCCTGTTGGAACCACTGTGCATGAAGAGAACATCATCTCCGTCTCAGTTGAGGGAGGAAGGAGGAGTCGAGCATCATGACGTAATTCTCCCCAGTGACATAATCCTCAAACATGAAAGGCCCAATCAGGCCCTGAGCGGAAACCGCACGCCACATCAAGACTTTCTGGGCATGCAGAGTGGATTCGTGAATTTGGTGTGGTTGCAGAGTGCCCAAGAAACATATATTTTGTCAAAGAATCAAGCATCATGGCATAAGTCTCCCCAGTGACGTAATCCTCAAACATGAAAGGCCCAATCAGGCCCTGCGCGGAAACCGCACACCACACCAAGACTTTCTGGGCATGCAGAATGGATTCGTGAATTTGATGTGGATGCTGCGTGCCCCAGAAACACACGTTTTGTCAAGGAGTCGAGCATCATGGCATTATTCTCCCCAATGACATAATCCTCAAACATGAAAGACCCAATCAGGCCCTGAGTGGAAACCGCACACCACATCTAGACTTTCTGGGCATGCAGAGTGGATTCGTGAATTTGACGTGGATGCTGAGTGCCCCAGAAACATACATTTCGTCTGTTAATGTCCCCCATGAGGTAAAAGTAGGCCTCATCACTAAACCAAATGTGTTCCAGAGTGTGAGGGGTTCTGCCGCAAGTGATCACCGAATTCCTCCACAAACCTTGCCCGCTTTTCTCGGCACACAGTTGTCAGATACTGGAAGACATGGATCTTGTACGGATGCATGTGTAGATCGGTTCGAAGTATGCGCCATGCTGTCGAAGGCGATATCTCATTTTCTGCGGCTGTCGCACAGACTTCCGTGTTGAAGATGAGGCCCCACTCATATAAATGTTCCCAACAGTGTCGGGCGTGAGCACGTGGCTTGCTCCCGCCTCTTTTCTTGCCTATCACATTCCCAGTTGCGCGAAACTGCTCCACCAATGTCTTCACCCTATTTCTTGCTGGTGCATCCTTGCTCTTGTACTGGTTTTTGAACTGGCGCTGGACTGTGACAATCAAATTTGTTTGCAGAAACCATTCCACAATTCGAGTTTTCTGCTCTGTCGTTAGTGGCAGAGCCATTTTAAATGACGTCACAGCGGCAAGTGTTGCCAAGTATGGAAAAAATACTAATGTATGACAATTATGGCGCTACCATGTACATCGAGCTGTGTACTTTCTGTAGCGTGTATCATTAAACCAAAATTGACAGTAACTGACTAAAAAACCCTGTATTTCCCTTATTTCATTACATTTTCACCATCCTGAGAACTACTGAAACTACAAACTGTAGGCCAAAATAAGGCATGTATATTTATGCCACATATTACCAATTTTTGAAAGAACAGCTATTTTTTAGAAATACAGCTTAGTTCATATGACATTTAAAGTTTTCATGGTCTGTCATCATACATCAATAAACTAAATATTCAGTGTTACAGAAAGTATCAGCTATCTGGGAACCATGACTTACGTTGCAGTTATTAAGTATGTCCGTCAGATCTGTTCTTAGTAACAATTTTATTACCCATTTACAGAAACTAATGTTGGTGCCCACCTTTTTCCCCTACCTTTTTTAACTAAGCAAATGGGTGGATGATTTTAGTAATGGCATGTGTAGGAACACTGCTAGAGCTATCAAGAACAGACTGGTATCTTCTGCAGCACAAGAAATTTCATTCAGAAGTGATCACAATTCTTACTACTCACTCTAAGCTTCAAAGATAATTCATTTTAAATCTAATGATCATGTATTCACACACTGCAAGTTTTGAACTATGACATCTTGGAGATGGAACCAACTTACACCTTCCACCTTATTCTATGACCAACAATGGACAGTCTACTGCTCACAGAAGTTAATGAGGTCTATTCTTGTCAAAAGAAGTTCATTCATAACTGGATCCATATTTAGCTGCATGGGTCAGGGACCTTCTTGATAAGACAGATGCTCATGTAGAAGTTCTCTGCCATTTGTGGACTGAGAGTTTCATTACTACTTGTCCATATCTTGAGTTAAATGAATCCAGTCCATACACTTCTCATCTCTTTCTCTAAGATCAATTTTAATTTTATCCTCTGAACCATACCTAGGTTTTTCAAACAGACCTTCCCTTGAAAAATTCTGACCAGAATTTTGTACACATTTCCTATGTGTCACATGCAAGTTACAAGCAGTACCCTCTTTATCCTCATAGCTTTCATCATCTTTAAATCATACATAATGTTGCACCTGTATACAAAACTACCGGTAAAATTACAGTTACATTCATAATAATCCTCATATTTTTAAACAGCAGATGAAATGATTCTGAACCAAATGATGGCAAGCACTTCCAGGGTTTAACAAGCTCCCTGATTTCTTTGTAAATGTAATCATCAATTGTTAAATATTTTCTAAACAGGCCTATTCCAATTCTGCCACATCTTCATGGGTTTTATGAGCTACCTTTACATTACAATTCTGTTCTTTATTCTGGTGAAAAAACATGAAGATATGCATAGTATTCTCTGTTTATTTATAGTCAACTCCTTAATGTGGACAAGCAAAGTCCAGCAATTAACATCAATGGCATAAGCCAGAAGCTCATGGGTCCCAATCAGTTCTGTTCCTGCTGGTTTTTCTGAGCTTCCTAATGCAGAATCTAAAGCAAAGATGACAGGCAATGGCAATAAGGCATCTTGTTTCAGACCATTCTGAACAGGAAACACATAAGAAAAATATTCACTTACAAGGACTTCACTACAGGTTTTCTCTGTATCCATTACAATAACCACATGGCATGCACCAAAAAGTACCCTTGCAGACGAAGCTGCAAATGTCAAAAATAAGACATAAGTAGATGTAAGGCTGCTAGTAACTACAATAAACACATAGCACACATAATATGAAGCACCTTGGAAGATGACAAGCATGGCTGGATATTCATTTTACATTTCATTCAAAGAAAACATTTAAATTACATCCCCAGAATTTTACTCACCAAGAGCTATCTGATAGGGTGGGTACAGCAGACACACATCTGTCCGCAAACTGTCATTGACTACCCTCCACGCAAGTGCCAGCAACTGATCTTCCTGACCAATGTCTTGAATGAGTTGCAAAAGGGGACGATATGGTTGGTACACTATGAGGCAACAGTCTAGGTTCTCCAGAAGATAGAACTCACATTCCAATATATGGTTTGTTCTGTAGGGGAACTCCTGTGTATATGCATAGCTGAACTTGTTCTTCACTGCAATGTTACAAGACTTTACTTCAGTGTCATACAGGATGCCAGTTGTCATGGATGATGATGACGGACAAAACAATACAACTGACATGCCAAAATCCAAAACCAAGACACCAGGGAATATGTGGAGGCAGCAACACCACAAGAAGAAGTTGTGGAGTAACAAATACGATGGTTCTGACACGCTTCATATAACAATGACTTCCTTGGTGATGATGATGATGAAGAAGAGGAGGAGGAGGAGGAGGAGGAGGGGAAAAAAGGGTGAATAAAAGCAATGGTGAAAGACAAAACGGAGACCAAGTGAGGGTAGACGTACAAAACAGAACAGAGAACAGGCAAGAGGACACTTGTGGGGGGAAACAAGGAAGAGGGACGGTGTTTTATTGTAACATGCCTCACTGTATCAAGTGCACAACAATTTGCTTCAAATTCATACAGAAACCAATCATGAGATTTTATGTTCCCTTAGTGGTGAATAGTAAGATTATGATCTTCTGGGATACCATACCATGCAGTTCAGTGGGTTGTTTTCACATTTCAGACAGACCTCTTGCATCCACCTTCAGTTCTGTCTCCTGTTTTTTCTACCCTAAGATGGAGGAATGACATTACATATCTCAAAAATGGTAACTATCTACCAAAGTACAAGGTAATATATTCCAGAAGACAATGTCAGTCAAGTGGAGTTATTCTGACTGCCTTCATTCATAAGAGGTACAGTCACTTATTCCTGTATATGTGTGTTACATACGCTGCAAACTTGCCATCCAAAAGTGTAAATTAGGCATAAAATTAAAGGATTTCCCTGCATTACTAACCTGTTCATAAATCCCCAACATGTTCTTCGTTGCATATGAAAATGTTACTAAAGTACTGCCCTCTTAATAAAGACAATGCACAAACTGAGGATTAGAAATTACAAATCTGTTTAGCTGGCTGTACACTGGACATTTAAATTCTCCTCACCACTATGATGAATATTATTGGAACTGTTGTATCCTTATAGGGATACATGGTTATGACTGTGACTTACCCACATTCTGGCAGGTTGTGATCAGTCTGCTATTGGAGATGACCCCAAATTCTTCCACCTTTGACGCAAGGAAGACACATGTAGGTGCCAAAAGCAATGGGTCAATGCACTTCAGAGAATTGCGAGCATAGAACCGCTTGAAGAAAACAGTAGCAGTTGCTATTACTTGCTGCCTCAGTTTCAGCTGTTCTCCAAGAATCTGAATCACTGAAAGAAATCAAAGGGTACTGCAACTTGCAGTAGTTGTAGAACAGTACAGGATAATAGAACACATGCCTGAGGCATTTTGTCCAGAATTTATTACCCCAGTACACATTTTGTACACATTAAATTTGCCTAACATAACATCAAGTTCTCACATTGTTGCCATTTTTGTCAATATCGACATGCAATAAGCACAAACATATCTAACGTGTAGGTACTATTATGGTCTATTTCTATACAAAATTTCACATGCCTACCTTCAATGGATTATGAGTTATCACCACACAACCAAAAGCCCAGCAAAATTCTCACACAGCCACCTACCTTTTAACTTTGAGGTGATTCATCCCACGGTGTTACACTAAAATCTCTCCGTTACGTTCTAAAAAAACATTATCTTCAACAAAGTTCTTTTTTATCAGCTGTACTACCATACATCACTTGAGGAACAGAAGTCACATGGTGCTACAGCAGCTCCCACCTCACCTGTTCATGTGTCATCTTGGTTGTTATTACCAACTGTAGATCATTAACATTATGCCACTGGGATGTTGTCCAGTGGCATACGGTTCATGCTAAATTCTGTGAAAATTGGTCACTTGTTCAAAAGGTGAAGTGGTGGACACTAAAAGGCTACACTTTACCATGGGAAGAAGAAAAGTGGGCCCAAAGAATAGGTTCTGAAGATGTAAAATGGAATGAACTATAAACCAAGAAACAGATCTAAAGGAAGACTCTAGTATTTGAAGTGCTGATTTAGGGTTATGTAATAGAAGGGTGTATTATTAGCTGCTGTAGAGAACTGACTATGAGTACATACAACAGATAATCTATGACAACCCAGGAAATGTAGTTTATAACATAAGATACAGTTCAAGTTACAATTATAAACTTTTAGCTGCTTTTAACTCACTGAAAGAAAAAAGTATGCTTATAAGAGCATGATGCTGACAGTCTGTGCCCCCTACCGCTCAACATTTGAGCCACATTACTGATTTTCGTGAAATCTGTCACAACTATAATGCTTCTAGAGCCTACCCCAACACAATACTTTCAAACTGCCTAAATCAATAATACCAACATGGGGAATGAACAAACTTGTGAAGTAGGCCATATGAGGTTACTCAAAGAAAACTAAACACATGCCTTTACTAGGATATGTGAAAACTAGTACAGACAATCCTATATCTTTGGGATATCAAATCAACTGACTGCAGCACTACTGCTAGAACACTGGGAAAACAAAAGCTACTAAATGCACACATTTTTGCCTGTGCATGACAGTAATAAAAAATCCTCTCTATCAATTCTAATAAAAAAAATGACTATGTGTATTAACATCACTTTCTGAATAGTGGGAACATCATGTCTATCAACTACTAAATGTAAATATACGTGGGGTTAATGATGTTTGGCAGACCGAAATACAAACAGCTGAGCCATTAGCAAATGAGCCTAAGGCAGGGACTATGAATTACTGGCATAAGTGCTCAGCTCAGAACAAAGTGAGATACTATTTGGCACCAGTGGTTATGGGTTCTGTCTATATTACAGACTGATTAACCCTTAGCCCACTAACATGGAGAATATGGCGAGCTCCTAGTAATGCCAGCAGATGGCAGATGGGATTTAACTCGGCGTTTAAAGGGTTAATGTGAAATGGCACACGGTGATGCATGGGAGGGAAAGTGAAGGGGAAACAGGCAAATGGAGTGAGTATCCAGTAACATAGTAGCTGACACCTTGGCTGGCAGAAGTCGACTGAAGTAGCATCCCCGATGACTTACATTGACTGGTCCAATTCACAGAAAGACAAAATCTGGTGTATAACATCACAAGTCACTAGTTCATTATTCTTTTCCAGAACATATTTTTACAGCTACTCACATATCTATCTTGAACACTGAGCTGTAAGGCTACCCAAAGCAAAAGAGTTGCAAGAACACACTGTATTATCTCACACATTGTTTTAAACTGTAAAACACATACACTCAAATTCAAGAAGCTATCTCCCACCTGAAGTGTGCACAGTTTGTGTCATCCTCAAAACCAAAAACAAGCTACAAAATGAATAACTGTTTAACAATGTGCAGCAGTATGTATCCCTATAAGTGGACAGTAGCAACACTTCCTATTGGTCAGCATGTCTTGATGTAAACCTGGTGGAAGGTAGGGTAATTGTTTGCCAGACCTGGTTTAGGGGATTTGAGGTTGAGATTGCCATTTAATGGTTGAAAAGGTATAAATTGCCAGGTACTAACTAAATTCTGGCTGAAATTATCCAAGCAGGTAGATATACAAGTTTTCTAAGATAAATACACTTATTCATTCTGTCTGGAAGAAGTCTATTCTTCTATCTAATTATAAGGATGATAAAAGTGATCATAATAATTACTAAACATATCACTGTCATAATCTACATATAAAATATCATCCAAAACATTTCTATCAACAATAACTCAGTATATGTATATGGGTTACACTTCAAGTCCCAAATTTCCATTTCCCAGCATATATATGGGGCAAATTGTTAGCAATAAATATGCAAAACTTCCTCACACTTCACAGTATCACATCTGTGGACCACAAATATTCCAACAAATGGTTTAAAACCATTTTCTTGAACAAACAGGGCTAAATTACAGATGAACTAAGCATAAAAATTCCCCACGCTCTGGATGATCACACCTGTGAAGCACAAGTTTCCCAATACAAAGCAACTTTAAACTGGCATTCTTCTACTGTCTTATCCCATTCCTCTGCCCATGACTGAAGCTTTTGCACACCATATTTGAACAGCTAATAATATGTAACCCCATAAGGCAAAAGCAAATAACCATTACAAAATTGTTTATATGACAACGAAAGCAACGATGACAATAACAGTGACAACAACGATGATGATAAAGAAACACTATGTGCAGTATTAGGAACATTCTTTGCTGTACCCTGTGATGGATCATTATTTATAATGGGTTACTTACATGCTTGCATTGCTGCTGGCATGTTAGTGATAATAAATAAGATCACCCACAGATAATTGTACGAGTGAAAAGAATAAGTCCCTGTATTCAGTGTTTGTCATCACTAATCATATTTCACTGTCAAGCATACTGACATGTAGCAAGAACAGTATCGACTGCACCCACTCATGGCTGAAAATGGGGAAAGCACGGATGGAAACAACGTTGTCAGTACCTTCATAAAACAATTGGCTCTGCAGTGTAATTAAAACTGGCATTAAAATATGAAGCAAGCCAAACTAGGCAATGATGATTTTTTTTGCCCTTTTTAAACAATGTTTATTTGCAAAAAGTAACACACACACCAACCCAGCCCCCATCAATCCAGAGTTACATTGCTTCTTATGGGAGAAAACTCCCTTCTTAAAGTGGATTTTCTTTAACTGGCATTCTGGTCCCATTTGACAATGGATAATAAGGACCTGCTGCACATATAAAATTATGGGGGTTCATCAGTGTGGACATTAATGTAGTAGATCAATGACTGATCAGATATTCTGTATTTTCTATATACTGAATAAAAACTAGGAATAAAGTGAGGCAGTACAAGGAGCTGTTACACAAATTCAATAATACCCATTATTTAGTTACAAGAGCCTTTTGCACAATATTCAATAAACTAGCAATGCAGCCTTGTGACAAGGAATGGAAAATGGTCTTCACCATATCAATAAATAGTGTGAACAATCCCCTGCAACTTAGTTATGGAAAGTAAAGGAAAACTGGTCTTCTCGTGCATGATTTCAGGCTTTAGCCGCCATGTATATGAGGTCTTCTTTCTTCCGGTATGTTACCCAGTGCTGACTAGTAGTTAGCTACCGATATTTTGGGACAGACTGTCAGTCCCATCTTCAAGGGTCATCTTTCAAATGTTTTATGCAGCTTCATCCATGGTATCATGCATCAAAGATAGAAAAGTTGTAGTTAATTCCTACTATGTAAGTGCCTGAAGAAGTATATATGGTCAATCGGAAACTGGATTTCGTCTTACATTACTGTGACAAAAGTCACAACCACCATTCAAAGGGTGCAGCCAGAAAACTTCTTGAAGGTCTAGCTTCTTCTCTAATTAAGAGACACCTAAAGAGTACATTAATTTCAGAAGAATTTCAAGGCAGTTATGCAGCTGCTCCTCAAGGATTTTTTGATGTGATGAGGAGGAAACTATGAAAATGCTTGGAGGAAAAGCACAAGAAACAGGGCAGTATACAAAAAGCCCAAGGAATAAAGGAAAATAAATATAAAATCAAATACAGAAGCATATTTTGACAGTACAACAAAAACCAAATTACTTTTAATGCATTTTCACTATAAATGCAAATTTTTCCAAATTATCATGAAGGTAAATTTGCAGGTTAAAACATAAGTTGTTAATTAACTTACAATTTGAAAAGAAAATGAATATCTTCTGATACTCTTCCTCAGTAAGGACGACCAAGTCCTGCTGTCGCTCACGTATCAAGTCTTGTCGGTCCAACAACCACTGCTGACTGTGCATAAACATCAATACATATTAATTTTAATGTTGAAGTTCGATTTAAAGAAAAAGGTATTTCTGTGTTTTATTTTGGTGTTAAAATGCCATATACACAAGACCAGTATCATACACTTCATCATAACCTCTGGAAGGGATATGTGGTTCTCAAAGGGATGTTGCTGAACATTGGGTGTTTTGGGTTGTTAGGCCGTGTCGACTGGTAAATAGTTACCAATGTTTCGAATGACTGTAGTGCCTTCATTTTTTGAGTGAAGCAGTCCTAGAAGAGACTGCTTCGCCGTGTTAACTGGCAAATGGTGACGTTTTGAGGGGTCGCAGTCACTGCACTTTCAGTATCATGTAAGGCAACTGAACTCAGTCGAAATGGCGTAGCAAACCAGACGACTTGAAGCGTCAAACTCTGCAAACATGTTACACTATAAATGTTCTGGAAATTAATGCCACTCTAATATTTTTTCCCTGTTCATACTAACGCATGTTTAAACAACTATTTATTATAACTGTATGTGAACACTCACTGATGAGAACTTTCCCAAAAGTTTCCTGCCATTCCGATTTCGTAGTCTACTAAACACCTTGCATAAGGTTCAACATAAAATACCGCATAATTTCACGGACTGTTCGTTAAAGTACTGGAAACAACATAACTTTTGACAATCGAAGTACCTTCATCACAAAACGCTACCAAACAATTTAATTTCTTTGGCACTGAACTACCGGCTTTGTTTCAGGATATAGTACGTTAGTTCTAGTCGTCTGCCGTAAATGGCGTTGCTGTCTGTCCACCGTACTAACGCATGTCTGCCGCCCGTTGCGCGGCTGAACCCTTCCCACCTCCATTTAAACAACATATTACTTCTCCTCCCACCATTCCACCCACTATACATGAGGAGAGAGACGGCGGTTAGTCGTTCGAAGTATTGCTAGCATACCCACACTTCTCACCATACCTGTCAATGCATATTACTATTGAGACTGAGGTTAGTCCTTTATACTATTCCTAGCGTTAAAATACTTTCCTTCATTCCTCGCTGTGCACACTCTACAGTTTAAGATGAGTTGTTCTTACTATTCGTAGCTGTCCCCTTCCACCCTTTATTGCTTCCATCGGACATTGTCCAGCCGACATCGGTTAGTCTTTCTGCTTATTCCTAGCGATTCATTTCATGTCTTTCTCTCTTATATCCCTCCTACGTATTTAGCGCTTAATTACATCTTCGTTTCAACCTAACTGTATTACCTGCTCTTCCTGTAATGAGACGGACATCGGATGGAGGTTCAAAATGTTACGGGCGTTTCGTTATTCCTCTCCGGGTTTCGCATGACACGTGATCATCGTCCACGAAGTCAATATCGCTTCGCTTGTACGTGTGAGCGTTGTCCAGCGTTGTGCTTGCTATTTGCTTGAGCGTTTGTGCACGTTCTTCATTTCACTGAGGTGTTGTTCCTCACGTACGACATCTTTCACCGCGTTCCTGCCCACACTTTCCAACTCCGCAACTATGAAACATTGTACCCATTTCTATAGATACCACGTTGGAATACGTGCGGTCTTAACATGACTGTCGAAAGCAACGAGACCAAGTTTTGTTGGCGCAAGTACAATAGGAACCACGCTATGAAAGGGCAGTAGGTGTTTGGGGGTGTGGAGCGCGAGTATGGAAAAACATTCCTCGTTCCCGTCACGGACAGAACCGCCAACACGTTAATTGTAGTTCATCGTGACTGGATCGAACCCAGTACTACAGTCATCAGTGACTGCTGATCGGCGTACCGGAACCCGGAAACCCACGGCTACGCATACAAAACCGTCAACCATATGATCGGTTTTGTTTATGTGCTTAATGGGGAACATACGAACACGATCGACAGCATGTGATTGCTTTCCTCAATTCCTACAACCGGATGGCGGACGTCTAACACTTGTCCAAACTGCGGCAGGATGCGAATCTGACAACGTCGACCACTTCGTCGGCATCGTTGCCACCATTGACTTGAGCGCGACACCTCCACACCATTTTGGTATTGTCACTCTGTCACCAGAGGTTCTGCGCTCACCGCCGTCCACAGATCATATTTGACCCGCCCCCCTCACTCCAGAACGCGATCAGTGCTCCAAAACACAATCTTAACTAACCCCTCATCCCACTCTCCACAATTGACATCAATCCTGACCCAAAAACACATAGACAAGCCCATTCATGAATCCCCTAGGGACAGCGACACTACAAGCGCACCACTGCAAACCAAGGTCCCTGAACATCCCACCCAGCCCCATTCTACGGAAATATGGCAAACTGTAAGCAAAAAGAGAACCAGGAACATAGAGGAGCAGGAACACCCAAATGCAAAAAGAACTGACTATTGGTTAGGAGAAACCCTACCAACCTCA
>Ga0268261_10001920_pt1 | contig 14679 bp, 13 predicted proteins | sample TergutNc150P1_FD_190353 | JGI IMG/M metagenome (GOLD analysis project Ga0268261, IMG submission 190353) | Nasutitermes corniger P1 segment gut microbial community from laboratory colony in Florida, USA - Nc150 P1 (SPAdes) (version 2) | ecosystem: Host-associated > Arthropoda: Insects >... | reverse complement strand
ATGGGTGCTCCATATATATATGACATTAGTCGCCTAAAGGTTAATAATTTAACCCTTATCCTGCTAACGTGGAGAAAATGGTGAGCTCCTAATAATGCCAGCAAATAGCAGATGGGATTTAATTCGGCGTTAAAGGGTTAATGCACTATGAAACAGCTTTCCAATCATGTTTACAAAACATGAAGACCATAAACCAAAATGGACAACGAAAGGTATTCAAATATCATGTAAAAATGAAAGAAACCTTTATATTACACATAGGAATACGAAGGATCCCAAAGAAAAAGACTATTATGAGAAATACTGTGCAGTGCTGACAAGGGTAATTAACCCTTATCCTGCTAATGTAGAGAATATGGTGAGCTACTAATAATACCAGCAAATGACAGATGGGATTTAACTCGGCATTTAAAGGGTTAAAGAAGCAAAGAGATTACACTATAATAACCTAATAAAAGGATATAAAACCAGATTAAAGCAATGTGGAATGCTATCAGAGAAAATACTGGAAATACTAAGAAACCAAATGAAAATCCTGAAATAAAATTGGAAACTGGAATTATAGTAAATGGTAAAATATTGGCTTATGTATTTAATGATTATTTCTTAAAAACAATTAAGAATCTGGATATAAATAATGTAGATCAAACAGTGGCTATAAAATTACTTTAAAAAATCTTGGCCTGACAAAAATCACTGAAATAGAATCAATACCGGCAACAGAGGGAGAGATAATTGACACTGTAAAATTCCTCTCAGTAACAAAAAATCAACTGGATACAATAATATTTCTTGTAAAGTGATAATGCAGTGTGCGATAAAAATAAGTAAACCCATTACTTACATACCTAATAACACACTAAAGAAAGGAACCTATCCTGAAAGGTTCAAATTTTCGCTGGTTAAACCCATACATAAGAAGGGCAATGAAAGTGATGTGACTAATTACACAACTATATTGTTACTAACTGTTTTTTTTTTAAATCTTAGAAACGGTAACGTGTAACAGATTAAATTAGCATTTACATGTAAATAAAATTTTGGTACCAGAACAATCTGACTTCAGAAAAGGCATAACCATTCAACATGCTATTTTGACTTTGACAAATTCCATTCTTAGTGCATTAAACAAACAGCAAAAGGCAGGAGAAATGTTTTGTGATTTGTCCAAAGCATTTGACTGTATTCGACATAATATTTTAATTGATAAATTGAACACATGGAACAAACCTTAAAAGGTTTCAATCATATCTTGCTGAGAGGAGACAGAGGGTAGATGAAGCATCATCAAATAATCAGGGTAACAACCTAAACAAGTCGGAAAGACACAGAATATGGAGTTCCACAGGGATAAAAACTGGGGCCACTGTTCATAATGCATTTTAAACTAAGTTTTTCATCAAAGTGTGTGTTTCATCTCATATTGTGAGACTAATACACAGCAAGCAGTTCATACAAAATTCCTCTGATTGGATTTAGATAATCACATGAATTGGAAGATACATGTAAATAAAATAATACCTAAATTTAGTAGAGCTTGTTATGTAATCAGATCTGTGTACCTTCTCTTTGGTGTATCTACTTTTAAAACAATCTATTATGCCTACTTTCACTCAGTGATGGAGTATGGTATTATCTTCTGGGGCAACTCATCATTTACTAAGAAAGTTCTCCAAATCCATCATCCATTGCAAACTAAGCAATGAATAAAAAGTGTATTATAAAAAATTTAAAAACATTACTACTTCATAAACCCCTCTACTTAATTGACGAATATTTTAACCTATATACACAGGACGAGGATTCAGGATATGCTTATCGTGTACTTAAATGAAATTTATATTATAACTGCCAGTTTTATAAAATTGTATTTGTCATGCATGTCTTTATAGTGATATGTATTGGGAACCTATTATGTTGCCTTTATAGAGTTTACAGTGTGAAAACTGTCAATTTTACAGAACTGTATTGTCATGCTGCCTTTCTATGCTTGTTATCTAATTGACTGTCGATTTTTAATTATGTCCAGTATTAAGGACTTGTTCCACAACCAATGCCATTTTTTTTGTGGTTTATTGGTGGATTAATGAAATGTAAGTGCATGTAAAAGTAAATATAAATACCGGATGTGCATGGGCAGTCCCATTTAATTCCTTAAACATGCACTGCAATATATGAGTACATGACTTCGTCCAAATCAGAGCATGCTGTTCACAAATAACACAATTTCTAACCTGACTCCAAGGCCTGGTATAGACCGCCTATCTGGAAATCCTCTTTGTCCGCTGCCAAACAAACGGTTGCCCATTTGCAGATTCCTGTTTGGGGAAAGCTGCTGTGGTGTGAAGGAACTTGTGAGGCCCGCAGAGCCCGGGAACATGCCTGATGTGGGAGTAACATGGCCTGAGAGAGAATTTGTGCTGAACCCTCCTCCCCTGAGGTTTTGACTCGCTATGCTCCTTGGAGGCTGTTGGAAGTTCAGGTTGGCCATAGCCTACTGAACACACAGATGTTTGCACAATCACACACCACTTTTCACTAACATACAAATAATAATAAACTACTGCATAACACAGTGCGCGAACAGTGTACTATCAGGACACGACTAAATAATAATGTGCTCAAGGAAAACACGATTCTGAGTTCGATACTGTCATCACACTAAATCATCTAGTGAAACTCAAACTCCAATTCGCCATTTACACACAGCATAGCAGGACAGTCGTACACATGTCCTGCAAACATAAAATTACGAACACGCATACTCCAATGATTAGTTTTATAATGAACAGAAGCAATAAACTGAAAGCTGTTATCTTCGCACTAAATGAGTTGGGCTTAAAGAACGTTTGATAGAGTGACTTCATTTGTCAGGCATACGCTACATTGTATAACATACTAAGAAACATTATGTATTATGAAACAAGAACTTAAGTGCAACATTTCAGATGTATGTACGCAATTTTAAACTCACTTACAAATAAAATATAGTAGCTAAACGACAGCAATCAGTCTCAAACAAAAACGTCCTGCCATATTAAAACCTGAATGCAGTCAAATGACCTTCCATTAAATTGTCTGTTCTCACTATAAGTAGAATATGTAATGTCAGTGGAGTAGATGTATATAACACACTTCCAAATTTTAATTTGTAAGTGGACGTTATGCGTATATTCCTTTAATTTCGGTTATCTCTAAAACGTCTACTACATGTAATTTGACATGTGCTGCTGTCCCAGAATCATATGATCGCCTGCTGGTGGTTAGTTGGGAGTGACATAGTAGTAAAATTTTGTAAAAATTGTTACCACATTTTGCTTTGTTTTTAGTTTTTAAACCATTATCTAATTGACATATTACAATGGCGCTTAGTGACGCTGATGTTCAAAAGCAGGTCAGTAAAATAAACTTCGTGTACGTAAAACAACAATTCTCTACATTGCTTATCCAGGGACCTAATTTATTGTTCGGTTGTAAGAAATATGTGATATTAACCGTTTCAAACTGAAATAAAAACAATACAACGTTACTTTTCTGGCAAGTTCTCCCCGTTATCCGACGAAGCAGTGCTTTGTTTGGAGGTTCTTTATATGTTCATTGTGTATGAAGATTCACCCTGTATTTAGATCCTGTGTGCTGCCAGTCCGTGAATACTGTGTAGGGAAATAACCACTTTCTTGTAAGAATTACACAGTAGACTGTATATGCACTGTGTGGACAAAATTCAGTGTTCAGCTGTTAAACCTGTTAGCGTATATAGTAACCAAAGGGTAGAGTGTTTCTGTTATGTGTATTTATCTTTACTACTTTCAGATTAAGCATATGATGGCTTTTATTGAGCAAGAAGCCAATGAAAAAGCCGAAGAAATTGATGCAAAGGCTGAGGAAGAATTTAATATAGAAAAGGGTAGGCTTGTCCAGCAGCAGCGCTTGAAGATAATGGAGTATTATGAGAGAAAAGAAAAACAAGTTGAATTACTTAAAAAAATGTATGTATTTTTGCATAGCTTTGCCATACTTACGAAATTTTAATGAGCACTGGGCTCCTTGCTTATAGTTAATTCCATTTGGACTTTTCTTCAAGCAATTTTAAAGTAACTTACTCTGTGCATTTTGAATCATTATTTTCATTTAATATACCATTTATCTTGTAGCATTTAGCTGTTTGTGTTACTTATTTTATTGTACAGGAGATACAGTCATTTAGAAATTTTGGTAGAGCCTATTCCTCTGCACTGTTATGTGGCTGTTCAAGGGTCTAACATGTTTGGTCGTCAGAGGATAGGTTGGGAATGATATTCTCTGTAATGGGCACTTAATGTGGAAGACTTAACTGTACAGCTTCACAGAACTATAGCTTTATGTATGGGGGTAACAACATGTAGGGCATATGGTGGAAAGTACTTTGATATGCCGTTCATAACCTGTAACATAAGCTTGTTAGTAAGACAGTTGTATCACTTTACAGTCAGTCTTCAAATATGCTGAACCAGGCACGACTGAAGGTTTTGAAGGTTCGTGAAGATCACGTTCGGAATGTCCTGGAAGAAGCAAGGCGTCGATTGGGCGAAGTGACAAGAAATCCCAGTAAATATGCCGAGATCCTGAATTCACTTATTGTGCAGGGTTTGCTTCAGGTAATTTGTGGGGAATGTTTTATGCTCATAACACGCAAAGTGGCAGTAGTTTATGATGTGAGGTTTTTTTTTTGGCAGGTTTTCTCCTGGAATTGATACCTCACAGTATGGTAGGTAGGGAACATTTTGGTGAAATAGACTGCCTCTCTCTTAAGAGTTAAAGCTTGTCTACAATGTTGGGCTGTCTGCTAGCCCACACAGCATCATATCACATGAGACTGATATTCAAATGGTAAAATGTATGTGGATAAACTTCATTATTCACACAAATTATTGTTGGTGGGGGAAGATAGGCAGATGCTAAGAACATTTCACTGTGGTTACAGTAGGATTGTTGTAAAGAGTACAAAGCAGCACTTCTTACCAAATTTGTAGGCATAAATTTTTTGTCACGTGTATCGCGCATCATTTTTGTTACAATTGAAGAATAAGTCTTCCATCAAATCCCAGTTTTAAACTCATGTACAGTCTGTTGGAATCCAGCATTTCAATTAGATAATGTGTGAAACTGTTAACTCAAGGAAATAAGCAGTAATTTTGATATGACACTTAGGGCTTTCATTGTATTGACGACATATTTTGGTTTTTTGTATGACACCATGAAGTCTGGTAAGCAGGTAGCAGCTTCGGTGGTCTAGTGGTTAGTGTGCTGGCCTCTGGTACCCAAGATCGCGGGTTCAAACCCAGCCGAAGCCGTCGGATTTTTCGGGCGAAAAAATCCTCAGCACGCCTTCCTTCGGAGGCATGTCACAGATTTGCGGCATGTTAAAGACCCCTGAAAATTACGTGGAAGTCGGGTTTTCAGGCGAAATTTTTCGGCCATTTCTCGCCAATTTCCGTTCTTCGCTACCGGAGGGCTCTCATGTCGCTTGACGTGGAGCGCCTCTGGGGTTGACCGGTGCACAAAGGGGCTGCTAACTTACGGCCTAGGTGCGACGGGGTGGTAGCCCTGTAACCGCGATACCAGTCTGGTAAGCGGGTGGCAACATTTTAAGAACATTTACTGCTTCCATCATCAACCATGTGGACAGGTCGTATGTTCCTTGAAATATTCGTACCCACCTATCAGACCACATGTTGGCACGATCCCAAAATAACTATGTAGTATTCTTATTGATTATTATTATTATTATCCCTTTTTACTTAGCTGTTGGAGCCAAATGTACTGGTACGTGTCCGAGAAGTTGACCAGTCGATAGTGGAGGGCATCCTGGATAATGCGGCAGCTAAGTACAAAGAGTCTACAGGCAAAGAGGTGATTTTGAAGGTGGAGACAGAAAGTTATCTTCCTGCTGACATGACTGGAGGTGTGGAACTGCAGACACAGAAAGGGCGTATCAAGATCGCCAATACTTTGGAAGCACGTCTCGATCTCATTGCCCAGCAGCTTGTACCAGAGGTCCGAGGCGCGCTATTCGGACGTAATCCTAATCGCAAGTTTGCCGATTAGATGCCGTAGACCACATACCGGTGATACATTCCATTTCCTCTTGTTTGTGGGGTGGGACTTATTGGAGAAAGGTTGAAAGGACCTTGATAGGAAGAGACCGCCCTATCATATTGCGCTGGTGTTGCACTGTCAGCAGTATTACCTCTTCACTTCATCATGCATCCTTCCTTCCTTCCTTTCTCAGAACATCACCTTATAAACAGGAACATGTGAAGTACTATAGTATTAGAATAATTACTTGTAAAACACTGTTTTGCATATCCATTTCAAACAGTTTCACTTCATAAATGTTAATTGTATAACTAACAAATGTGTTAATATAATAGGCCGTCAGGCAGGTCAGAACTGTTCAAATCTAATGTTCTTATTGTGCCTCAATGCAGTTTAGTTGTCACAGGTGATCACGGCCTGATCTCTTGTTTAGACTTAACACTGCATGTAGACTTGCATCATCCGGCTGTAGGTAAGTGTTATTATTGTTAGGGGAAGTTCAATACAGGTATTGGAAGAATGAAGCTAAAAATACGTAAATATAGCGGAACTGTGTGTTGTGAATAGATGTAAATATGTACAGTGGCAGTGGGTATAGTAAAATGCAATTACAACAAACTGTGATCTTTATTTCTATGGTACAAACTATTCCTGTGGCAGTTGATGGTTAAATGGCTGGTCAGAACAGGAATCTGAAAAGTTTGGTATCACATTCATAACCCCATGACCAGTTAACCCCATGCTGAACCAGCACAGTCCAGTTTTACATTCCTACTATGGTCACTGTGAACCACTGTTATCGTAGATACCTGTGTCAAGGCTGGAGGAAATGGGGAATATTGTAGGTACCTGTGTTGGGGTCTGAGACACTGTAATGTGGTCGATATCTGTGTCAGGGTCTGAGACACTGTAATGTGGTCGATAACTGTCTCAGGGTCTGCGACACTGTAATGTTGTCGATATGTGTCAGGGTCTGAGACACTGTAATGTGGTCGATATCTGTGTCAGGTTCTGAGACACTGTAATGTGGTCGATATCTGTGTCGGTCTGAGGCACGAATGTGGTCGATAACTGTGTCAGGGTTTGAGACACTGTAATGTGGTCGATATCTGTGTCAGGGTCTGAGACACTGTAATGTGGTCGATATCTGTGTCAGGGTCTGAGACACTAATGTGGTCGATAACTGTCAGGGTCTGAGACACTGTAACATGGTTGATAGCTGTGTCAGGGTCCGAGACACTGTAACATGGTTGATAACTGTGTCAGGGTCTGAGACACTGTAACATGGCTGATAACCGTGTCAGGGTCTGAGACACTGTAACATGGTTGATGACTGTCAGGCTCTGAGACTGCAATGTGGCTGATAACTGTGTCAGGGTCTGAGACACTGTAATGTGGTTGATAGCTGTGTCAGGGTCTGAGACACTAATGCGGTTGATACCTGTGTCATGGTCTGAGACACTAATGTGGTTGATACCTGTGTCAGGGTCTGAGACAGTTTATGTGGTTGACAATTGTCAGGGTCCAAGACACTAATGTGGTTGATACCTGTGTCAGAGTCTGAGACACTGTAATGTGGTTGGTAGCTGTGTCAGGGTCTGAGACACTAACATGGTTGATACCTGTGTCATGGTCTGAGACACTTATGTGGTTGATACCTGTGTCAGGGTCTCTCTCTCCAACGGTGCTACAGCCCAGAGTGGGCCTCGGCCTCCTTTAGGAGTTTCCTCCATCCTTCCCGGTTTAGGGCGACTACTTTCCAATTTCTACATCCTAGCCTCGCTACATCTTCCTCCACTCCATCTTCCCAACGCAGTCTGGGTCTCCCTCTGGGGCGTTTTCCTCCTGGCTCACTGAGAAGAACTCTCCTGGATAGATCATCATCCTGGCGTATGACATGTCCTGCCCATCTCAGTCTACTCAACTTGCAGAATTTCACAATGTCATTCTCACCACACTGTTGATAAAGTTCTTGGTTAGTTCTAATTCGCCATCTTCCACGATCCATCACGGGTCCATAAACTCTCCGGAGGATTTTACGCTCAAAAATACTAAGGCGATGTTCATCTTGCTTAGATAGCACCCATGTCTCTGCCCCATATGTGAGTACTGGTCTAATTAGTGTTTTGTAGAGGAGTGTTTTGGTATTCCTGGATATTATCCTTGATTTCATATGGTTCTGTAACCCATAGTATGCTCTATTAGCCATTGTCAGTCGTGCATTCACTTCTACTGATCTGTTGTTCTTTTTATTGACCATTGTACCCAGATATTTGAAGTTGTCCACTCTCTTGAATATGTAGTTTCCTATTGCGAGATCCTGATGCAATGTTGTATCCTTTCCACTGTACATGTATACCGTCTTCTCTTGGTTTATTACTAATCCCATACTTCTTGCACATTTCTCCAGATTTAAGAAAGCTTCGCTGAGTCCAGGAATTGTACGTGCCATTAGGTTAATATCATCTGCATAGGCCAGGATTTGTACAGTCTTAAAAAAGATGGTTCCTCTAGTTTGAATGCCCGAATCCCAAATGACCTTTTCCAGGGCTATATTAAAGAGGAGACAGGCAAGTGCATCACCTTGCCTCACTCCACGTGTGGTAGATATTGGATCCGACAGATGAGACTGAATCTGGACTGAGCATTGCATATTGGTCATTGTTGTTTTGACCAGTCTGATCAATTTAGATGGGATACCAAGTTCCATCATGGCACAAAGGAGTTTCTCTTGAGAGATGCTTTCATAGGCTGATTTGAAGTCAACAAACAAGTGATGTACTCCAATTTGATATTCAACTGTCTTTTCCGTAATTTGACTTAAGGTAAAGATCTGAATGGTGGTTGATTTCCCTTTTCGAAAGCCGCATTGGTATTTGCCTATCATTCTTTCAGTATATTCTGAAAGGCAGGCATATATAATATAGGAGAGGATTTTATAAGCTGTATTAAGAAGTAATATTCCCCTGTAATTACTACAGACCATTGGGTCACCTTTCTTCAAGATTGGGCATATTAATCCAAAGTTCCAATCATGGGGTAGCTCTTCATCTACCCAGATACGGAGTATTAACCGAAACATTCGGTTTTTGAGTTCTGTTCCACCTTGCTTGAAGAGTTCTGCTGTTATACCATCTGCTCCCAGTGCCTTATTATTTTTAAGCTTCTTAATAGCTTCTTCCATTTCTTCAAACATGGGGTGGTCCGTGTCCTCTGCTGATGGTCCTTCTATAGGCTGTATTTCTTCATCTTCTGCAACGGTGTGTTCTTGATTATTATTTTTGTTGAGGAGGTCATCGAAATGTTCATTCCATCATGTCAGTACTTCGTTCTGGTCACAGATGATTAATCCCTCTTTAGCTTTACATATGTTCACCCTTGGTTGAAATTCTTTCTTTGTTTCCTTAACTTTACTGTAAAGCTTTCTAGCCTCTCTGGTGCAGTATAAATCTTGAAGTTCTTCTAGCTGTTTCTTTTCCCATTCTCGCTTTCTTTTCTTATGTATTTTCTTCTCTTCTCTTCTTTTTTCCTGGTATCTAAGGACTTTATTCCTGGTTCCGCGTTGTTGTTGCACAATTAAATATGCCTCATTTTTCTCTTTAGTTGCCCTTTCACAGTCCTTGTCAAACCATTCGTTCCTCTGTCTTGATACTTGCCTTCCCAGAACTTCTTCTGCTACTTGCTGTATGGTACATACACCAACTAGGACCTAATAATATATGCAGCCACACCACCAAATTAACCACAACGATGTGTTTTAATTGATTATTTTAACAACAGTAACTTTAGCAAGCTCAAACAGTGCGCTCCCTGATGATGGTGATTAAACCTTTAATGTTTTAATGTAAATTTTAATATTCCTTTTAAAGCAATTCTCTTGTGCATCAGTTGGTAAATAAAAAAACTTTGATTATTCTAACAAGTTCATGTTTAGTCCCTTCAGATAAATTCCAGAATAGAACCCCAAATTAGGCCACAATCAATTCCTTTCACAGCCTGTTCAATACATTGTTCATTTACCATCCCATCAATGGATGCTATGTATAGTCTATTCTAATGAAACCAGTATTATGAAATAAACCATAACTAATGCAAGTTCACGTTACAAAAAATTGTATAACAAGGAGTGCATCCCAGCAGACAACACCACTATGATAATCTGAAATCACAGACCTCATGTCATTGAACACTACACAACCACTGCAGTTCAAAAGGCCCTGTCAAATAATCTGTGATCCATCCAAATACAACTATGCTTGAACAGCTTATAAAATATAAGCCCTGAAAATTTCTCCATATCACCCTCAAAGGCACTAACCTGTAAAGACGTGGAGTCTGACAATCGACTGTCATCTGCAGAAGGACGACTCGTCTCATCTTCCAATTCTAAAATATTGATGTTAGTCTCCTCCTCTTCTGAGTCACTAACTGCTTCACCAAAGATATCATGCTCAGCTGAAACCAAATTATAAGCCTGTATTTCAGTCATGTCGCACAGTGAGGACAAGCAAGGGAATACAGGACATGAATTAAAATATAGACTCTAAATATAGTAGATGTCTGTTTTCAGTAAAGACAAAAAAACATCAGTTTTAACAAGAAGATAAATAAACATTAAATAAATAATGTAGTTCAATTTCTTCAGTTACAATACAGGGTCCCACAAAGAAGATGACAGCAATCCACAGAACAATATATGTGCTCATGCAACTGACTAAAAAGGTTAGTATCTTCTGGTGTGTGAAGCAAGGTAGTCCAATAGAAATTTACTGACATTTTGCAGGAAAGTACTACTGCCATCTTCACACTATTATACTGAAGACAGATACAGTATGCTTCTCCACAATGCTGGTAAATTCTACAAGCCTACTTGGAATCAATTTCCAGAAGACACCAATATTCAAAATAACAGAAGTTCCAAAACATATGCAGAATAAGAAAACACAATGGGAACAAAAATATAAATAGTTTGCCCAAATTCTATAAAAATGTGGCAGTACATATTCTGTAAACCAGGTGACAATTCTATAAAAATGTGGCAGTACATATTCTGTAAACCAGGTGACAATTCTATAAAAATGTGGCAGTACATATTCTGTAAACCAGGTGACAATTCTTTACATCAACAAGAAGCAGCTTAGGTGACAGAGATTCATATTTCGACAGCGATGGCTGGATACTGATTGCTACATTACACACCAGTGCAGACATCAACGATATAAATACTTGACTTCAGCACCCTCACATGCTACAAGTAGTCTCATGCTACGATGTTTATACATTATAATACAATTTACACCACAAAACAAGAAATGAAGGGTATGAAAGTAGGACACACCAATCTGTAACTTATCAATATCTTCAGGCTGCTGAAAGTATGTGAAAACGTGAGCAAAACAGCACCAAAAAACATTCACTCACCAACATCAACACTGTGCTGATTGCTGGTTTCAAGGGACATGTCTCCATGTTGTCCCATGCCAAGGCCTCCGTTTTCTTCTTTGATGATTCCTGCTTTCAGCTTATCGTCGTCCTCATTGATGACCTCCCACTTGACGCTCACAGCATCATTGTCTACCCGAAGCAATCGCTTCACTTCCTTCTCAATCTCAGGAGCCTCAACATACTTTTTCTTCAGTGTTTTACGAAATCGCCTGCGGCGCACATTCTTCATTGGTGGCGTGATCCCATGAGGCCAGAGGAATTTCTTATCTACTTTGTTAGGATCTTTCTTCTTGGTTTTCACTGGTGATTCTTCATCTGTAGTTGTCTGGTCATCCTCTTCTTTACATATCAACATCTGCACATGAGACACCATAATTATACCTGTCACTGACCATAAGAGGGAAGTACATTATTTTATTCAACAGATATTTTATGTCACTTCCCACTGATATTATGTGGATGGCTGGCAGTGTGGGCTATGTTAATGTGATAAACAAGCCAACAGGAAGTGTCATCTGTTATTGTCAGATGAAATAATGGCATTATTATGAAAGTAACCGAAAAGATGCAACTATATAGGTTAATTTATTATTCCTGGTCAGCTCTACATGTTTCAGGCAATGTTTTTGCCCATCATCAGGAGCACTTGACTGTATTTACAGTATCTGGTAGTATTCACCCAAGTTGCTGCCGGCTGGTGTCTTGGATGAGTTGAAACTGCATTTCAACTCAACCGACCTTGTCTTCTTTGGCGCTGAACAACCGGCTTCTGTCCACTGTTTTGACTTCTCTTTGGATTCTAGTGTGTAATGGTGAATCCAAGCCTCATCCATAGTAATAAACTGATGAACAAAATCAGTTTTATTTTTGTTAAAATGCAGTTCCAACTCATCCAAGACACCAGCCGGCAGCAATTTGGGTGAATACTAGCAGATACTGTAAATACAGTCAAGTGCTGCTGATGATGGGCGAAAACATCGCTTGAAACATGTAGAGCTGACCAGAAATAAAAATTAACCTATATAGTTGCATCTTGTTGGTTACTTTTATAATTGTATAACGATGCACGGATTCATGAACGTCAAGTTTAATGGCATTATATATTCTATAATCATCACTGCAGTGATCTGTAGTATGCCAGTCTTCACACTGTTATACAGAAACCATGAAAAGATGTCCCATGGATGGTACAAATGATGGTGCTTCTGCCACTCTACCTAATCCTTTATTTTCCTCCAATCCCTTCTGGCCCATATACCTTGTAATCATGTCCATTTCTACAACATGAAATACTATTCATAGCATTTATCAAACTGAATACAAATGTCTACTGTAATAAAGGACACAGCAATAGCAGTTCCACATTTATGTGCAGTTTGCATTATGTTCACACTGTGGTCTTCTGTGATGTTGTGCAGTACAGTTTGGTTGACAAATACAAATTGAAGGAACCTGCTTCCTCCACATTCAGAGGAAAAGTCTCTCGACACGGCAGGTTCCTCTAAAATGACTGGTGCCTATCTACCACACTGCACTGTGTCCCCTCACAGAACACTCAATTTTAATACTCATCACTGTGAGAATTTCAAATCTGATATACAAATTTAATATGACCATTCCGATAGTTTTTCTTCTCCTGTCTTATCCTATCCTACATTACATTAAACAGTTTCCTAATCATACTCTACAAAACTCCAGTATTCTCTGCTACAAATATGCTACCTGAAAACATACCTGACATATATCAGCTGTCTTATAGAAGCTCTTGTTGTCTATAGTCTTTAAGGATTCAACTATGGTTGGAATATCAACAACCTGTAAGAGAAACGTTCACCATTAATATGTAAACCAAATATGTTCTAGAGTTAAATGCATTCTTTTACCAATTAATGAGTAACTTACCTTTGCATGCATTAGCCAATGGTCGACCCTAACTTCCCCATAACGCATATCATTCTCAAGCTTTATTGTTAATCTGTCTTTCAAATGAACAGCTCCACTACGTAAAGCTTCCCGTAATATTTTTGCTGGCTCCTGAAACCAAAGGTTTGATCACTGAGTTATCCTGTTTCTTCAGAGTAAGCACAATCGTTGACAAACTCATTGCCTGGTAGACTCATTTACGTCCAAGAATTTCTGTGGAAAGGACTCGAAAAATACCTCTGCCTGACCACAAGCGGTAAACGCAAATTCTGTTTGGTCATTAATTACCCACTCTGGGTTATGTAAGCGGCTTTCGGAAATGGAATTCTAGCAGCCTCTTTCTCTCATCTTGGGCACTCAGAAGATGGGGTTTAGGGCAAACAGAGTCAGAAAATGAAACCAAACCTCCGATTAAAAAAAAATACTCATCCACCACTTCTAGCGTCCAAATTTATTTATTATTTACTGTCTGTACATTCACTAGATCCGTAGGGGTTAAAATAACCCAATGGATACAGAATTAGTCAACTTGTCCAGCTGTCACTCTTTCAATTCATTTTTTAACTTTGTCACTAGTACTATTAAGTTAGCACATCAAACAATCCAGGTCTAAACTCAGAACTTAACTTCAATAATTCTGCCAAACTTTGGAAAAATTTCTATCTAGTTTGTCGGCTGTCAGAACGTAACACAATATATGGATGTAGTCATAAAGGTACATGTGAGTTTATGTGACCGGGTACTTCAATGGACAATAAGCAATGCAAGGACATTGTAGCTGTATGAGCTTCTCTTTTCGAAAAACAAGTGTTGTCATCAGTACTGAAATGAGGTTAGAGACCCATTTGCTGTTTATAATTGTACATACCGGTGGTAGCCGTAAAATGAATTGACTCTCTAATTCTGCGGGAGGATCTGGTTCTCTTTTAATGTCCGTATGCCTATTCATTTTATTTTGGTAGCTGATTTAATCACACATAATAACAAAATAATTAATAAACACTTCCTAACCCATACTATCTTCTACGTACAGTACTGCCATCTGCTCCTGTGTTTCGTAAATTCCTGCACCAGAGTGTAAATTCCGTAGGAAAGCCGTGGCCATTGATCATAGTTAAGATATGTAAGTCAATGATAATCCATGGCAACGCAACTACTAGTGCTGCCATCCATTAACTCGAGTAAGTTGGGACATTGGTAAACACCGCCTCTACCGGTACTTCCGAGTACCAT
>Ga0268261_10001919_pt1 | contig 14680 bp, 14 predicted proteins | sample TergutNc150P1_FD_190353 | JGI IMG/M metagenome (GOLD analysis project Ga0268261, IMG submission 190353) | Nasutitermes corniger P1 segment gut microbial community from laboratory colony in Florida, USA - Nc150 P1 (SPAdes) (version 2) | ecosystem: Host-associated > Arthropoda: Insects >... | reverse complement strand
CGAATGAAGTCAGTATTGCTGGGGCGGTTCTTTTGTGAAGCTACTGATATCACTAAGAATTTGAAGGAAGACCTGAAAAGGATTTCACAGTATGGCTTCCAGGAAATTCTCCAACAATTTTACAGACGCAGGTAGAAGTGTATATTTCCAGAAGGAGAATATTTTGAAGGAAATGTAGCATAAATGCTCGTATTGTTTGTATTTTTCAGAAATAAAGTAATTGCAGTATTTTTTTGAAACTATCGCTTATAAAGCTTATACTGCAACTTTGTTTCGGGTATCTAAATTAAAATATTAAACACTTTCATATGGTGGAGTAAGTAACGATAAACTTGTGTATAGCACAAGGGATATACAGTAGCAAGCACTGCAGTGAAACTCTCCTGCCAACGTTTCAGAGTCTCTGTCACTGACGTTTCCATGTAAGTTCGGTTAACAGAACTACAAAATCAATGACAATACGCCAGAAATAAAAATTTCAGCGTGTTGCGGGAAAAACCAAATTTAATATTTTTTTTTTATTTTAACAATAGAGAGAAATCTTTCTATAAGCTAACACTGGTGTCTACATTTATGAACAGGTTAGAATAAATTATTTGTTAAACGCAGTCCTTAACTACCGAAAACACAAAAGCACCGTTATTTCTATTATCATAATTTGAAATTCGTACAGATAAATTGAAAGCATTGATAAGTATATATAAAAATTCTGAATATGAATAACATATTACGAAACTGGATTTTCCCATTACGATAGACGCCACCAGATAACTTAAAATTTTCCGAAGTGCCTGATAAATTACGACAAAAATCATATAAAAGTCTCTAACAGTGACAGACCTAACAATCCACAGCGACGATCAACATGCTTCGGTTTCTACTGCTTGCTTCCCTCGTTGCCTGCAGCCTTGCTAAGTTCATACATTCCATTACAAAACATAACAATGGGAAGAAAAAACTCTCTTATTTAAAGTTGGCGGACAGATGACAGAATTGTTAAGACTTTCTCTTACACTGTATTAATTAAAAGCTGAAATTAATTAAGCTGTTTAATTGGCAACGAAAATTATTCAATCAACAGAGATATTGTTGAATTAAGTTAATCAAAAAAACATACTGAGCTCACATGCAACATAATGTACTGGTTGAAATTTAATTGTGTCAAGCCTCCACAGAACATGCTGCATTAGTTGAGATGCAAATGTGTAACATTGCACAAAATATGTCCTACTAATTTAAAGTGGAATTTGAAAAAGTTATCATAGAATATACTGAATAAAGTAAAACTCAAATTTGTTCAACTTATACAAAGTACGCTGCACTGACAATAAAATCGACCAACCTTTGGCAGTAGACAGGCAAGTGGCATGGTGATAGCATTCTCTTTAGTTTTGCTCACAAACCTGCACTAATTTCAGGCGCTGCCACATTTAGACGACCTAGACCTCGTCTTAATGGCCGAATTGTTGGCGGTCGGCTTGTAACCATCGAAGAATTCCCATATCAGGTAAAGTTGTGAATTTTACTACGAGGTAGTACTAATTGAAACATAAAGTTTTCTCCTATTTCGGTTCGGCCTCTTTTCGGGCTATGACTTCCCAGTTGTCGGGTTAAAAAAAAAGAGATTCCTAGGACAACATGATGCCAAGCTCACTCCAAAAACCAATCTGAAGGGCCAGGGTCTGTTTTCTGGTATTTCTCTCAAAACATGGCCGGCCTCAGTGGCCCTAAAACTCTCCATCCTGCCGAGGGCACATTTTAGTAGGGCACTGCTGCACAGAGCTGTATATGTACTGGAAAAAATTAGATTATGTAGAGACAACAATTTCAGTTTCACAAGCTGTGGATATTTCCCTTTTATAACGAATTATTCGTTTCATATAAAACCGTAGACAATTAATTTTTACAGTTGTCATACGAGTACACAATTTTTACAGTTGTCATACGAGTACATAATTTTTACAGTTGTCATACGAGTACATAATTTTTACAGTTGTCATACGAGTACATAATTTTTACAGTTGTCATACGAGTACATAATTTTTACAGTTGTCATACGAGTACATAATTTTTCACATTTGTGGCGCTTCAATCATCAGTCCGGACTGGGTGGTGACGGCAGCTCACTGCACCGACGGGTGAGTTGATGTTACTTGAACTAAAGGGTTGAATTTTCGATTTAAGTATAGCCTATCACGTGAAATGTAAAACAATCTCTGTACAGGCTTTGAAATGTACTGAGAATTCCAGGAGTTTCAGGCCTCCAGATTTCTTTATAATCGGTACATGAAGGTGGTTAGGTTGTCAGCCTTAAGCACCGGCCGCCTTTACCCCCAAGTAAATGTCCCTGGTATTCATTTCTGTTAGAGGTCGAGTCCACATCAGAAACGTACTGCGACCGGAAGGATATCAATAAAAAATTCCCATGACACCATCGAGAACCCAAACAGCAACCTTCCGGCTTGTAGCACAGTGTCTCAACCAACTGCCCCCTAGTCTAACAGAAAATGAAACAGATTCGAACATTGTAATGTGTAAAGAAAATCCTTAACAGCAAAGTCACCTTTACGTAGAACGATAATGTATTATGTAATACTTCTTACAATTTTTATCCAATAATTTAAGAAAATGAAATACAAAAATTGATTGAATATATTTTCTTTGTGATTCTGGAGAAATGGCCTGTTAAATAGTGGCGACATTTCTTTGTATAAGCGCATAAATTTCATATTAATAGAGTGCACGGATTTTATTTGGTTTGTCAAGAAATAATAACCGAACTACGAGATACGGATGTAAATTTTAGGATACAACTCCAAACATTTTCCACGTTTCGCTTTACGCCACGCGAAACGTATATTTTTAAGCCGCTCTAAATTACAGTATTAGCGCACGAAAAGAGAACACGGAGAGCTGACGGCAATGCCACTAAAAGACCTAAAGAATTTCCACGTAAATTTTCGTAACAAAATATTTTCAATAACTTAGTGAAATCGTCCCGCAGCCTACAGCTTTATGTCTGAATTTACTCTCTTCAGTTTCTACATTCACTTGATATAATGTTACAGGCAAATTTCACATTCTGTAGACCGTGCATCGTGATAAACGTGCGTAACAAAGACCAAACAAATGCACTTCATTTTCTCAATTTATTTAAAATATCTATCCTCTACAAGTTTCTAATAGAGTAACTATTCATCATCAGGATCCAGTTACTGTACATACAGCATATGGAGTTTACCGTGCATCTGTACTGACTAGCTGCTAGCACGATCAGAGTATTAGCAGCTAATTTTAATCTTTTTGTTACGTGCATCTTTTCAGCATATGAAATAAAAAACCAACAGATGACACTATTACAATTTTATTCATATATCGACGGATCTCTACACGTTTCGGGCCTACAGGCCCATCTTCAGGAGAGTTCACACAGCTATTCACACAACCATTGGTTCCTGGTGGCACAATAAAAGTAACCATGTATTACAGCACTGGCCATTTCAGTTATAAGATTATAAAATATAATAAAATAACAATGTCACTTCCATTGATTCTAATGCCAATGTAGTTGGGTTTTATCTCTTTCAACCTACATGTTTTATTGAACCAAATGGCTGCGTTAGTTTTGTAAAGCTTTCTTCTGATGTTCTTATATTCGTATATTATGCTTGCCTGTTTGGCGTTGACAAAATTTAAGCCCATGCTTCCTGATTGTGAATAATTACACTATTCGAAAGAGGTAGAGGAAGATTATTGAAATAAATTAAGAAACAAAATTGAATCTTTTGGTCTTTATGAACAGTGTTACAGGCATATTATCAACCATATAACTAACTGTCACCTTTGGCACAGATATATAAAGAAACACACTGTATAACTAATTCGTTCCTCAACCACAGTGCCGTGGTGTCCAGCTCGCGGTTCCGCGCTGGAAGTAGTACTAGGGAATCAGGCGGTACCCTAAACCCTGCTGCTCGAATCATTGAAAACCCGCTCTATGACTATTGGACTATGGACTATGACTTCCTTGTTGCAAAGGTAAGTGATAGTGCTTTACTACTCCTTACTTCTTCCTGAAACTCTCTGAGGGGCCAAAGTAGTATTATCTAACTTTAAACCACACAGGGACCTATATGTATCATTTGCTACAAAATCAATATTTTCTTAATTATGTCGAACAAAACCTATTTATATATTCTGCAGTAATCTCAGAATAAACAGCGATTATCTCAGAAAACATTTTTCACCGAATGGTTTTCTAGTGTACAGTCTGTTTATTTAGAGCAAAACTTACAGTTCCTTAATACTTTATATGGGAAACTCTTTCTTAAAATTTCAAAGTAATAACAGCCAGATGTTTAAGGTTTTCGTCATAAATATGAATACAAAAATTATTCTAAGGCTTTCAGCTAATCGAATTCGTCATAAATAATGTACTTTAAATCACAAAGTTGATTGCACATTAGCTATATATATATTACACTTATGTACAATTAATGGTACCGAAACACTGTAAGACACACACTGTTCGCGGTTGAATACAAATGATCAAATGATTTATAATTGTGCTAATCATGCGAGGTAAAAAACCCATCTTTACAGTAGAACCTCTCAGTAATTTCAGTCATTCCTTTCAGGTATCTGTTCGATTCACCTACGGAACGGAAGTTCAGCCAATTAAGATGACCTCCACAGAACTCGCTGCTGTAGCCAGTGCCAGGGGAACTGCCAGATGGCAGTACCCTACTGTCACAGCTACAGGCAGTCCAGGTATACATCAAATCCCGAGCAGCATGTGACAGTGCTTATGACGATTACAACGGAATCATTGTAAACATGATCTGTGCTGGTGTGACTGGTGGAGGTAAAGGCGCTTGCCATGGTGATGATGGTGGCCGTCTGGTTCTTGGTGGCCAGCTTGTCGGCATTGTGTCCTGGGGAGTCGGTTGTGCAGAAGCTAAGTGTCCTGGAGTTTACTCAAATGTTGCAACTCTCAAGAGTTTTGTTACAAACGTAACTGGCGTGCAATAGGATGCTGATGTAACCAGGTGTCACTGACAGTACAAGAAGATTTTAAAAGTGATATGATAAAAATAAATAAATAAAATAACTACAACATATTGAAAAAAGTCTATTTTTGTTGCCATCATATCTTGTTCCTGATAGTCATTTTAATGCAGTGTGATGGATAGACGAGTGAAATTGCATTAATTGTAGCTCGGAGTTCTACTGAAGTCTTCGTTAAAATATCACTACAATTTCAGTACTACTATTTCATTACACGTACAGTACATTCTCTAAATTATTACATCACTTTTATTGTTCTGTGCAATAAATGTTTTACAGCAAGACTTATGCAACTTTATGGAAATTTTATTTCAATTAAACAGGCAAGTTATTTGATGATATCAAGTAAAAAATGAATAAATCACGTTGAATGACATTTCAATATTAGGTAATAATAACTTGATATTTCAACTCACCAACTGGAATGTACCCTTATTAACATACGTAAAGCCACAAATTTGTGCACATTTTGTGGTGTAATATTAATTTATATATTTGTCCTGAAATATTGTGTTTATAAGATCTAACAAATTGAATGTACAGTAAATAAGTGGGCCCTGTCACAACTGCATAGCGAGTCCTCAGTTTGCGGATGGACAGAGAGCATACAATATAGAGTGAACATACTGAATAAGTAGTCTCTCATAGCTAATAAGGGATGGTCTTTCACCTTGTGGTTTGGGCGAAGCCCTAACTACTCTTCTCCTTCAAAACATATCATGCTACGAACCATTCGGAAAGACTTCAACCCGGTACGACCTTATCTTTCAAGATAAAGACTTGTGGTGGGCTCTTGTGAATACGGTAATGAACCTTCGGAATCAATAAAATGCGGGGAAATTCTTGACTAGCTGGGAACCGTTTAGTTTCTCACGAAGTACTCTGCTCAATGGAGTAAATAATTATCAAACAGAAAGGAAATACAAAGTTGGAGACGTCAATGTTCAACGTACGGACGCACGCCAGCACGCACATATTACAATTGAGAAATTAGGGGTCAATAAAAATATTCATTTATTATTTTGCTCGATGCTGAATTACATTAAGTGTTTTTTGCCAAATTTCAAAAAATAATAACAGGCTTCACTTCGAACATCAAACAGTAATTTTACATAAAATAGAAAATTTATGTGAAAATCGTTAAAATCGAGAAGGACATACACCAGTTCAATTTCCCACCCTCATTCTACAGCTTCAGTCATTCACTCATTCTCTACGAGGCAACACAAAAGACGTACTTCTAAAACAACTTTAAAACACAAAACATTCTGTCAGCTCGATATATCTTAAACGCTTTTCCCTAAAGCAGAACATTTTCATACATTTCCTTATTCACAAGTCGACCGCAAATGCTTGGTTCATTTCACATTAAGACATGTCCGGTTACCGAAATGTTTCCGCATCCAGTTCACAAATAAATCTCACATATCTCAGGATTTTCGCCTTTCCCAGTAGAAATATCAAATGACAGGACTTTTTGCAACAGGACTAATATCAAGGGAGGTGGTGATTTGGACTGGCTGCACAGAAACAGTAATAGTACGGCACACAGACACGAACAGCAACTTTTGTAAAAAGTCAGTAAATTGCAAATAAATTGAAAGTCTAATTTCATGGTTTTTGCCGTATGAATATTCTTGACACTATGGAAAATAATTATTAATAATTTTTAATGAAGCGGTTTTGTTCTTGTCAGGTACAAACTGTAAATTTTCGTTTTGTCTTGGTTAAAATAAGATAAAATCCTGTAGAAGTATACACGAAATCTTGTAAAACGAATAATATGTCTTTTGAAATAATTTATCCGGAGAAGGAAGTGAAATATAAATATTGAATAAATCTCAAAATTATGGAATAAAGTTTTCTCTTTAGATTAAAATATGTTTGCATAGAAATTCGACATTTCAATTCATAAGTAATGAGATGGTGGAGCACTGACCTGTAAGCAAGAAATCTTCAGACAACACTCATGTGTTTCTTGCTAGGCAAAACACATAAATTCGTATAAATTAATGCATCATTATCTATGGATAATATAGAAAAAAATTAATTAATTAATTTTAAAACCATATTTGTGGTATCTTCAACCGAAAATAAGCTTAGAGTAAATAAAAATTTATTTTAAGTTGCAAGAATTATTGTCATATAAATATTAATATTAACAATCTCTAAATGATCAGATTCCAATTTATATCAATTTACTTACTTATTTATTATTTATTTTTTATTATTTAAAATAATTATTAAATAAAGAGTGCATTTTTATTCGCAAATTATGACACAAACAATAAAAGTACTGATTACTCAGACAGATTGTACGCAGCAATTGCACTACGTTCCTGGAATTCGCGAGCATAATTTACAGAATTTGATGCATGAGGGAAATTTGGGTAAATGGATTTCTTTCGTCGTCGTCGTCTTGTGGATGCAATCAGTAGGAATTCCCCCGAAAAATGGAGAACAAACCATTGGTTTGTCCATCACGAAAATGCTCCAGCACACCGGTCGGTTTTGGTAAAGCATTTCTTAGCAAAGAACAATGTGACAACACTGTAGCATTCGCCACATTATCCTGACCTGGCCGCAGTCGAATTTTATCTGTTCCCTCGAATGAAATCAGTATTACAGAGGCGGTTCTTTGGTGAAGCTACTGAAATCACTAAGAATTTGAAGGAAGACCTGAAAAGGCTTTCACAGTATGGCTTCCAGTAATTTCTCCAACAATTTTACAGACGCAGGTAGAAGTGTATATTTGCAGAAGGGAATATTTTGAAGGAAATGTAGCATAAATGTAGCTTAAATGTTTGTATTGTTTGTATTTTTCAGAAATAAAGTAATTGCAGGATATTTATTTTGAAGCTATCGCTCATAAAAATTATGCTGCAACTTGTTTCGGGTATTTTAATTACAAATATTAAACACTTTCATATGGTGGAGTAAGTAACGATAAATTTGTGTATAGCACAAGGGATATACAGTAACAAGCACTGCAGTGAAACACTCCAGCCAACGTTTCAAACTCTCTGTCACTGACGTTTCCATGTAAGTTCGGCTAAGAGCAATATAAAATCAATGACAATATGCCAGAAATAAAAATTGCAGCGTGTTTCGGGAAACGGCAATTTTAATATTTGTTGTATTTTAACATTATACAAAAATTCTTCTGTAAGATAACAATGGTGTCTACCTTTATGAACAGGTTAGAATAAAGTATTTGTTAAACGCAATGCTTAACTGCTGAATACACAAACGCACCGTTATATCCATCATCATATTTCGAAATTCGTAGAGATAAATTGAAATCATTGATAAGAATACTTAAAAATTTAAAATATGGATAACATATTACGAAACTGGATTTTCCCATTGCGATAGACACCGCCAGATAACTTAAAATTTTCCGAAATGCCTGATAAATTACGACAAAAATCATATAAAAGTCCCTACCAGTGACAGAGCTAACAATCCACAGCGACGATCAACATGCTTCGGTTTCTACTGCTTGCTTCCATCGTTGCCTGCAGCCTTGGTAAGATCATACATTCCATTACAAAGCATAACAACGAGCAGAACAAAGTTTGTTATTTAAAGATGGCGGACAGAAGACAGAATTTTTAAGACTTTCCGGTACACGGTACTAATTAAATGCTGAAATTTATTAAGCTGTTGTATTGGCTACAAAAATTCTTCAATCCACAGAGATATTGTTGAATTAAGTTAATTAAAAAAACATGTTGAGCTCACATGCAACATAATGTACTGGTTGAAAGTGTAATGTGTCAAGCCTCCACAGAACATGCTGCATTAGTTGAGATGGAAATTTGTAACATTGCATAAAACATGCTGTATTAATTTAAACTGGAATTTGAAAAAAATTAGCATAGAATATATTGTGTTACGCAAAACTCAAATTTGTTCAACGTATACAAAGTACGCTGCAATAACTGACAATAAAAGCAAATCACGTTTCAAAATAGGCAGGCAAGTGGCATGGTGATAGCATTCTCTTTAGTCTTGCTCACAAACCTGCACTAATTTCAGGCACTGCCACACTTAGACGACCTAGACCTCGTCTTGATGGCCGAATTGTTGGCGGTCAGAATGTAACCATCGAAGAATTCCCATATCAGGTAACGTTCTGAATTTTACTATGAGGTAGTACTTATTGAAACATAAAGTTTTTTCCTATGTCGCTTCGGCCTCTTTTCGGGCTATGGCTTCCCAGTTGTCGGGTTACAGAGAAAAGAGAATTCTACAAAATCCTGAAGCCAAGCTCACTCCCAAAACTCGCCTGGAAAGCCAGGGTCTGTTTTTCTGTTATTTCTGTCAAAACATGGCCGCCCTCGTTGGCCCTAAAATTTTCTATGCTGCTCTGGGCACATTTCAAGAGGGTACTGCTGCACACAGCTAAACATGCGTTGGAAAAACTGAGATTATATGGAGAGAGCAATTTCAGTTTCACTTTCCCTTTTATAGCGACGTATTCGTTTCATATTAAACCGTTGATAATTAATTTTTACAGTTGTCCTACGAGTTTATAATTTTTCACATTTGTGGGGCTTCAATCATCAGTCCGGACTGGGTGGTGACGGCAGCTCACTGCACCGACAGGTGAGATAAAGTTACTTGTACTAAAGCGTTGCATCTCCAATTTAAATATAGCCTATCACGTGAAATGTAAAACAATCCCTGTACAGGCCTCAAAATGTCCTGAGTGTTGCAGGAGTTTGAGGCCTACAGATTTCTTTATAATCGGTACATGAAGGTGGTTAGGTTGTCAGCCTTAAGCACCGGCCGCCTTTATCCATAAGTATATATCCCTGGTATTCATTTCTGTTGGAAATTGAGTTCATTTCAGGGCCATATTGCGGCGGGAAGGATTATATCAATGAAAAACTCCTATGACACAATCGAGAATCCAAAGAGCGACTGGCCGGCTTGTAGCAGATTGCTCAGAACTGCCCGCTAGTTTATCAGGAAAAAAAAACAGATTCGAACTTTCTAATGTGTAAAGAAAATCTTTCACAGCAAAATCATTTTTACGTAGAAAGACAAATAAAACACGTGATCCGTTTTACTCTTTTCATCCAATACTTTAAGAAAAGAACATACAGAAACTGAAATTATATATTTTCTTCGTGATTCTGGAGAATTGACATTTTAAATAGTGGAGACCTTTGTTTGTGTATGTACATACTTTTGATATTAATAGATTGCAAGGATTTTATTCGGTTTGTCAAGGAATAATAACATAAACTACGAAGTAAATTTTAGGATACAACTCTAAACATTTTCCACATTACGCTTTACGCCATGCGAAATGTATATTTTGAAGCCGCACTAAATTAAAGTATTAGCGCATGAAAAGAGAACACGGGGAGCTGACGGCGCTGCCACTAAAAGACCAAAAGGCATTCTACGTAAATTTTCGTAACAAAATGTTTTCAATAACTTAGTGAAATCGTCCTGCAGCCTATATGTCTGAATTTACTCTTTCCACTTTCTACATACATTTGACATAATGTTCCAGGCAAATTTCACATTCTGTGGATAGTGCATCGTGAAAAACGTGCGTAATAAAGACCAGACAGATGCAATTTATTTCTTAATTTATTTCAAGTATCTCTCTTCTACAAGTTTCGAATAGAGTAACTATTCATCATCAGTATCCAGTTACTGTTTATTTAGCATATGGAGTTTACCGTGCATCTGTGGTGACTAGCTGCTAGCACGATCAGAGTATTAGCAGCTAGTCAATGTAGATGCACGGTAAATACCATATGCTGCATATATTGTAAGTGCTTCCTGATTGTGAACAGTTACACTATTCGAAATATGTAGAAGGAGATTATAGAAATAAATTAAGAAATAAAATTGAATACTTTGGTCTTTATGAAACAGTGTTACAGGCATATTATCAAAAACTTACAAACCATCAGCTTTGGCACAGATATATAAAGAAACAGACTGTATAACTAATTCTTTTCTCAACTACAGTTCTGTGGTGTTCTTCTCGCGTTTCCGCGCTGCAAGCAGTATTAGGGGATCAGGCGGTACCCTACACCGTGCTGCTCAAATCGTCCAACACCCACTCTATGATTACTGGACTTTCGACTTTGACATCGCTGTTATAAGAGTAAGTGATAGTGCTTTACTACGACTTAGTTCTTCCTGAAAGTATTTGTAGGGTCCAAAGAAATATTTTCTAACTTTAAACCACACAGGTACCGATATGTATCATTTGCTACAACATCAAAATTTTCTGAACTTTTGCTCACAAAACTTATTTATGTATTCTGCGGGTAATCTCAGAATAAACAACGATTACCTTAGTAAACATTTTTTACCGAACTTTTTCTACTGCACAGTCTGTTTATTTAGAGCAAGACTTTCAGTTCCATAATACTTTATATGGGAAAGTCTTTCTTAAAATTTCTAAGAAATTACAGCCTGACGTTTACCGAATTCTTCATAAGTATGAATACAAAAATTACTCTAGCGCTATCAGCTAATCGAATTCTTCATAAATAATGAATTCCAAATTACAAAGTATATTGCACATTAGCTATATATATATTAAACTTATGTACAATTAATGGTACCCAAACACTATAAGACAAACAAGACTCGCGGCTGAATACAAATGATCCAATGATTTATAGTTATGCAAATCATGCGAGGTAAAACACCCATCTTTACACTAGAACCTCTCAATAATTTCAGTGTTTCCTTTCAGGTATCTGTTCCATTCACCTACGGTACAGGAGTTCGGCCAATTCCGATGACCTCCACAGAACCCACTGCTGGTACCCTTGCTGTAGTCAGTGGCTGGGGAACTCTCACTCCAGGCGGCCAACTTCCGTCACAGCTCCAGGCAGTCGAGTTATACATCGTATCCAGTGAAGAATGCAATAGCGCTTATGGAGCTTACGGCGGAATCACTGTGAACATGATCTGTGCTGGTGTGACTGGTGGAGGTAAAGGCGCTTGCCAAGGTGATTCTGGTGGTCCTCTGGTTGTTGGCGGCCAACTTGTCGGCATTGTGTCCTGGGGAGTCGGTTGCGCATTGGCTGATTACCCTGGAGTTTACTCAAATATTGCAACTCTCAAGAGTTTTTTTACGGACACAACTGGCGTGCAATAGGATGCTGATGTAACCAGATGTCACTGACAGTACAAGAAAATTTTAAAAGTGATATGATAAAATAATTAAATAAAATAACTTCATCACATTGAAAAAAGTCTATTTTTTGTTGCCTTCATATCTTGTTCCTGATAGTCATTTTAATGCAGTATGATGGATAGACGAGTGAAATTACAAAGATTGTAGCTCGGATTTTTCCTGAAATCTTCCTTAAAATATCACTGCAATTTCAATACTGCTATTTCATAACCCGTACAGTACATTCTGTGAATTATACACAAATTTTATTGTTTTGCGAAATAAGTATTATACAGCAAGACTTATGCAACTTTATGGAACGTTTATTTCAATTAAACAGGCAAGTTATTTGATGATATCACGTTAAAAATGAATAAATCCCATTAAATAAAAAATTTCTATAGTAGGTAATAATGACGATGTTTCATCTCACCAACTGGAATTTACCTTTTATTAACATACGTCAAGCTACAGAGTTGTGCACATTTTGTGGTGTAATATTAATTTATATATTTGTCCTATAATATTGTACTTATAAGATCTAACAAATTGAAAGTATAGTAAATAAATGGGCCCTGCCACAACTGCATGGCGAATCCTCAGTTTGCGGATGAACAAACGGCCTGCAATACTGAGCGAACATACTGAATAAGTAGTCGCGGACAGCCAATAAGGGATGGTCTTTCACCTTGTGGTTTGGGCGAAACCCTAACAACTCCACTCCCTAAAAATGTATCATGCTACGATCAAACGGAAAGACTTCAAACTGGTACGAACTTATCTTTCAGGATAAAGACTTGTGGTGGGCTCTTGTGAATACTGTAATGAACCTTCGGAATGCATAGAATGCGGGAAAATTCTAAACTAGCTGGGAACCATTTAGCCTCTTACGAAGGACTCTGCTCAATAGTGTGAGTAAGTATCACACAGAAAGGAAGGGCAAACGTGGAGCGGTTGCTGTTCTACGCACGCACGCACTAACGCACGCACGCACATATTCAAATTAAGTGTGTAGGCTTAAATAAAAATGTTCATTTATAATTTTGCTCGATGCTGAATTACATTAAGTGTTGTTTTGTCAGACTTCAAGAAATAATAACAGGCTTTACTTCGAACACCAAACAATACTTTTGTACGAATGAGCAAAATTTGTGTGCAAATCGTTACAATCCATAAGCACATCCACCAGTTCAATTATCCATCCTCATTCTACAGCTCCAGGCATTCACTCATTCTCTGCGAGGCAACACAAAAGACGTACTTCTAAAACAACTTTAAAACACAAAACATTCTGTCAGCTCGATATATCTTAACCCTCAAACGGCCACCTGGGGTCAAATATGACCTGAGCCTTCGTTTTTTTTTTCGATAGCTTTGTTTATGTATCTTACAATGACACCAACTTTCGTGACTTTGTCACGACAGGTGTCCTCTAGGTCGACATAGTGGTTTTGTGCTGTTGGTGATAACCGTTTTTCTAAAAATTTCGATTTTCCCCCTCTGGGGTCAGATTTGACCCCAGATGGCCTTGCGCGTGTTGTTTTTCTGTATTTAGTTTTGTGCATTTTTGTGGTGATAATGTGCTATAAAATACTATTACAGTATCTTTTGTAGGTATTCTGAATAAAAATGGCGTCCCATAAACAATTTCTATACGATTACGAGATTAGTGAAATGAATATTGAACATAACCGGAATTCATATACCGTATAGGGTAAATGGCAATCATGTCATTGTTATATGTCATTGTTACATGAGTTTGTTATTTCAGTGATGTCAATCTGTTGTTCTTTTGTAAGTAGACATGTATTTTAATTTGACAATAAAAGGACCAAAAACCAGCATTAGTTATAACCATTTTCATGGTGCGGTCACATTTGAACCCAGGTGGCCTTCGACGTCCTAATACCTAGGGTGGCCTTTTGAGGGTTAAAAGGATGGAAGAGTTCAAATATAAGGGAACAACCCTAACCAATCAAAACTCTATTCAGGAAGAAATTAAAAACAGACTGAAGTTAGGGAATGCTTGCCATCATTCGGTGCAGAATCTGTTGTCTTCCAGTTTGCTATCCAAAAACTTAAAGATTAAGATATACACAACTATAATTTTACCTGTAGTTTTGTATGGTGTGAAGCTTGGTCGCTATTATTGAGGGAGAAAAGTAGGCTGAGGGTGTTTGAGAATAGGGTGTTGAGGTGAATATTTGGGCCTAAGAGGGACGAGGCAACAGGGGAGTGGAGAAAACTACATGATGAGGAACTGAATAATCTGTACGCTTCACCAGTATTTTTCGGGTCATCAAAGCGCGAAGAATGAGACTGGCGGGACATGTAGTGCGTAAGGTGGAGATGAGAGGTGTGTAGAGGATTTTGGAGGGAAAATGTGAAGGAAATAGACCAGTTGGAATATCCAGACGTAGATGGGAGGATAATTTAACCTTTTGGCACCGG
>Ga0268261_10001918_pt1 | contig 14680 bp, 7 predicted proteins | sample TergutNc150P1_FD_190353 | JGI IMG/M metagenome (GOLD analysis project Ga0268261, IMG submission 190353) | Nasutitermes corniger P1 segment gut microbial community from laboratory colony in Florida, USA - Nc150 P1 (SPAdes) (version 2) | ecosystem: Host-associated > Arthropoda: Insects > Digestive... | reverse complement strand
CATTTGGTGCCGAAACGCGGGCAACAGGGACTTTAGTGGCAGTGTTATAGTGAATTTATTGCGGAAGTGGCTACGGAGTATTTCTATCTACACCCAGAAAGAAGAATTCACTTCGCGAGGAAGATACGACACCAGACGCTAGCTGTGACGCCGCCACGCCGCTACAACGCATTGCTTCAACACGAAGGTGGCCCGTATCTTACCGCAGTTGAGTGGACGGGACAAACTGTGACTGAAGTGGATATGAAGAGGAAACTTCTACCTTGAACGATAGAAGTACCGGATCATGTATATGTCTTAGGCTAGACTTAGATGCATGTCACACGTTAAACACAACCGATATTGTTCTGTCCTTCCCTCCCTCCCTTCCCCTTGTCCGCATGCCGCGCCCACACACGTGTATCAGTAGCGGGTGCCAAGGTTATCGCTTCGTGCTGCGCATGCTTCATGTTACATCATACACTTATCGATACCGGATGCGATGACGTCACGAAAGTGCTGTTACGGCTCACAAGGTCACACGGAACAAACATCGCCTAAGACATATACATGTCAAAACGTTGTCCCAGTTTTCATAGCTGAGATTAACTGCAAATTGAGATATAGAGAATACTTTAAATTTTCTTACTTTTTGAGTTTTGTTAATACGTTTATCCACAGTAATATTATTAATTGTTATAAGTTGGGCATCATGATCAGAGAGCCCATTAGCCAGTGGATGTATGGAATAAGTTTCATATTTTACTTTATCAATAAATATATTATCTATTGCTGAAACAGAGTTATTATGTATTCTGGTTGGAAAGTTTACAGTACTGTTAAGGTTGTATGAAAGTAACAAGTTGTCTAGTTTACTTTTTTTGTCATTGTCATTAAGGTAATTTATATTAAAGTTACCGCAAATAATAATCTCAATTGTGTTGTTGTGTAAGAAATTAAGAATGGAGTCTAGGGTGTGTAAAAAATTTCCCATTGGTGATCTATAGATACATATAATGCAAATAGTTACGGATAATAAGTTAATCTTAACTGCACATGCTTCGATGTCTTGTTCCTTACAAAATTCATCTAGATTAATATTCGTACACTGAAGGGTATGATGCACAAAAACACTAACTCCACCACTCTTGTGAGATTCCGTGCAAAATTTAGCACCAAGTGTATATTGATCCATATATATATATAAAATCAATTTCAAAACATTTGAGACGATGCTCAGTTAAACAAAGTACCCGGGGAAAGTCTGGAGACAAAAAACTTATTAATTCTTCAGATTTGTTTAACAGGCCCCTAATATTCTGGTGAAACACCGAAAAACTGGTTTCAGTATCCTGAGAAATTATTGATTTGTGTTGATGTCCAGCCATAAAAAATCATCATGCCTTGTAGTGGGTAGTCTCCTGGCTCGTTTAGAGGGCAATTTGTCATCCTTTTGTTCTTCGTCTCTATTTGCTTGCTCTTTATGAATAATCAGATCATCATCCTTATCTATATTGTTGTTTACAGTATTAGCTCCTTCCAGGTTTTGTTTGTCTTTCCAGCTCATTTTTATGGGCTCCTTTTGCAGCTTGAAGATCTCCTCTATAGAGTTCGCAATTGTTTTTGCAGCCTGTTCTTTCCCCTTTCTGTTCAGATTGAGACCATGTTTAGTAAAATGATTTCTATCAGAGGTCACTTTTACTGTAGTTGCATTTTGAAAACTCTTCATATGTTTACCTAGTTTCCTGTTGAAGGCATTTACTTCATTGTTAACACAAGAATGTGCATCTAAGTCACATCTATTAGGCACATTCACTACCAGAATATTAGTTTGACTGTGCCTCTCCACGAATTTTCTTACCTGACCAAGGCCTTTTTGAGATTCATTTCTACTTATATCTCTTATGCCACCCCATACAACAACAGCATCTTGTTTTGTTAAAGCCCCAATATCTCTGTTAACTGTATGCGTGATTGCTGCTAGATCTGATCCAGGTTTTGCTATGCCTTGAATTTCAAAATCATCACCTAGGTTAAGTTGAATGTCAGAAGCAATACCACATGCGTGGCTATCTCCTATGACTAGAATTTTTTGTTTTACCTTTGTGGACATATTTGATTTAATTTTAGAGTTTATAACCAATGGTTGACTTCCCACTGGGTCTGAGTTCACATATTCACTAATGTAACAACTGTTGAGCACTTCGTACCGGCTGTGTATAACTGGTATAGGTTTAGACTCACTATGCCGTGTATGGGAACGAATTTTTCTTCTACCGGCAATGACCTCTGACCATTGTGTTACAGTACTTTCCTTGTAGGAAACATCATTTTTCAAACTTTCAATTTTATTTGATAGTAAGTTGATGTCCGATGTTATAACCTCTCTTACATATTGCCTACTTGCCGATCTCCTTATTTCTATTAATTCCATCAGATCACATCTAAGGTTTTCAATATCTTCACTTCTATCATTTAAGTTAGATTGATTCTGCTTAAGATCACAGGTCACTTGTGCACTCACAACACTTGAACACTGCACACCACTCGCTTTCTTGTCCTTACGCTGGCCAAATGGACCTTCTCTGCACATTTTGTTGTCTTCTTGCTGATTCCTCAAAGTTTTGATTTCTTCGTGAAGCATACATCGCCTCTAGTGACCTCCACCAGCTTGAAGAGAAGTATGTTAAAGTTACTGATATTTTTGATGATGTAAACTTCTTATGTTGGCTAAAACCTGAATATGGTGCAGTAGATATGTTGGCAGCTTGCCACAATAGAAGGCACATGTCACTGGGGGGGGTTTATGACTGCTACATCCCTTGAAATAGGGAAAGTTATGTTGTGTGTCTGACATATATTGTCAAGGCTGTCAATCCCATTAGGAAAGCAGCAGTGCCTTGTGAGTTTTTAAGTATTCAGGGAATAATGAAAATATTTCAAGAGGTCAGGAACAGACTGTGGTGTACGACAAAGTGTCTTGGCAGTGAAGACACTAAGGGTTTCCTCAAGGTTATAGAAACCATACCATATGGTGGCTGTACAGCCATTTAAAAGCTAGAAATTGTATGCCATGTTACAGGCAGGTTTGGACATTCAACTAGTAATGCAACAGTGAAGAAACTTTGTGATGGTAAAATGACATCACATGAACAGACCCTGGTTACCTGGTACTGTTGGCTCAATTGAGGGGGAGAGCATCCGTTAATAAATATTGGCAGGGATTCGTATTGCCGACCAAACTGGTGTGGGCGGATCCAAACATATGCTTAATAGCCAGACACGTCTATCCAAAATTGCTTTTACAACAAATTGAATATTTGCTTCAGTTGCATTGAAACACAATTCTGAAGTATCCATATAAGGGTCAATTGATCTAATGGCTGAATTATAATCTGTGTTCAGCATATTGATTGTTTAACCTTTTAAAGCCCAAACACACACACACACACACGCACACGCACACGCGCGCGCGCGCGCGCGCAAGTGGGCGGAGATGACGAAGTGCGTTGAGTAGGTTACAGAAGAAGGTCGCATGTGAATAGCGAAGAAGGAAATGTCTGGAATATGTAACCACATGGTGGTGAACACACACGCGAGCGGGCAGAGAGGACGAAACACGTGGAGATTCTTCCAGAAGACAGTCTAATGTAAACACGCATAACTGTGTGGCACAGATCATATCTGTGTGAACTGGCAAGTCTGTGTAGTCATTCGGCAAGGGAAATATGTCGCTGGAAGGGCGGAGGTGACATAATATGGAGGCGGAGGTGACGTAATGTGTTGTCCGATCGGTTCAGAAATGTGGATTTGTATGAGGTACAAACAAACAAAAATCCATTTAAGCTTTATATATAAGATTTAAATTGCAATTCATTATTCACTTCCTTCCTGTCTCATCATGTTTCCATATGGACACGCGTGCATTCCGTTCTCTTCTCCGCGTTGTCAATGCTTTACCCACAGTGCAAGGCACCTGTAATACGAAAGCACAATTGTCGTCTGCTATATCACGGATTACTCTTGGTGAAAGTGTCGTCTGCTATAACATGGATATAACGCTGTCGCAATGACTCTTGGGCCGGCAGCCACATTGTGCCCAGGATTCTGCACTGGTTCCTCACAGAAGAGGCCGCAAAGAATCAAATGTTGTGGGTCCATACATACACCATACGACCTCCTCCATAAGAAGGGGGAAACGTGTGCAAAGTTTGGTTGAGATCGGTTCAGAAATGTGGATTTGTATAAGGTACAAGGAAAGAGGAACAAACAAACGAACAAAAACCCATTTCATCTTTATAAGTAATATATGCAAGATTTTGTGGTTTATTGTGCTAAATGAGAAGTGCATTAATTGTTAAAATATTACATCTGAACACTTTGAAGCAAGATGTTCAGCCAGTTACGTACGTCTTTTACGTAAAATCCAATGCCTACCCCCCCCCCACCCCCCCAAAATGCATCTCAGTTACAAAGCCCAGCGAGTGAATGATGTTTAGGGAAATATTTTATTGTGAGAGTGAAGTAACATATAAATGCTCTGTGCATGTAAAATGCAGAGATTTTCACTGAATGTGTAATTTTCATAAAATGAGTTTCCATGTCTATGTTACAGCTGTTATCTGTATGTCTGTCCTTTTGTCTCTTACTCTGTGTGCTATGTAAGTTCATAGTGACTGTTCACAACTCCAGGTCTCATTTTGAAATTGCTGTAGAACCTCTTATGCAATAACTTAAGAGGTGGAGTGGGTGGTTGAGTAATGCCGGTTGCCCAGTACTTCCACATGATGTATATGTATAACGTAAAATGTTGGCAGATCAGCAATGCAGTACTGCATAAGTAATACTCATGCATAAACATAACACACAAATATAACTTTTGAATTATTCACTTAGTGTATTGTGAATGACTAAAATCTCTTAGTACCAACAAATGCACATATCATACTTATATATATATATATATATATATATATATATATATATATATATATATATATGTATCCTCGTGGAGCTTTCAACTAAGTAGCTTAAAACTCACAGCAGTAAATTAGTCCTTGCAATACTGTACATGCACATGCATAGCATTGTAAGGACTAATTTATTGCTGTGAGTTTTAAGCCATATGGTTGTAAGCTCCCTGAGGATTGTGGCCAACCAAAACAAGTAGGAATGAGAAAAAGAAAACATATATATTATATAAAATATATGTACATATACAGGGTCCGGCAGAAATACCTGACGATTTTGCAAAACAGTTGTGTGTGGAACTGTTGGCGTGGGGAATTTGTCCTTGATCGCTCTTCTAGCGAGACTCAAAGCATTTCAGTTGCCATGGAGCGCTGGTCTGTAGAGCATCAGGCTTTTGGTGTGGAGACGTATTTCAAAAATGATTCTGTCTTGACTCGGAGGATATTTCGTTGGTACTTCAGTATTCATCGGAATGAGTGCCCCTAGTCGCAATACTTCTTCCTCTGAGGATATCTCAAGAGCAAGATGAACGAAAAGAAACGAAGGACAACGGTAGATTTGAAACAGAACATCAGGGAAGAAGTGGCAGCAATTTCTCCCAACACGCTGCAACGAGTGATGTAGAACTTCCAGAAACGCTTGGGGGAATGTGTTGACAAGGGATGCCACCTCACAGACGCTGTATTCAGGAAGTGAATGTTGTAATTAAAATGCTTTGAGTTAAAGATAATTTTAGTAAAAAATTTGCGTAAAAAGATAGTATACTTTTCATTTTATTTTAACTTAAAAATCATCAGGTTTTTCTGCCGGACTCTGTATATATTATATATACATTTGTATTGGATGTCAAATTTGTAAGAATTAATTTAATAGAAAACAGGCATAAAAATTTTACACATTTGCTGTACAAGAATGCAGCGATTGTTCAACTCTTACTAATTCATCAATACCTGAGTATTTCGTTACACCTATAAGCTCACTATGTGACACAAATGTTTATTACCCCTTTTGGAATGCTTGATCAATCACTTTGCTTCTATATAAACCAATACACATAGGTGATTGCCCTCACTCATTTTACCGGCGTTACGTACCTGCGACTTGCAGAATATAATAGTGGAAGCTACGTATAATTTGATAAACTTTGTGACTACGATTTTTGTGAAACTCTGCTGCTTCCTACTAATTCAAGGTAAGCCATGGTGATTGCATTTTAAATTACTAAATTATTCTTTGATCCAAGTCAAGCAACTTTCGAAATAATTTTACGTATATAAATTCTTAATTCCAGTGTGCTGTTTCATATAGAGAAGCGAGACAGATGATTTCATATTTGATAAAATAATACTTGTAACTAAATTCACACTTTACTGAATGTAAGAAAGTGTATTGTTTCTGATTTTCTTTGTAATACTATAACCTGTATATAGAATACATTTATTAATTATTTTACCACTTTATTGGATTGCATTACTTTGATTCTAAATTTATTTATGTATATAAATTGCAATAAGTGAAAGCAGTGAATTTTGAGATAATATATAGTGTCCGTGTTGGACTGGTGGTAGCAATTACCATTAGATCACTTTAAAATCATGATAACAACGTAGTGTCCATTAAGTTAGAAATATGAGGAGCCTTATTTGCACCCATGGGCACTAGACATTTGTAGGTACTAAGAGATAGAAAACACAAATATAATTAAATAAATACATGACAATAACAGAGACAAAGCCTATGTGTACTGTTACATATTTGTCTCATTTCTATTGTCAACGAAATTTCAGAACCAATGGATTTCTTCATTATTTCCGAAATCTGTTCCTAAGAGGTCTGTTCATAAGATTGTCTACTGTATATCGTTAACATAGGTAAATAGCAGGATATTACAAAATCAGGGTTCTGTTATGTCTACTGAGTGCAGTAATGTTATTACTGTTCCATATCAAGGGTCCTGTGTCTCACTGGTCATATGAAACAGAATAAGTGTGATGTTTTTACTTTAATAAAAATAAAAAGGGTAAAGAAGAGGGAGAGCTGTGCATCTCAATGCCATAAAGACATTCAGGAATCCACAAGACAACACCTGGTTTTCCAGCCTGGTGGCAGTTTCTACACTGACTGAGCTGTCCTGACAAATTGTTCATTCTGTATCATGTGAACACCACAATATCGCATTATAAGTCATTACAATAAACCAAGAACTCCTATAATAATAACAAATATATTACAAGAGATTTTAATGAAGATATATATTAGTTTCATTATGATAACATTTAATTGAAAAATTATTGTATTAACACTGGTGCTAACAGAGCTAAGTTGAGTAAGTGTTTATTTAACCTTTTGCATCCTGTTGTGTTGGAGATATAAATAAAATATAAACTGACAAACATCAAAACAGAACTTTATAAGAAATAATGACTCAATCAGCTGATTGAATCATTATTTTATAAGTTGTGTTTTGATGGTTGTCATTTAGCTTTTTATTTGAGTAAGTGTTGTTTATTGGTGTAGTACTGAATTTTAGTGTGAATTGCATTAGAGGTCTGACAAAAAGTGTTAAAACAGGCAACATACAATTTAAGATGTTTTTGAATGAGTTAGTAAATCATGCGAACTAAGAAGGGTAGTGCTGTACATAAATACCAGTCATAATATTAATTTAGAATTGCCAAATAGGCCTGATAAAGAAGAAAACAATGTCAAAAGGGGTGCAACTCATATTACAATGTTGCCAAACACCCGCTGTTTGAAGTACCCTAGATATTAGCTGGAAATAGTGTAAATTCAGCATCAAAATTTCTATAGAATGTGAATTAATGTAAAGTTGTTAATTCCTGTGAACACATAATACCCAAAACCACAGTGTATGCAAAGGTTACAGCAGCAACTAAAGCTTTCTTTTTGTTGTGGCTGGGTTTGGTGTTGTTAATGCACTATAATAAAGAAAAAATAAACTAACACCAACAGAAAAAAACAAAACGAAATTTAAAGAAAGAGAGAAAAATTTCTTCCATGCCTAATACGTCAATTTATCGTAACAAAACCGAGGTGTAGTACCATGGACCCAAACAAATAAAAAAGAGACAAAAATAATCTTAATATAATAAATAAAGAAATTAAGAATGTTACCTAAAAAATAATCTGCTATTAGAGGGTCCCTGTCACCACAGTATGGCACATCCTCAGGTTGCAGATAGAGAAATGGCTTCCAGTATGGAGAGTAGCTGCGAATATATTGAATAAGCAGTCGCGGATAGTCGACAAGGGGTGGTCCTCCAGCATGGGGTTTGGGCGAGATGCTAACAATTCCTCGCCGTAAAAACAAATATATCATGTTACAAAACATTTACAAGGAAAGCCTCGGACCTGGTCTGATACTCTGGTATAACTAAGCAACGGAAAAGGGACTTGAGATTTGGTACATGGAATGTTAGGAGCCTGTATAGGGCAGGTTCACTTAACAGCAACAACCAGGGAATTAGCCAGATAAAAAATTAGGTTTAGTGGGTGTACAGGAGGTTAGGTGGGACAAAGGGGGCACAGTAAGAGTAGGGGATTATAATTTTTTCTATAGAAACGGCAACAAATATCATGAATTAAGAACAGGATTATTTGTACACCACAGAATAGTATCAGCAGTTAAGAGAGTAGAGTTTGTTAGCAATAGGATGTCATATATAGTACTGAGAGGTTGCTGGTTTAATTATATTGTTCTGAATATGCAGGCACCAAGTGAGGAGAAAAGTGTTGATTCAAAAGGCAGTTTTTATGGGGAATTAGAGCAGGTCTTTGATCATTTTTCTAAATACCATACGAAAATTCAGTTAGGAGATTGTAATGCGAAAGTGGGGAGACAGATTATTTTCAACCTGACAATTGCGAATGAGAGTCTACATCAGGATAGTAAAGATAATGGTGTTAGAATAATAAACATAGTTACATCAAAAGCTCTACTTTTTAAGAGCATGATGTTCCTGCACCAAAACACTCATAAGTACACCTGGACATCTCCAGATGGGAAGACTACAATCAGATTTATCACATCTTGATAGATAGGAGATGGCATTCAAATATACCAGATGTATGAAGTGCCAGGGTAGCTCATTGTGATACTTATCACTGTCTGGTGGTTGCAAAATTTAGGGAAAGAATGGCAGCAAACATATAAGCAGTACAGAAATTTTATGGGGAAAGATTTAATCTCAGGAAGTTAATGAGCTGGAGGTTAGGAAACAGTAGCAGACTGAGATTTCAAACACGTTTGCAGCTTTGGCGAATTTAAGTGATAGCAAGGACATAAATAGGGCTTGGGAGAACATTAAAGAGAATATCTAAACCTCAGTTAAATAGAGTCTAGTTCTGCACAAATTGAAGAGGCATAAACCATGGTTGGATTAAGAATGTTCACATTTTTTAGATCAACGGAAGTAGGCTAAAATGCACTGGTTACAGGATCCAAACCAAAGCAATATAGATAATCTGAACCCTGTAAGACGTTAAGCTAGCAGACATTTCAGGAACAAAAAGAAGGAATATCGGATAGCTAAAATTAAGGAACTAGAAAATAACAATCAGATAAATAATATAAGGGAATTGTGTAGGGGCATCACTGACTTTAAGAAGGGTTACCAGCCTAGAAGTAATTTAGTAAAGGATGAGATGTGTGATTTGGTTGCAGACTCCAGCATTATTGTGGCTAGGTGGAGGAAATACATCTCCCAGCTATTGAATGTACGTGAGGTTAATATTGTCAGGAAGACAGAAATACACACAGCAGAACCACTAGTGCCTGAGCCAAGTGCCTTTGAGGTTGAGTTGGCTATTGAAAAGCTAAAAAGTCACAAATCACCAGGTATTAATCAAATCCCAGAAGAATTAATTAAGGCAGGGGGTAGAAAAATTCGCTATGAGGTCCATAAAGTTAGTACTTTTATTTGGAATAATGACAAATTGCCTGAGGAGTAGAAGACGTTGATCGTTGTACCTATCTGTAAGAAGGGCGATAAAGCAGATTGTAATAATTATAGTGGCATATCACTTTTGCCCCTAGCCTTGTCGACAGTACTCCCAGAGTTATAAATGAAGATCATGTGGCTGTTGATAGTGAAGGAAGAGACGAAGATCAAATGGATTCCATTAGTCAAGGAATTAGAACATCTAGTAGACCAAAGAGATTCCCAAACACAAGAAGTGATGATTGTTTTATGGGTATAAAGTCTGATAAGGCAGTATATAAAAGTTCTACTGTTAGGGCTCCGAAGCATCAGGGGTATAATAATGTCAGGAACATTGGACATAATAATTTTACTCTAACATCAATTTATGATAATAATATCAATGATACACAAATGAATAATGACCCCAGAATTGAGAATGCAATATTGATACATTTAGCATAAACCACGATCACCCAAGAAATGCCAATCCACACAAGAAGAATAATAATGATGATTAATAATATTTCATAAAAATATCAGGGGATTATATAACAAAGTAGATGAACTGCTAAATCTTTGTACAATTGAATTTCCTCACATAATTTGCCTCACTTAACACCATCTACGTGACCATGAAATAAATAGTACATGTATTAAATATTATAACCTTGGGGCTAAATATTGTAGGAAAAGCCATAAATATGGTGGAGTAAGTATATTTGTTCATGAAGGGCTATTGTTCTCAACCGCCAAGTTGGATGGATTCTGCATAGATCAAGACCTTGAGGTTTGTGCTGTGAAACTACACATTTATTCTTTTGTATTTTGTATTTTATGTGTTTATAGGCCTCCTACTGGAAATTTTTCATATTTCTTAAGTTCATTAGAGTCCATTCTCGACCAACTATACACATAATAAAGCTCAGATAACGACTGGAATTAAAATATCAAGCCAACACAAAAGAGATCTGTATTTGCTTTGTAGAAGTGCTAACAATCCTAAGTTACAAAACCATTATAAAACATACTGTAGAATCTTATGTTATAAAGGCTGCTAAAAAAATATATTATAATAAACTCATTACAGGTTCCAAAAATAAGGCTAAATCTATATGGAACATTGTTAAGACGGAAACAAAAAAGTAATGATAATGGACCTCCATTAAATATTGATGGGAAAACATTCCAAGGCTGTCAAAGCATAGCTAATATTTTCAATACTTACTTCACAAATATAACTGATAAAATGCCTGTAAATAATTCAATGACTATGAATATTGCAATTAACTATCTTTATAAAGTGTTTATTAGACCGTTTCCACATATAAAATTAACACCAGTAACTACCAAAGAAATTAGTGAAATAATTAAATCCCTTAAATGGAAAAATTCACATGGCTATGATGAGATACCAGTAAGAATACTAAATATAAGCTTACCCTTTATCATATCTCCTCTTACATATATATGTAATAAGTCATCCACAGGCATATTTCCTACATGATTAAAATATTCTCAAATAAATCCAATATTTAAAAAAAGTAGTAGATAGACATATCGAACTATAGACCAATTTCATTACTAACATCTTTTTCAAAAGTCTTTGAAAAAGTTATTTATAAAAGATTGCATTATCATGTTAAAGGCAACAACATATTAGCAAAGGAACAGTATGGTTTTAGGAATAATTCCTCTACTGGAATAGCTTCATATAACCTAATTAACAATATCTTAAAAGCATTCAACAATAAAATGTGGGTTGGACGTATCTTCTGTGATCTGACTAAAGCATTTGACCATGTAAATCATAATATCTTGCTATCAAAATTGGAATTGTATGTTATACAGGTAGAGCTAATAACTTCATAAAATCATACTTGATTGACAGATATCAAAGAGTATTAATAAAGAACAAATATTCCAAAAATTGTTTCTCAGATTGGGAAAAAGTAAAACAAGGATTCCCACAGGGTTCAATTCTTGGACCATTATTTTTTCTTCTTTACATTAACGATTTACCGGGCATAAGAAATGATATATCCACACCAACCATATTTGCAGATGACACCAATATAATCTTTACGCACTCTAACCTTACAGATTTTAAAGATGAAATTAACCCTTTAAATGCCGAATTCAATCCCATCTGCCATCTGCTGGCATTATTAGTAGCTCACCATATTCTCCACGTTGGCAGGATAAGGGTTAATATAGTAATTGAGAAAATAAGCAAGTGGTTTCAAGCCAATTCGTTCATACTGAACTTTAATAAAACCAACTACATAGAATTCATGGCAAAACCTAAACTTGCAGTCGTGGTCCGAGTCGATATCTGCCCCAGGCAGTGTCTGCACATCTTTCACACTGTTTCTAAATCGATGTTTCATGAGTATGTAGTCCGACTGATGTCGACTCCGATCTCCTGATGTCTTCCATGTGTACAGTCTTCTCTTAGGCTTCCTGAACCATGTGTTTGTGACAATCAGTCCATTTCTTTCACAGAGTTAACAATATAGAAGAGTTTACATCTAACTCTGAGGTACACTCCATTAACACTTCACCCTCAATAAAACTGATTAAATATCAAAAAGGGGTCTATTACTCAGGGATTAAAATTTTCAGTCACTTACCTCAAAATATCAAGAGCTTATCTTGGAATGTAAAAAAATTTAAATTAGCTCTAAAAAGTTTTCTTTTGATGGGTTCATTTTATACACTAGATGAATATTTTGACTGGATTTCAACATGAGATCTTGGTACTTTTATGTAATTTCTACATGAGATCTTGGTACTTTTATGTAATTTCTACACGAGATCTTGGTACTTTTATGTAATTTCTACATGAGATCTTGGTCCTTTTATGTAATTTCTACACGAGATCTTGGTACTTTTATGTAATTTCTACACGAGATCTTGGTACTTTTATGTAATTTCTACACGAGATCATGGTACTTTTATGTAATTTCTACACAAGATCTTGGTACTTTTATTTATTTATTTATTATGCATTCTGTTAACCCATACAAGGTCAGTACAACCCATAGGATATAGAACTTGTCATAATGCAAATATAATATAGACAAACAATAATTATATCCTAATACATTTATAATTAATCCTACAAAACACAAGAATCAAAAGCATAGCATTCCCAGTTCCCTCATATGTATATCGCATTCTTGAATTTTCCCTTGACAGTAGAGAAGTAACAGTAACAACACAAGTCATTCAGTCACACATAATTAATTTGACAGCGTAATTACTATACTACATAACAGTTCATTGAAGGTAATAAACATAAGTAATTTCAAGCATAGATTATGAATAAAAGTCTTAAGAATAAAATGAATATTTAAAATTACATAAAAGTACCAATATCTCTTGTAGAAATCCAGCCAAAATAATAATCAGGTGTATAAAATGAACCCATCAAAAGAAACCTTTTTAGAGCTAATTTAAATTTTTTTACATTCCAAAATAAGTTCTTGATATTTTGATGTAAGTGATTGAAAATTTTAATCCTTGAGTAATAGACCCCTTTATGTAATTTCTACATGAGATCTTGGTACTTTTGTATAATTCTAAATATTTATTTTATTCTTAAGACTTTTATTCATAATGTATGCTTGAAATTACTTATGTTTATTACCTCCAATTAATTGTTATCTAGTATAGTAATTACACTGTCAAATTATTTATATTACTTAGGTGTGACTGAATGACTTGTGTTGAATTGTTCTACTCTTGTACTATGACGGATGCTTGCTATAGCCTACACATTATGTTTGCACATACTGTATCATGTATTTCTACAGGGTGACACAAAAAAAGGGAACTTTTGAAGTGCGTAGTGGCACCCATGTACAGTTGGCAGCACTGCGGACCTTGAGCTACAGACAACCTCGCCATTCAATCAATCAATCATTTATTTCGTCCATGAGGTTACATGGTAACATAGGATTCGTCAGTCTCTTAATATACATATCTTATACATAGTAGTTATGATTATAGTTAGACTTTTTAGTGTATTGCTCACATGTTATAAAATGCAGATTAGCATATATTATATTACAGTTCATGTTGTTGGTATGTTCTGGTGATTCTATTCAGCTGGGAGCTACGCACTTATTAGAATAGGTATAAATATAAGGATAAGTATAGAATACAATCACATGCTCTAACAGTTTGATAGTGAAATAAGCAATATATATGGAATTTTACTCTATTAACTATCCTCTTGTAGGATTTTTAAGAATTTCCTGTTTGTCAGCTGAGAGCATTTTCTTTCCAATTATAATACTCTTCCAGTGAGTAAAAAGATTTGTCTAAGAGAAATCTTTTTACAGCTTTTTTGAACTTGAGGGTGTCATGAGACAATTGTTCGATTCTCGTAGGAAGATTATTATAGATTTTAATACCAAAGAAATACACCCCTTTTTGAAACACAGAGAGATTAGCAATAGGTGGATGTAAGTCCTTCTGATTTCTTGTAGGAAAGTTATGGATAACTGTATTGTTTACAAAAAGTTCTCTGTTAGTTGATACAAAGGACATTATAGAGTATATATATTGGGACTGAAGGGGAAGGATGCCCAATTGTTTAAAAAGATTTCTACATGAAGTCCTGCTATCAACATCCGTAATAATCCTTATCATTCTCTTCTGTATTTTGAATATCATATTACTATGTTTAGATATTCCCCAAAATATAATACCGTACGCTAGGATTGAGTGGGCAAAAGCAAAATAGACTATCTTCAATGTTTCTAGGTTTACCACTTGCTTTA
>Ga0268261_10001917_pt1 | contig 14685 bp, 8 predicted proteins | sample TergutNc150P1_FD_190353 | JGI IMG/M metagenome (GOLD analysis project Ga0268261, IMG submission 190353) | Nasutitermes corniger P1 segment gut microbial community from laboratory colony in Florida, USA - Nc150 P1 (SPAdes) (version 2) | ecosystem: Host-associated > Arthropoda: Insects > Digestive... | reverse complement strand
GGGGGGGGGGGGCATGGACTGGAATAATCTAGCTCAGGATAGGGACAAGTGGTGGGCTTTTGTAATGCAGTAATGAACCTTCGGGTTCCATTAAATGCAGGGAGTTTCTTGACTAGCTGAGAACTGGTTAGCTTCTTAAGAAGGATTCTGCTCCATGGAGTAAGTAAGTAAGTAAATACATAAGTAAGTAAGAAGTAAGCAAGTAAATCTTTTATGAGGCATTCTGTTTATAAGTTGCAACCCATTTTTTCTGTATTCCTGTATTTTGTCCAAAATTGGGTTATATTTATTTCCTTTATGCGAGCCATCCCGTTATGCTATATTACCCAATGGTATATTTTATTACCATCTGAAACACAACTATACATAAATGATCGAAGAATTTCTATATTGACTATGGTGACACGTTTCGGTTGCTATGCAACCATCATCAGGCTGTACTAAGACACAGTCAAGGTACAAAAGTGTCCTACTTTATGGGATCCCACAGAAAAGCACACTTTTGTACCTTGACTGTGTCTTAGTACGGCCTGATGATGGTTGCATAGCAACCGAAACGTGTCACCATAGTCAATATAGAAATTCTTTGATCATTTATGTATAGTTGTGTTTCAGATGGTAATAAAATATTCCATTGGGTATATTTATTTTCCTTGCAATTTCTGTGCTTGTTTTATAATCTGTCCAAGTGTATGCTGCTATTTTTCTCATACATTTCATCTCAACTGCTGCTATTCTTCTTTTGTCTCTTGCTTTAATTAATGGTCCAATTTTCACAACCGTAAAACTAAGCTGGATGGGCTGTGTATTGTACAATTTCATTCTTCTTTTCTTTAAAGTTTTCTGTGGCCTAAACAAATTGCTTATAATGATAGTTTTTACAAATAGTTATTTAATTTGTATCAATGTCAACTTCTTTTTCATAAGATATCAAATTTCCTAAGTAATTACAGAAATTTACTTGTTCTATAATTTTGTTATCCATTACAATTTTACCTTGAACTGGCACTTGTCCTTTTAGTGCCATCAGTTTTTGCTTTCTCTACAGATATAGTTAAACCATGTTGTGTTATTATTTGAGTTAATTTATATGCAGATTTCAGCAAGTTATCTTCTAGTGATGGATATTATAACTTGGTCAAAAAATAACAGTGTTAACGGCTGCTGATTTTTTTGGAATAGGAATTCCTTTTTCATGGTCTTTCTGCCATTTAGTTAGTATTTCATGTATATATATTAAACAGCATAGGGGACAGACGGCAACCTCGGCATACTCCTTTATTAATTTCAGCCAGCCTTGACAGTTTGGAGTTAAATTTTATTAATACTTTGTTTTGTGAGTATGTCAAATATTGCCTTTAATAATGTATCAGGAAAATTTCTAGATTTTAAAATACCAAATAAAATCTGTCTTTGTATACTAACAAATGATTTTTCATAATCTATAAACAACAAGTGGGTTGCCAAATTATATTCCTTTCAATTTTCAATTAAAAATTTGAGGCAAAATGTTGGATCTGTGTATGAATGTTCCCTTGGAATCAATTTCGTGTTTCTGTCACAAAACATTCTGAGTAACCCTGCAGTTTTATATTAAGGATTTTGGAGTGCATCTTATAGCATGTGTTAACAATACTAATTCCTCTGTAATTTTTAGGGTCTCTTCTGTCACATTTTTTAAACAATGGGATAACAACAGTATTTCTCCATTCATTTTAATACAATTTTTTGTTCATATAATTCACAAATCATAAAATAATAAAAATCATAATTACATGAAAAAGAAATCATAAAATACAGGATTTTGAACATAATGCTGCTTAAGCCCAGCAAAACCACCGAACTAGACTAGGCTGGCTTACTTGTACAAGCATGTTCCTATTTTCAGTACAAATACACATTTTTGGGTCAGGACCACACATGATGAATTTAAAAGTTCTAGATTGATAAATGACTTTATACTATAAATAACTGCCTCCTTTACATACAAATATCACCACATGAAATAAGTGAAATACACATGTCATAAATCAGTTTGTAGAAAAAAAAACAACTTTAATTTTGATTGTGATACATAATTATTTTCACAGTACACCCACGATGAAGTAACAGCAATGACTGAATGATGTATGCTTTGGGCTTCTGAGAGATTTGAATGTCACTTAACACTTGTTCTGTTTTAAAAAAAAAGGATCCATTATTTTCTCTACATTTCAACACATCCTACAGCTATACAATTCAGTCCACATTTCATCATTCAGTCACTACTTCATCCATTGTTGGCAGCTCCAGCGCCCTATTCGTTTACAACATGAAATAACTCTTCTACCTGTCAATAGGTTAAAATTCATTAACTCATACACTGGAACCCCTTTTAAAATTCGGAAATGTAAAAATTCCTGCACCAACATCTGAACATCCTCAACATAAAACATGTTCACTTTGAAAACTGAAGCAAGTCACCACACACACACTTTCAAATCACTAAAATCCAAAACTCTTATGGATATGATGGGATTCCTATGAAAATACTAAAAGTAAGTACACCTTTCATCACATCTTCTCTAACATAAATATATAACAAATCACTTTTGTCAGATATTTTTCCCTCCCGGTTAAAATTTTCTGAAATAAAGCCCTGACATAAAAAAGAAAGAGAACGGATATAAACAATTTTAGACCTATCTCTTTACTTACATCCTTTTTAAAAGATTTTGGAAAAAGTTATATATACAAGACTGTACCAACACATTAATCAAAATAATATATTAGCAACGAACAACATGGCTTCAGAAATAATTCTTCAACTGAAAAAGCCTCCTTCACAGTAATAAATGAAATATTACTAGCATTAAAAAATAAATTAGCAGTTGATGGCATATTTTGTGACTCAGAAAAAGCATTCAGCTCCGTAAATCATGATATACTATTGTCTAAATGTGAATTTTATGGATTCAGAGGCAAAACCAATGCACTGCTACGATCATACCTCAGTGACAGATATCAGAGAGTACTAATAAATAATAGCTCTTCTAATACTACTACTTTTCCAGAATGGGGCAAAATAAAACATGGTGTTCCTCAAGGTTCAATACTTGGTCCTTTGTTCTTCTTAAACTACATAAATGATCTTCCGAATATAATAGCTGACCCATCGAAACCGAATCTATTTGCAGATGATACAAACATAATAATTACATATCCTAGTCCCTCAAAATTTAAAGAGGATATTAACAATATAATTGATAATATATATGACTGGTTCAAAAGTAACTCATTATCATTAAATTTTGATAAAACCTACTTTTTACAATTTAGGCCTAAAAATAGTCATGGAATTAATATAAAAATAAGTTGTAAAAATAAACTGATTAAAGAGACTAAAAATGCTAAATTTCTTGGATTAGATACAGATACTTCCTTGTCATGGAAAAACCATATTGATCAAATGATGATTAAACTAAGCACAGCATACTATGCAATTAGGTACGTCAAACATTTTATGTCCCGTGATACACTAAGAGCAATGTACTTTTCATATTTTCAGTCTATCCTATCATATGGCACAATTTTCTGGGGTAATTCTGCATACAGCTCTAATATTTTTAAAATTCAAAAAAGGATAATTAGAATAATTATGAATGCCAGAAATAGAAATTCTTGTCGTCAATTATTCAAGAATCTACAAATTTTACCAATAAATCACAATATATTTTTTCTCTTTTCTTATTTGTTGCCAAAAATAGAGATTTATATGAATCGAGTTCAAAAATTCATAATATTTACACCAGATTTAGTTGTGACTTACATACTTCAACTGCAAACTTTCCAAAAAGGTCCCTTTTTATTTTGGAATCAAAGTTTTTAATCACCTTCCTACTAGCATCAAAAATACATCTCGCGACATAAATCAATTCAGATCTGTTTTAAAAAGTTTCCTTCTTATAAATTCATTTTACTCATTGGAGGAATATTTTGCTTGGAATTGCAATAGAGATCTTGGCTCAGTGTAATCATTTTAAAAGTAAACATCTAGATATTCTTACATGTAACATAATTCAATATCATTCTATATTACTACTTTTAATTTAAATTCTTAACTCTCAGATATATTTATATAAATACACATATATCTAGATGTAGTGACTTCCAATTGGTCTTTAAATTTTGTACTGTTATTTATTATATTGTATTGTGTGGATATCCATATATTATAAGTTGTGTTGTAATCTGTAACTGAAGTGTCCAATGTTACATATGTGACGGAATGGATGAGCAAATAAACCACACGTAACACACATTCACGTAACTCCCATGCGATTCAACTTTTACCAAAACCCGCTTTGCTCTGCCATCTCTGAACTTGCACATAGATGATCTGTGCATATATGATCTGTGGTACGCACCGTGACGTGCTTCCCGTTGCAGCCTCTAGATCGCGTTGCAGTTTCACATACACAAGTAATCTGTGCGTACACTCTCGCATAACCACATTCCGAGGTTTTCGTCATGCAGAAGCATGATTTGTGTGCAAAAGTGACTTGTCAGATGAATGGGTGAGTCAACGTATGAATGTTTCTGGAAGTATTACACCACACTATATATGAGAGTGATATTTTCGGCAGACAATTCGTTTGGAACAAGTTCGTGCTCCAGTTAATGAAGGTGCTGATTTAAATTTAATATGGAATTTCCGGACTTAGGGAAGAATTGCTCTGATCCAGCTTGTAAACAATTAGGTAAAGCAACTGCTAATTTTTTAATTTTTACAAACATTATGCCTAGGATAATATGTTCTTACTGGTATACGTCATGTTCTATTTGACACCCCAAATTTATCGGAAAAAATTACTTTTTTTTTTTTTAGATTACCTGCCACTGAAATGTGATGCCTGTGAAAGTATTTTCTGGTGAGTAGTTTATACAAAACAGTATTATTAATCATTAAGTTTGGTGGGTAACTTATGTTTTACATTTGTCACCATATGAGTCTTGTTTGGTATGCAGAAGCCTGTCAAGGGTTCATTCTGGAAATTGACTCTGTGCATAAGTCTGGGAAACTATTCTGGGAGCGTTAAAAGTTTTCCCAGTGCCTGAGCTTAACATACAGCAGACGTATAAAGGACAGGAGGAGAAGTTCTGTTGTTACAGAAATGAAATATCCTTACTCAATTGCAAAGCATAGTGACATTTTTGTTTAAATTAAGTACGTACATCTATGTTAGATTTTCCATTTCATCCATTATATTTGTCATTTTACATTTTTATTTGAATAAGTTAAAATTCTAGAAGTTAATTTTTAGAAGATATAGATGAAAGTGTCATGAGTTACCTGAATAATATATATAATTGTATTGCTTGTAATAGTTACAGAATTTTCTCGGTATTAGGCATGTAAGTGTTACAGAAATTAGCCTGGGGAATAGTGAAGTAGCTTGGTTTCTGTGGAATATTATTTGACCTAATTAATGACATGGATTAAAAGCACACTGTTTATTATTTATGCAGCCGAGAACACATAAGCTATAAGAGTCACGACTGTCCTTCAGCATATAAGAAGGATGTTCAAGTACCTGTATGCCCCCTGTGTAATACACCAGTTCCTGTCAAACGTGGGGAACAGCCAGATATTGCCGTCAGTGCCCATATTGATAGTGACTGCATGTCAGATCCTGCCAAGAATAGAAGAAAGGTAAGATTCTAAGTGACCCTAATTTGATATCTGAGATTCTCATGCCAGTGAAGTGTTAATATTATTTAGTGTGTTTATATAGCTACTTTGAAACAACACAGCATCACTGCCCAGAAGACCATAATCCTAGACCTGCTTAGTCTGGGTATGTACTGTCCTGAATTATGAAGCAGTACATGAATTTCAGGTTTCAAGGCATTAGAATCCAGCCAGCATAACCATAGTACTGGAGGATTTAAAATTCCCTTAGTAGTTGGTACAAGGACTAGACTACATACTGGACACACAAGGAATTGTTTGATTCCCAGTAGGGACGAGAGATTTTTTGGTTTTGCTTTAGACTTTTACAGGGGTCCATCCAGTCTCCTGTTCATTGGGTATCTTGTAGAGACTATGCCCTGGAGGAAAGTGGCCAGAGCATGAAACTGACAACCCATCTCCATCTATTGCTGAGGTTAAGAATGAGTGGAGGTATACCTCCATTCTCTCAGTACCTTCATGGCATTCAGAGGTACAACTTTACTTTTCACTCAGACAGTAAAACCTCTGTTCCCTGATAAGTAGGAAGTTACACCGACAAAAGTGTTGACTCCTAATTGTGTGAATTTTATGTTTTTTGTACTGTGCATTATGATACAATTACAATTATGTAACATAAACCAACAAATTCACACTTTTCAAATGTTTAAATTCAATTCTTGGTGTCATCTACGCGTTCCAAACATCATATGTTAATCATCAGGAAGACCATTTGTACATACAGTTTTGTATGGTATGTTTTTCATGCATTTATGTCAGCAGTCTAAGAGGTGGAAGGATGATGAATACATGATATTTGAAACATATAGAAGATGCCAAGAATTTAATTAAAACATTAATTTGAAAAGTGTTCATTTGTTGGTTTACATTACATAATTAATCCTTATTGTGTGTCTTGTATTGTAGGTGCCCAGCTTGTGAGTGGCATACTAAGGGTTTTTCACCTCTAAGTCACAGTAAATCCACATTGAGAGAATGGGGAAGAGTTTTCATGTATTTTAGAGAGTCCAATTATAACCATCATCATCATCATCATCGTTGTTGTCTTCATCACCACCACCATCATCATTGTTAGTCCAAATGTTTTTCTGTTTTTACAGGCTTTTGTTAATTTATTGAAATAATGAAATAATTTATTTATTTTGTCACATTCTTGATAAACTGTGTTAACAGGAAGCTTTAACCCTTTTGTATCCTGTTGTCAGAAGCCTTCTACCACGAACTTTGAAATCCACAGCTGCATTAAGTCTTTGTCCTGATGTTATTTACATTCATTGACATTCATTCTAGTTTGCACGTGGATACAACAAGTGGCAGAAGATTTATGTTTTCTGTAAGAGCACTATGTCTTAATTGTTATTATTGTATTATATTCTTTTGAGCTTGGCAGTGTATTTTTTTTTAATCACTGGCAGCTCATTAATGATGATGATGATATGATATTTATTTTGTTCATTCAATCCAAGTACATGGAGCCATAGCCCATAGGATATAGAACATGTCACAATTTGTGCAACAAAATGAGGCATAAATGTACAAGAAAACGGTCCTGTGAGAAATTCTGAGAAAAATTCAGCTAAATATCTTATTGAAAGTTTTTGTTAGGAGATATGTACGTACTTTAAGAGAATATGAATAAAATTTTAAATTTAAATACTAAAGCAAGCAGTCCGTGCTGTACCAAATGTGTGGTGGAGGTCAGATGCCAGGCTGCAGGCGGTCCAGAAGGTGTTTGACGGAAGAATTTGTTTATCTTTGTACCTTTTCTGATGTTCCAGAAGCTAGCATTTGGTAACCGTATTTATGTAGCTGTTTTCAAAGCCATATTTGTGAATGTTTTAATTTTAGTAGTTGCAATTTCAAGATGAACAGGAACAGTGTGAAGTATTTGCAGGGCATCAGTTTCTTTTAACCCTCCTCCAACTGTTGCTGAGAAGACTAAGGTTAAAAATTTAGGTCATGCAGCAACTGATTCATTTATTTCTCAGCTATCGTAAAGCAGAAAATAAAACTTATGTGAGAAAATTTAACTCCACTGTACATGCAGTATGTAAATGGTGGAGTGGCTGTGCTGAAAGAAATGCTCTGTTACGCCCTTCTCATTAAGTGTATAATATTCCTAGCTGTACCCCTACCATAAGAAAGTGTCAAGAAACACTCTGTTTTACCCATTGTAGCTATTAGGTAATAAGGATTGGAAAACATTAACATCCTAACAAGGCGGGTTCCAGTGGTCGCGCGGTCTAAGGCATAGGTCTGCGGCCGCTCGTCTGCTGAGATCGTGGGTCCGAATCCCACCGGGAGCATGGATGTTTGTCCGTTGTGAGTGTCGTGTGTTGTCAGGTAGAGGTCTCTGCGACGGGCTGATCACTCGTTCAGAGGAGTCCTACCGACTGTGGTGCGTTGTTGTGTGTGATCTAGAAACCTAAGAATGAGGAGGACATGACTCGCGTTGGGTCGCAGCGCCACAGAAAAAAAACATCCTAACAAAAAGCAGCCATAGAAAACTGAAGGAAATAGGAAAATTGGAGAATTAATTTGATCCTTTGTTGTGATATTGCCATTCTAGGTTTTTACAAACAAGTGTTCAGCCAAGAACTGCCGTGTGAAAGAAGTAATGCCAGTGCTTTGTGGTGAATGTAAATTGAACTTCTGTCTCAAACATCGCCACCCAGCAGATCATCTGTGTGAGGGTGCAGCGGGGGCAGTGCGGAGGAGGGCAGTGTAAGTTACTTCAGTGATACTTTGCTTCTGTTGAATCATACACATAAGCCCTTGCTCCTCTGTGGTCATTCAAGAACAACAAGCATAGTGACACAGAGCAATATAAACTGATAAAGAAAAGTCCTTGTTAAGAGGTATGGAATAAATCCTACAATGCACTTTAATATTTCTTTGGCAGCACATGCATTTTGAAGTGTTCAGAGGAACTTACTGCCTCTGATTTGGACAGCGTCATCCCATTGTGTAAAATAATCATCAGCAGTACCAATCCATGCAAAACACAACATTCTAACCTCTGGACATTCAGATTTATTCCATGCCGCTACATGTTTCAGTCAATATCTTTGACCGTCATCAGACAGAGACAAAATATAAGTACTATAGGAAAGATGCTATAGAGGAGGACTCCACTTTACAACTAATCTGTTAAGATGCATTAATACTACACCCATCAAGGTGTAATGAAAGTTAAAAAGTATAATGTGTGGAACCCCCACCCCCTTTTTTTCCCCAGTAAAATCCTTACTAAAATCCGAGTGCCATAAAGTACAAGTAAAGAGATGATCTGTATATCTGCTGTGGGAACATGAACACACATGTTATAGATGGAATAACTTGATATCTGTATGATACTGTAAAATAATCAAAATATAGGTAAACTGAAGCTGTAAAAGACCAAATAACAGTTTATCCAGAACATATAACAACGTACAAGTACACGTGGTGTAGGAAATTTTCTACCATATTCTGTATTTATTTGGCCCATAAATATCCAAGTTCTCGATCACCCTATGCTGCAGGTAGAAGAAACAAAAGTATACTGTATGGGATTATTTATGTCAACATTGCAAAGTGTGTTTGGTTCCTCTGGAAGTCAAGAATAATACACATTTTTATCTGTTGTAATTTTTGTGGAATGGTATGATTAATTCCAGTAAACTGTTTTGTTTTAGAGTTGTAGGCCATTTATAAGTTTTATTCCAATCAGTCTAAGTTAGAAAGAATTGTACTTTAAAATAACAGAGGATTTATTGATACAACACTAAGATTCTCACAAACATAGCACGTGTAATGAATGGATAAAATATGCATTCTTCACTACAGTACTGTGTGTTTTGCATGCCTCCTCACTACTGATTGTGAGTTAACTGCAAGTAGCTGTGGGAGAGTCTGTATGCTACATAGGGTGACTCTGGTGAACCGTCATATCAAAATTTGTGTTATGTCCTAATGTATCTCTGTCATTAATTTCGTTATTCATTCGGGTTTCTTTGTAGATATAGAATTATTCTAATACATTCCTGAGACTGCTTTCACTGACAACTTGTACTACTTTCATGATATCTGCTGAAGACGCCCCCCACACACACACACACGCACGCGCACACGCGTGCGCACTCTCTCTCTCTCTCTCTCTCTCTCTCTCACACTCACACACTCTCTCTCTCTCTCTCTCTGCATGAACTAAATGCATTACTAAAATAGTTTTAAATACATAAATTAGTCACACCTCATCATCTCTCTTGTGACCTATTAGATTTCTTGTTATTTGTTATATTACAGTCTTCTTAACTGTTGCTTCATGTAGTTTGGTGGAGAAGTTCCAGCAGAATTTTATACCCATCTGCCATACTACTACACAGCATGACATTCCAGAAAATCATAAGTTTAATTATCAATCTTATGAGAATCTTGCGTTCACATATAAGAATACAGTCTTTGGGTAATTAACCCCATATAATCCAGAAGAAAGACATTGATGTTTCAGATGAATTCGTTGCTGTCATTTTGGGATAGAATCCTGTGTTTATATGGACTGTCTGACTGGTTTTTTTGGTGGTTACGGCAGTTTATAATGCTTGATTACGTTGAAATGTGTTTTGGATAGGAGAGTTCAAGTCTTCTGGGATGTCATGCCATGTCAATTGCTAAATAGATACCAACATGTTGAAGGATTGACAGTCCCTCAAAATGTTGGTAACTATTACAAATTTACATGGTGCAACATGCTAGAAGACTTGAAAAGTTACCAACACTACAGTGAGAGCCTCAAATGCCATGTTTCAGGTATTTCTGTACTTTTTTTTTAAGCGTATGTAAATTATGTTTGTTTCTTATTTTGTGTTGCTGTATATTTTATTTTCTAGTGAAGCTGCAATGGCTCGACAAGCAAAACTCCAGGCTGTGAGTGCATCTTCGAGCACCAGGGCTCCAAGACCAGTACAAGGTAAACCTACACAGCCACAGAATGTTGCGGCTGGCATCCAGGGTGAATTGGTGAGTATCTGCACAGTCCAGCCAAATCATTATGTCCACCCATGTGATTGAGTCTGTTACTAGTGGACTAGTAAAACAGTCCTCTTTACAAGAAAATACAACAAAATTCCTTTAATCCATTGTCTTATAATTCAGAAATCCTGATTATCTGGCACTTAGGAGAGTAGTCCCACGACCAGAAGTTTTGTTTTTCCCAGAAACAGGCTTCATCCATAAAACAGGCACATCTTAGAGGCAAGCTCTTGGCATCTTCTGACCCCTTGTCTCCTACTCCATCAACTTCTTCAGCTATGAAGAAAAAAAAAAATACAGAATAGTACCCTGATGTTTGAGAATCAGCACATGAAGGAGACATCCAACTGGAAAATTCTGATTAGTTGTACAGCCCAAGAATAGGAGCAGTAACAAAACATTACCTGTAAAAACATAGGTCCTTATAGGTACTGTCTGATAATTCATCACCTGTCTGGTCCTGTGCAAGTCTCATTAAAAAAATTTTGCTGTATTTGAAATCCATCCAACCAAACATGATATACAGTTTTTTGCATATTTGCAATAGAGACTTGCACAAATACATGTTGGAACTATGCCATAGCTATATGTGTATGCTTGAATATTTGTGTGTGTGTGTGCATGCGCACGCATGTGTGCGTGCGTGCGTGCGCTTGCTTGCTTGCTTGCACAGGACAAATAACTTCCAAGTGGATTTTCAGGTTTGCTGAGGGTTGATATGGAGGGCTGTACTACTGTTTGTCATAATTTTTTTTTTCTTGTTTGGTTACAATTGTACCCTAGTGTTGGACACCTTACCTGAAGAGCTACAGGCATTTTTACATGCTTCTGGAATGTAACTTGTTGTTTTTAGAGGAAACAGTTAAAGAAATTATGGGGAAAAATTAGCCGTTATTTTATGCCCCATTCACTTTTCCCATAAGCCCCCAAAAATTAGGGCTGTCTAGGGATGGAAATCCTCTCTGCTGAAGAGTTGTTTCTGTTAATGCATTGACCTGAACAGAGAATTTACATTCAAGAGGACTGTCACATGCACACAATGGAACTAATATTTTATCGTCACAAGTTTCTTGTTTTTATGATATAGTTTTAGGCATTTTTTTTTGCATGTGTTAGTAATTACCGTGTTTGATAACAGACATCATATTTGTTGTATTAGCATGCAGTTCTTTCCACAGACCGAAGACGAAGCTTTGGCACGTGCATTGGCACTCTCACTTCAGGATTCCTACAGTAATCAACCAAATGGCACTATAGGAACTGACAGGCAGCAGCAAATCAATGAGGACCACCTGTTGGCCAGAGCCATTGCTGAATCAGAGCGAAATCAACGACGTATTGCCTCAGTCTTGTCACGTGACCGTTGTAATATCTCATAGCATAACATTAAGTGTGTTTAACATACACTGAAAAAATGAAGTGGTACTTCTGAAATGGAATGTTCCAAGATTTTCATATCTCTTTTCCATCTGAATGTGGCTGACTGTCAAAGAACTTTTGATTATATTTACTCACATAAAAACCTTCATATCTTATATCATATTTCTGAAATTTTTTAATGATTATGGCTTGTTGCTGTAAGCTGTGGTAACAAATTGTCAGCTATTACCTGTTGGCTTAGGTTTGGGTAATTTATGATATGGAAATTATCGCATGACAGAGTGTCTTTATTACTGTTTCTGAACCAAAAAGCACTGTGTATTTATTTATTTTTGTGTTTTTGAGGTATGAAAGATCATAATTCCATGTAGCATCACGTGAAATTCTTTTTAGAGTAAGAGACCATAGACAAATTCCATAAATCAGTAAATCCTAAGATTAAATTATTATACTGGCAAAAATTATGATGAACGAACAGTGGTGCCGTACTGGGGTTTTGGCCATATATTATTTTATGATCTACATGGACTCGGTCAATATTATTTCTCATCCCCTGTTGTGGCTGCCAGAATCATGCTTACTGACGTATCAAAGAAAACATTAAAGCATCATTGAAAGTAAGTTGTAAAGTAACTTGATATTGTGACATATTATTGAACACTTTTTATTTGAACTTTTTCTACTAGCTTAATGTTTAATACAAAAATTTACAGTGTTTTCAAATTTGAATCTGTTTTTATGTTAAGTTGGGGAATTTTGTACATTGTTGGGCTCTTCAGTAGACCTCCCCACTGCATGTATCATTTCTTTTTGGTTGCAAAATGTTATTTCAAACTACCACTCACATAATCATGGAAAGTAATGCACTTCAGGAAATTTTAAAATATATGATTTTGTCACATTTGTTTGTGTTGTGCGAGAATTTCAGTGCTTTCTGTGAAAACATAGCCGGTGCAGTAATTTCACTGATAAAGTGTTGAATGTTCAGGAATAGGAGTGAAGACAGTACACATTACATTTGAGTTAAATTGTTTATTGAATATCATAGAATCATTCTTGCAAAGACAATTGGACATGAACTTTGGTACATGGAATGTAAGATCATTATATAAGCCAGCAGCTGTAAAAGCTCTTATACCACATTTTCAACAATATAATATATATATATATATATAGCTGCCATTGAAGAGACTAGATGGCATGGGAAAACAGTCTTGAATGTGGAAGATTGCAGTGGGCAGGGCACTAATCAGAGTGGAGGAACATTGTATACCAACCAAAGCCCTACAACAAACAATTCATAGCAAGAGAAGAGTAAATAAACACTGGAAAGGGTGGGAAGATGGAGTGAGAGAGGATCCCGGCATGTTACTTGGCACATGGGCTTGGAAAACTGAAACCAAAGATAGAGAATCCTGGTGGCCATGCGTTGAGAAGGCTAAGGCTTGATTTGGGATGTAATGCCATTGCAGCAGCATAGAATCATTTGTGATATATTCTGACTTGGTCTTCAACATGTTATTTTTGCACATCTCGCTACTTTTATATTTGAAGCATTTCAAATGAAGGTGGAAATGTATGGGGTCATTGTTGTGGTTGGATTAATGGATTGGTAATGTAAAATTGTACTCATATTTGCTTTGTGCATGCAAGTGAATACATGTAAGTGTGTGTGTGTGTGTGTGTGTACACACATGTGCACACACAAACACACATACATGTGCACAGATTGAAAAACATTCCATCATAGTTCTCTTTCGTAGTTCATTTTATAGTCGGAATTTGAGACTGTACATGTACAGCATAATTTGTAGGGTGACTGGTGGTTAATGAATTGGAAAGGATTTGAAATGCAGTAGTCATGATCTGATTGAGGACTGCCCTTAAATTTTCCCTTAAATTTTCCCAAGGAAATGAGGAAAACCACAATAAAGTCACAAGTAGTCGTTGTCCTGACCAAGATCCAAACTGGGCACTTCCTGCATGAAGTGAAGAGCTTCATGTTGGTAGCCATATAGCTGGAGATAATTTGGCACCATAATGGTTGTTAAGCTACAAGTCTTTCTCGCATCTATTGATGCATTGTCATTTATAACTATTAAGTGCATCTTAAATTTAAAAAAAACCAATGTGCATTCATCAAATACAACTCAGATTAATGAGATGTGAGTTCTGTATGGCAGTGAGTACTATGTACCAACATTTTGGAGGAATGTATTGCTTCTATTGAATTTAGACTTGAAAACAGATGTGGTAGGTCCTTCCAAAATGTTGGTACTTGTCAGCTAAGGTATGAGGCATCACATCCCTGAAGATCGTGTTGTTACAGCTTGGCTGAATTGTGTTTGATTGCTGTGTGTGTGTGTCTCACTTGTTAGGTCAAATAAATCACCAACCAGATGCAACAATTTTCCAGTTTATTATCCTGACGTTTATTTACAGCTCAACGTGTTTCGGGCGTTTCCCCGCCCATCATCAGGAGCTCAATGACTGCAGTAGCAGCCTCTGGTTTTACCTTCGTATCGTGGTGACAGTCGTGCTGTGTTCGTGGTCGGGCCAGC
>Ga0268261_10001916_pt1 | contig 14688 bp, 9 predicted proteins | sample TergutNc150P1_FD_190353 | JGI IMG/M metagenome (GOLD analysis project Ga0268261, IMG submission 190353) | Nasutitermes corniger P1 segment gut microbial community from laboratory colony in Florida, USA - Nc150 P1 (SPAdes) (version 2) | ecosystem: Host-associated > Arthropoda: Insects > Digestive... | reverse complement strand
CCCCCCACATCTGTCCTTGATGTAACTGTAACTTCTTAGTGCCTCCTTCTCCTCTTGGACTAGCCACAGTTCCCATTCTGGTCATTTTTCCTATCTTGTGAGTCACTTTTTTTAAATGCTCAACTTACTTGCATACTTGAATTAAATGCATGATGTTCCTTGGAAACATTGGTACCTATCTACCAAGTTGCATGGCATCACATTTCATTGCATCTCATTAGTGTCACCATAACAAGCCAGTGTTAACCAGTAGGTAGCCTCAAGTATTATAAGAACTGAACTCAAATAAATTATTACTTATCTCCTTTGTGTTACTATATTCATTCTGAAGTCACTTTATAAAAGACAGTCATATAGTTGAAGTACAGGGACATTATTTTATCTGACGGCACACGTCACGCTTTACTAAGACCATCTTATATGACAGTTTGTGACAGTTTGTGGTGTAGTGATCATTGGTGTTTCAGTTTACTCTGTGTGGAGGATCCAGGCACATTAGTTCAGTGAATCACAGCTAATATTCATTTTTTCTTCCTGTATTTAAAGAAGGCGCTGAAAGTGATTTCCTTTGGCTAGCATTTATACATCACACATAACAAAAACACATTGTTTATTGCATGTTGAAGTTCAACTGGTGAAAGTAAAAGCACTATGTTCTTAATTTTTTTTTTTTTACAGATCATCTTCAATGTGATGATTATTTCTATACAAGGGTGTATCCCTAAGTCCCCAGACCAAGTTGATAGTGAAATACATGCTTCTGTTTTTGGCCATTGTTGTACACTTCATAGTATTCCCCTTCCAAATTTGCAACAGGTTCAGCATTTCTGACACTGCTGGAAATGACATTTTGGAGTCATATCTAGACCAGGCAGTAATTGTTCCTGAATTTCAGGGACATCCAGGAAATGGTGCACTCATATTTATTTGCAGAAACAAGGGACCAAGTCAGGTGCGTTAGGAGGGTGGAGGTTCACAGCCATGTTTGTGGTGCCAAAAATTGGTTTTTCTTGTCGGTGAGCAACTAAAGCAAAAACTTTGCAGAGATTTGCCACATTTTCAGTTGGTGGCATGTTCCATAGACAGACCTAATCCACCAGTGATCCCAACAAGGTATTTCATCAATCGTCATGGACAATTTTTTTTAACTTTCTCTGTGTTTTCATATGTGTAACCTGTGGCAGGACAACCTGCATACTTACAATTTTTATTGACGATTTAATGAACTTTCTCTATGTCTTTGTATGTACAACCTGTGGAGTGATGACCTGAATGCTCACAATTTTCAGCTGATGTTTCCCCATATTTGAATCAAGAAAACTAATTAAAAGCTTGTGTTCTTCCATGGTATTGTCACCAAAAGATTTTTTGGACATTTTGTGCTTTTCTGATATAGTGTTCCCTAAGTTTTGAAGCAAAACTTAATGCATATACATTGTTCCTTCAAATCAGCTATGGAAATTCACAACAGTAGACAACAATAAATATCTGTAGAGAAGCAACACAGAGGGTTATTGTTGCAAAATTCAGTAGACCGACTGAAAAGACAACATGGCACCTAGTAGCATACAACTGTACTGCTTGCTGTTTATAGTCCTAGTGATGAGTATAGGAACTTTTGGGTATGCCTTTCTTTGTTTTATCTGTTAACATTCCACAAAACTAAAAATTGCACAGATTCAGATCTGGTGAAACAGGGAGACCACAATCCCCTGCTTACTTTTCTGTCCCCAAAACCGCTTTGTAAACAGTGCATATAACTTAATTAAAAATGGTACCATTATAAAATACTTGGTGTCAGAATGTTTGTACCATATCAGTGTGAATTTATGGCCTCAGAGAAAAAAATGGATCTGTTATTCCTACTGTTATTTCATGACTAATAGTGCGTGTTAAAAGGATGTGGATGGTAATAAAATCGTTGCACTGAAGATGATCAGAAAGAAAGCATTTGAAATGGTGCATTGTGCTATGATAGTGTAATTTGTAAATGAATAAAAAATTTAGCACCTTATGAATAATGAATACATTTTAATGCATTCAAATCCATGTCTTTTTAAGACTGTACTGCTTGCCATTTGAAGTCCTAGTGATGATTTTAGGAACTTTTGGGTATGCCTTTGTATGTTTTATCTGTTAACATTCCAAAAACTAAAAACTGCACAGATTCAGATCTGGTGAAACAGGGCAACCACCCCTGCTCACTTTTAAGACATGGATTTTTGTGCAGTGTGAGGTGATGCACTGTCTTGTTGAAAAAGGGCATAGGGTCTCCTGTAATTCAACAGGTCCTCAAAAATGGTGTCAGAATGTGTGTGATATATCAATGTGAATTTATGGTTTCAGGATAAAATGGGCCCAATAAACCTAGTTACACTCATGGCAACCTTATATATATATATATATATATATATATATATATTTGTTAATTGCAATTGGGTTGACACCTGGTGGCAGTAGTACAGTACACATTTACACACAAAAAATATATAGAACAACACAATTAACTAATGGGGAAGAGTGTGGGCCATGCCCCATCTTTGCGAGTTATACCCTGGCATTTGCCTTACAATTGAGGAAAAAGCACGGAAAAACCTCACTCAGGGTAGCCGAAGAATGCCAGTCGGCACAATGAAAACAGAATATGCAGAACAGAGCATACATAACAGTAAGAATACATAACTTACAGAATTCAACAAAAGTATACAAAACATACAACCACATACATAGTGATTAAAAAAAGAACCAAAAGAACATGAAGGAATGTGATAAATGCAAAAGCCATAAAAGCAGCAAACTTCCTGTGATCTATATATCCTCTAATAATGTTAGACACCCTGTTACTAAGACTCACTACACTTCACCCAACTACGCTTCACTCCACTTCACTACATTTCTCGACACTTCCCTTCCTCCCATTTAAACTTCACCCAGCTACACTTCACTACCCTCTCATTTGGCTTAACCCCATTTAAATTTCCTACTGCTCCATTTCACCTCACATCACTACACATCATCTCACTTCACTTCACTGCACTTTTAGATGATTTTCGCCACACTTCTATTCCTTTCAGTTCACCCCGTTTATAATTGCTTTCCTAACTCTGTTTCTAAAAATCTTAGGTTTACAAGGGAAAGTCCCTAACGTTTCTGCAGGTAGTTGGTTCCAGTTTTTAATGGTCCTATTTACAAAGGAATACTTCCCAATATCCGTTCTTTGTTTCCTGTTCCTAATTTTCCGAACATGATGACCCCACTCAAACAGTAAGGTCTTCGCAACCTGTCGCATATAGCTTTCCAAGCCTGTTCCAGAGTACGCTTTAAAAAGTGCACATAAGCATGCTGTCATCCTATGCTGAGCCAAGGTTTCCCGTTCAGAATCCCTCGTATAATCTGCAAATCAAGCACCCCTCTTCTGTACTGGGTCTAATGCATTTGTTTGTCCCTCTCTGCATGGATCCCAGCATGCAGACCCATATTCAAGACTAGGACACACCAACGACATGTAGGCTAAAATTTTTATATTCCTATTTCCTTTTTTGAGAACACGTATTACAAAGTGAAGTGCCTTCTAGGCTTTTTGCGCTGTGTAATTTACTTGGTCCACCCAGTTTAAATCACTTTGTAAGATTATTCCCACATATTTACAGCTGCTCACTTACGGAATTTTTTGGGCACCAAGAGAGTAACCCAATGGATTTTTAACCCAAGCTTTCGTAAATATTGCCTACTTTTAATGGGATTTATTTTCACCCCATTTTCTACTGCCCATTCCCCCAGTTTGTCTAGATCCTTCTGCAACTTTTCTTTGTCGTTCTTATTTGTGATTTTCCTATAAATTATACAGTCGTCAGCGAATAGTCTAATACTCGAGTCGATGTTCCTCCAAATATTGTTTACGTACACTAGAAACAGTAGTGGGCCCAAAAAGCTCCCTTGCAGCACACCTGAGGTTACTTTGACTTCCTTGGATAGTTGCCCACCTACTCTTACCCTTTGAGTACAACCTACAAGGAATTCCCTTACCCAAACAACTACCTTCTAATCCATGCCCGAGGCCCCCAGTTTCGTAAGCAGATGATCATGAGGAACTAAATCGAAAGCCCTGAAAAAGTTTATTACAATCGCATCTATACCAACCCCCTCATCCAAAGAGTCCGCTATGTCCTGGCACACCATGATGACTTGACTTTCACATGAGTACCCCGGTCTAAACCCGCGCTGTCCCTCATATAACCAATCATTCTTATCCCAGACTTGCCTCGAGTACCCTGCTATAACATGTTCCAGTTGCTTGCAGACCACAGAAGTTAAGCTTATGGGTCTGTAGTTTGAGACTGCTGATCGATCACCCTCTTTGTAAATAGGAACCACTGTTGCTCTTTTCCAGTCACTTGGGATGGTGGCATTGTTTAGTGATATTTCGAGTAGGCTAGCTAGGTAAGGATTCACGGCTACCCCACCCAATTTTAGGATTTCACCAGGAACTCCATCTGGCCCTATTGATTTGGTAACAGCATGTAATGGTACTTCATGAATTAACATGGGAAACCTATTATTTTGAGAGTTCATGTATGCCCTAGGTTGAAATCCACTTTCATTGCTAAACAGAAGGCGTGCGAGGTCTTTTTCACTATCACGCACCTCATTAAGCTACAGCTCAGAGAATTCAGTCTTGGGTCAAGATCCACAGTGAAGAGTCTGTGAACATCAGTTATCTAGTATGGATGCAGTACATACATATCTGTGTGTGTTGCCTTACTGTCTAGAATGGAACCTGTTGCTTGAAAACTTTTTGCATAGTTATAAACTGTTACCTGAATGTATGTGACACTTCCTGTAGCACATACACTGCATATGTATCATATGAGATGCACATAGCAACAAGCATATAACTAATACAGTGTCTGGTAACAGTGTGTGTATGTTCATGCGTGTATATAATATAACCAAGATGTTGACTGGTGATACCTGTCAGATGAAATAGTGTCCCTTTATAATATTGGCTAATGCAGGCATTGAATCGTCATTTATGCAACAAAAATGTTACAAGAGACCATCATCATAAATATGCAACAGAGGTAATTGTTTATAACATAAATACTGTGGTAAATGCATTGTATGGGGGTAAAGACCAGTTCTTTTCATCACTTAGGTTGTGAAGAGCGTGGAGTATGCAGAGAAGAATACAAAAGCTATTGACAGGTGGATCAAGGATATCAGTGACCTGCATCGCAGCAAACCCCCACCTACAGTCCATTATTCAAAGTAGGTTCCTGCTTCGTGCCTCTTTTTTTTTTCATGTGTTCATTGTTGTGAGTGTGCTGCAAAAAGTTCATGAAACAAACACATTGTTGGGAGGATTGTACTTGTCACAACACCAAAAATGTTTTCTGTTTGAGTATTGTGTACCAGGTGTTTAACCTTTAAATTATGGGTTTTAAATTTAAATAATTTGATCAGTTCTGCAAGGTTTTTTTTCAGCAGGTTATTTAATGGTGAGTGCTTGATTCAACCAAAAAAGGTTAAATTATGAAATTGGTGATATTATGTGAGCAATACAGTAGATTGTGCAGTATGTCTTGCAAATGTAAATTTCCTTATTGCCTCAATATTTATAATATGGATTTGATGTTCATGTGACCGTGCATCATGATAACCAGTTCCATCCTGATCCTGCTCGCAAGCTGTCAGAAAACCTGTATGACATATACCACTGCTGTGTGTACAGTGAAAAACTCCTGATGATGGACAGATGAACTGTCCGAAATGTAGAATTTCATTCCAAGGATAAATTTGAGAAATTAGTGCATCTAATTGATTTTATTATAAGAAATTTATTATGTGGATCAAAAAGTTTTAAAATTTCCAGTTTCTTTTACTGACATTTTGGATTGAGGCTCCAGTTTTGCACATAGAAGTCTTGTTTTATCATGTTGCTGTAGAAAGGCATATTAAACCCACTATGTCCATTGTCAATGCTACAAGCACAGGGGCTGTGTAGCACTGGAGCACTGGAACATCTGTATAACCACTTTATGAAAGTGCAAGGTCATGTAACAATTACTCAGTCTCCACTTCTTCATAATCTCACTGCTCTTCTGCAGTCTCAGTCTGTTATTCATCACTGTAACTGTCTATAAACACTTTAGATATCTGACTTGGTTTCAGCAACATAACTGTCCTCTTTGCAGGTTCAGTTGGCTTGCTTTTTATCCATGGGGTGAAGTACTTACTACTAAAACAAAAAAAAACTCTTTCAGTCTATCTTAGGTAAAGGTTAAGTTTTCTATGTACACACCATGGAGACATCCAGGGGGAGTGGAGGTATAGCATCATTCATTCTTAACCTCAGAACAAGGTGGAGGTGAGTGGTCAGTGTCATGTCCTGGCTCCTTTACATCCAAGGAAAGAGGCCCTGGAAACCACTGAATAAGAAGCTGGGTAGGCCACAGTGCCAGCCTGAATGTTTTGGAAAATTAAAGAGTCTCTTGTCTCTGCTGGGATTTGAAGCCTATACAGTCCAGCCAATAGCCAGTCACTATACTGACTGTACTATCCTAGCTCCTCAGTGTGCCGTAGTGCATGTGTAAATTTCAGAAATGATCATGATATAAAACACGTTTATGAGTTACGATTAGGCGTCTGGGTTTGAGATGGAACCCTCTTCAAATAAAGAAAGTTTGTTAGTGTTTATCATCAGAATTTGTGTCATGGTAACCTTAGATTCCTGAGTCAACGTGTTGCAGAAGCAGTGTGGAATACCATATCAAGTCAAACAAAGATATTTGAGTGTTACCACATGTGTGTCCTGTATAAAGGACATTCATGCTCTTGACCTTAAAAATTGCATCAGGATTATACAGGATACATGTATGATGAAGCTTAACCTGAGTACCTGAGGAGGCTGGATGGCCATCAGATGTTTGTTATGGATTTGGTGGCAAAGAGAGGAATGCCAATATTCCTACTCGTAATCACACCCTGGCAACTGAGTTTATAGCATATCACTTTAGTGTTAAAACCTAATATTTTAAGTAAGAAATTGTTCCAAAATAAATAATAGTGAAGTTACTGAGCTTAGTGTGGATACAATGATAGTGTGTTCTTTTGTACAATAATTGTATGCCTGTGAACTCCTTCCCCTTTGTATTAATATTTGTCAATAAGGTAATGGTACTAAATGGAAATTCTTACTGTCTGTAGGCAAATGCCAGATATAGACAGCTTAATGCAAGAGTGGCCTGCCGATGTGGAACAACAGTTACGAGAAACTGGTTTGCCAATTGCTGACCTAGATTGTGATCTGCCCCAATATGTGGATATTATATGTAGTAAGTACATAATGAAAGAAGTGAAACAGAATATGTTCACATATATAGTCACTGAAAGAACAGGAACATGTTTCTTTGTTTAGATTTATGCACTACTTACTTTGTCTCATGGATGTTAATTGCAGAGAATGTGGAAAGTAACAGTCATGACCTATGTGAGGTGCTAGCCTAGCATTTGCCTGGTGGAAATGAGGAAAGAAACAAAAACTTCAGGACAGCCAATCTCTCAAGAAACTCAAATATAAACATGCTATATTTACCTGAATATAAGATTAGTATTATTTTTGTAACTTATCATCATAAAAATGGCAGGTTGCTTTATAATCAGACACAAAGTTGCAGATATTCTGTCCAGGCATTTTCCTGCAAATTTAAGATATTGGAAGGGGTAAACTTTTATGCAGGGTTGTCAGGTTATCTGGCAGGTATGGTATTTTTAAAAAAAATTAGCTCATTCATGTTAGAGAAAAAAAGTGCTTTGCCTCCTGAAGTTATTATGTATTTTAGACAATTTTTAATTACTTAAATTTTAATTGGTGGGTTGGGATAGTGCAGTTGGTACAGCAACTTGCTATGGGCTGGATGGTACGGGCATCAAATCCTGGTGGGGGCAAGATTTTCCACACCTGTCCAGACCGGGGGTAAAGCAGCTGGGGCATGGAATTGGCAACCCACCCCATCTAACACCAAGTTGAAGAATGAGCAGAGCTATACCTCTGCCCCCTCCACCCCCCTCATACTTACATGGTATGTTATGGGGTGAAAAAAAAATTGATTACCTATAGGAACCACATTGTTATAGTCAGTATAGCGACTAGGCTACAGGCTGGACAATGTGGTTATCAAATCCCCATATGAGCAAGAGATTTTTCTCTTCAAAATGTCCAAGACTGGCTCTAGGCCTCACCTAGCCTCCTATTACATTGGTACTGTGGGCTCTTGTCCCCCAGGGGTAAAGTGACCGGGGCATGAGGCTGACCACTGACCTCCATATAGTACAATTGACTGGGGCTCTGCATCCACTCCTCTCATATAACTTCATGGTGCATGTAGGAAAAACTTTAACTCTAATTATATATAAAACCACTTTAAGCAGGAAGTTCATTGAAATAATACAAGATACTTAAACCTATATAAATATGATTTTAAACATATGTAGTTGTGATTCAGGTGTAATGTTACTTTTCACCAGTCCTGTTCAAAAGACCAGTATGACATACCATATCGGCCTTATTGACATTTATAACTTACCTGTCACAGTTTTTGGAATGGTATTTACTTAACAAGAATAAAAGGAAAGAAATTTTACCCGCCTGTATGCAGTGTAATATCTTTGGCATGGATTAGCTGTGTTGGCATTACAGTGTGTGAGTCTGTATCTGTACAGTTAATTTTACTTGTCAATAATATGTTTATATCTACAATAAATGTAGGTCAGTTTGAGATGCAAAGTCACAAAGAATGTATTTTGAAATTTGCATAAAGCTTAGATTGTTGCTTGTCATTGTTATACAGGTCTGTTTGATATTCCGGTATATGAATCGAGGATTGAGTCTCTTCATGTACTTTTCACACTTTACTCAGCCATCAAGAGGTCACACTACATCAGTCCCAGGCCAGAGAGGAACACTGATACAGAAGAACAGTGATACAGTCAAAACTTTCAACCACATCATTAGTTATGTCATTACATTGTCGTGTTTACTCTCATTTTGTGAATGTAGATATAATTCTGAGAGCCACTCACTGTGTTTTATGGTGATGTGTTGACTGAAATATAACACTGATTAATGTGAAGTGGGGGAGCAAACCAAAGAAAGAGTGATGACTTTGGACAGTCCCATATTTTGTTACCTTTCTTAGTGCAAGTATTTTGGACTTAAGATAAACAGCAGTATTAATACAAAGCTAACTACTGTTTGATGATGGTCAATTTAGCACTGATGGATGACAATTAATGGAAGCACTCAAGTGTATATAGAAAGTCTTGTCCCAGTGCACTGTGTACACCACAAATCCCACATGGACTGCCTTGGGATCAAAGCCAGGCTTGGTGGTGAGAAGCTGGTGACAGTGCTGTGGCATGGCCTCATTCCTGGCTATGCATACCAACATTCACCAGTGTTTAACAGAATTTTTGCAATAGTGTGTTGGTAGAGTAGAAACATTGCCTTGTAATTTATTTCATCCACTGTAACTGTACAGTTTTCTACTGTGAAAAATCATCAGTGCCTAATTTACTTGAACATGTGCATGGAATGTAATGATATTGATTCTTAACATATGATGATGATGAAGATGATGATGAAGAAGAAGAGGAAGAATAACATGATTTTTGTCTAGAATATCATAGTTGAGGTATGTTAACTTGGATCCTTGGCGCGATTAACCTTTATCTTCAGTGTGTAATTGTAATTTGGGGGTAAAATTTTATTGTATGGGAAGTGTGGCTCAACCAACTGCATGCATGTACTGTGGCAGTAATTCAAAACATGGCCACTGGGCAGTACCATAACATGTCATTTGGTTCACTGGTCTCAATATTTACTGAATATGAATGCCATTAAGTGCATATGATGAAGTTTCTCAAAAATGACTTAGTAAAAAATATTTAGCATGAAATATGACTTAACCCTGTGGTATTCAGAATATTTAATTGCAGAGACTGCTCTGATCACCCCTCTCAGCAGGCAAACAAGTGAAACATGCATTCGGTCACTTGATACTCAACTACAAGAAAAGAACCCCAAAATATGAAAAAATGTACTGGAAACATATATCTAAGTCCAGTACACCTTACAGAAAGTAACTTGCAGATCCCGCCCTGACACTGAGACAGCAAACACACTTGACACATAATGTCAAATGGAGCTGCTAAAGTCTTGAATCCTGCCAGATACTGAAACATCACTACATTAATTATCCCTACACATGGATTCTGTAGATACTTGAAATTCCCATTTTCCTTAAAAAAATACAGCAGCAGGACAAGGCAGCTGGGCTGGTGTCAGCATATATAGTAGCAGCCTTGGGGATGATGTTCACTACTGTGCTTATCTACACAGTTTGGCAGTGGCACTTCCTTTAGTGCTGGAGCAACATGATAATGGAGAACTGCATGCAATCCAGTAGTGAGGCACAGGGACAGCAATGAGATGAATAACAGAGAGGTGGGGGCAATCCCACATGGATAGGCAAAAAATTGTCTGGTACACTTCCTATGAAGATTGGTCTGAAACAAAGAGATGCTTTATAACCTTTGAATGTCACCTGTGCTTTAGAATTGCTTTAGGTTCAAGCAGACCTGGAGAGGTTACAACCAAATGGTACACATCAGCTACCGGTTTATTCTGACAATATTAATTTGTTGGGTGAAAGCATACTATACAGAAAAATGTGGAAGCCTAATTAGTTCCTAGTAAGGAGGTTGGTCTAGAAGTGAATGGTGAGAAACATGGTTCGTGTCTCATGAACAGAATTCAGGAAAAATCACAACATAAAGACGGGTGATAAAACCTATGAATTTGTGAACAACCCTAACAAATCAGAATTGCAGTCATGAATAAATCAAGAGTCAATAGATCTCAGGAAATGCAGGCTACCATTCAGTTCATAATTATTTGTCTCCCAGTTTGCTATCCAAAAATATGAAGACTAAAATATACAGAACTATAATTTTGCCTGTTGTTTTAAATTGGTGTGAATCTTGGTCTCTTACATTGAGGGAGGAACATGGGGTGAGAGTGTCTGAGAATACAGTGCTCAGGAAGATATTTGGGTCTAAGAGAGACAAGATAACAGGGGAGTGGAGGAGGCTGCTTAATTAAGAGCCTCATGAACTGTATTCTTTGTTGTATAGTTGATGGATATTGTTGCTGTGTAGTTGATAGACACTGTTTTTTTCTTGCAAGATTGTGGTATATACTGAATGTAAGTCATAAGCTTATTTCATCATGCTGAGTGCTCGCCTTTCTGTAACTGATATTATTTGTTTACACTTCTGTTTCTCAGTAAGCAGACCAGGCATGGAAGGAATATAGTCTTCTTCTATTTCTTTTTGTTTATATGTGGTCGCGCTAAGTGTTTATCGCGCGAGCAGTGTGTAACTGCCTTGTGCTACAGTTGCAGTCTGCCGAAGTATCTCGAACTGTGACCAGCAGCTTTGTATGAAGCCGGAAGATCAGTGTTAATGTTAATGAAGGGATCCAAGATCCCGAGAACTGAACTCAATACAGTTCATTTGTATTGGCATTATTCACTGTTTATGCCTAATAAACTCCAGTACACCTGGTGTGGGTGTGTGCGTCCTGCCCAACTCCCCATCTTAACTGAAGTTCGAGCTCCGTCCCTCCTGGAACAATATCCACAATACATTCCCCACCGGGACCGTGCAGGATACAACAGAATTACTTGGTGTCAGATGCGAGGTTAAGATGAGAGGAGCGTGTACCTACAAGGAGGAGAGCAAGGAAGTCCAGCACCACTTGAGAGGCAATCAGGGTTCGAGAGTGAACCGACACCGCCGGTCCAGCATTAGAGAGAGAGAGAGAGAGAGCGGACACCGCCTGTCCAGGGTTTGAAAGAGTGCGGACACCGCCAGTCCAGGGTTTGAGAGAGAGCCGACACCGCCAGTTCAGGTTTTCAGGGTTCGAGAGAGAGCAGACCACGGGTTGAGGCGTAAGCCAGCAGGAGAAGCAGCTCTCATACATCGAACCGGCTAGGGTGAGTCTTTACTCAACTAATTCCTACCCATGGATTCTCCCAGTTAAGTTCCCAAAGTGCGGTGAGCAGTGAGACCTCTAGAATGAATGGGGACTTTATTAGTGTAGGGGAAGCTCTGAAGTTGGTACCACCATTTAATGGAAATAAGCAGGAGGTTCTAGCTTTCATTGGGAATGTAGATACTGCATTCGCTCTAATTAACCCCAGCCAAGAGGCCATTTTGTATAAATCTGTGCTAACGCGAATTAGTGGAGAGCCGAGAACGGCAATCAGTCACAGGAACCTCAACAATTGGGTGGATCTTAAAGAGTTTCTGCAAAACGCTTACATAGAGAAACGAACCCTAGACTTCCATGCGAGTCAACTGTTTAAGGCCAGACAAGGGAAGGACGAAAAGGTGGCTGACTGGATCCACAAAATTCAGACCTTGGGGTTGGAGTTTCACGAAGCCGCATTGCTAAATTGCAGTGAAGGGGCGCGAGAGGGCATATTGGATTTGTCCGACCGTTTACGCAACATTTGCTTCATTCAGGGACTAGCGTCTGATCGGATTCAGACGATAGTGCGAAGTCGTAATTATCAAAATTTCGACAAGATAGCCGAGGCTGCCCTAGTGGAAGAGAGCACTATTGCGTCCAAGCAAGAGAGATACCGGGCCGAAGGAGTGTCCACATATAGATATAGTAACTGCGGAAAACCGGGTCACTCAAGTAACAATTGTTACTTGCGAAGCAAAGGGGAAGCTCAAGTAAACCCTATTGTGGCTAGCGGTTCTGGAGCCGTAAGCCAGGTTACCTGTTACCGGTGTGGCGATAAAGGTCATATAGCACAAAATTGTCGGAAACCTCCGCAAAGAAAGGAAAGTGATGAAAACCGTAGGATGTCGGGAAACGAGGTAAGATGGCCGGAGAGCGACTGTCTCCTCTACTCAGTAGGCTGTGTGAATAGGGAACATTGTGACTATATTACACTGGAACTAGATGTCAGCCAGGGACATAAGTTATATTTCCTGGTAGACAGCGGAGCAGACATTAGCTTAGTTAAGAGCTATAAATTGTTGGAGACAGCTGAGTTTGAGCCGAAGGACAGGGTATGCGTAAGGAGCGTAAAGGATCCGTCACTGAGACGCGTGGCAGCATAGAGACTCGGATACGGGAAGGAAGGATAGACATTCCCTTTCGTTTCCAGCTAGTAAGTAAGCAAGTGGACCTAAAAGGAGATGGGAACCTAGGACGTGATTTTTTTAAATTAATGCAGGCCCGAATTTGCTACAAGGAACGATCCATGACTTTTCAGCATGCAGGATTTGTAATACGCAAGAAATTAAAATCCTTACTGGAGCTAGAAAGAGGAGCACATCAGGGAGTAGGGGTAGGTAAGCTAACCCTCCCCGTTAGGACTGAGTTAATAGTACAATTACCAGTAAGCGTGGAATCGCGCATAGGTGAGGGCCGGGTAGAAAAAGCAGAAATAGCCACAGGGGTATATTTGGCCTAGAGCCTAAAGTAAATAATGGTCATATTATCACCAGTATTCTCAACACTAGAGAACAAGACGTAGAGTTACCCAACCCTGTAGTAAAAGTGGTAGAACTGAGAGACCGCTATGTGGGTGAGACAGCAGTGATAGGCGTGGCAGAACAGGAGAAAGGTAGGGATGATCCGGGCCAAAGTAGAGGACAAAGGGTTATAGCCAAACTGAGGACCGATCATCTTAACAGTGAGGAGAAGAAATCACTCCATGAGCTGTGTTTTGCTTACCAAGATGTGTTCTTCTTGCCGGGAGACAAATTAAGTTGCAAAAATGCGGCCAGGCATACTATACAGTTGGAGCCGGGGCTTACCCCCATAAATACACGACCCTACCGACTACCCGAAAGTCAAAAGGAAGAGGTAGATCGACAAGTGAAGCAGCTACTTCAAGACGGGATCATAGCGAAAAGTGATTCCCCATGGAACAGCCCCCTCTTAGTAGTACCCAAAAAGGTGGGCCCAGATGGAAAAATAAAATGGCGCCTTGTGGTAGATTTTTGCAAATTGAATGAGAAAACTGTTGGGGATGTGTACCCCTTACCTGATATCACTGAAATATTGGACCAGTTGGGTCAGTCTAAATATTTCACATGCTTAGATATGGTGATGGGCTACCATCAGATTGAATTAGCGCCCGGGGAGGGACCAAAAACTGCCTTTAGCACCAAGCAGGGCCACTGGGAGTACCGAAGACTACCCTTTGGGTTGAAAATGGCCCCGTCTACTTTTCAGAAAATGATGAATTCGGTATTGAGTGGGCTGACTGGTACACATGTGGTCGCGCTAAGTGTTTATCGCGTGAGCAATGTGTAACTGCCTTGTGCTACAGTTTCAGTCTGCCGAAGTATCTCGAACTGTGACCAGCAGCTTTGTATGAAGCTGGAAGATCAGTGTTAATGTTAATGTAGGGATCCAAGATCCCGAGAACTGAACTCAATACAGTTCATTTATATCAGCATTATTCACTGTTTATGCCTAATAAACTCCAGTACACTTGACGTGGGGATTATTGCGAGTGTGTGCGGCCTGCCCAACTCCCCGTCTTAACTGAAGTTCGAGCTCCGTCCCTCCTGGAACAATATCCACGATACGTTCCCCAC
>Ga0268261_10001915_pt1 | contig 14689 bp, 18 predicted proteins | sample TergutNc150P1_FD_190353 | JGI IMG/M metagenome (GOLD analysis project Ga0268261, IMG submission 190353) | Nasutitermes corniger P1 segment gut microbial community from laboratory colony in Florida, USA - Nc150 P1 (SPAdes) (version 2) | ecosystem: Host-associated > Arthropoda: Insects >... | reverse complement strand
TTCTATACAAAAACCTGAAAATTTAAGTTGCGCTGGTTTCTTTCATACAGGCGAGTTACTTTATAATTAAAAGCCGGCTTATAACGAATAACCTTTATTTTCTCGATAACCAACTAATGTAAATGCTTTTGTTACAGGTAAACTTGATGCTGTTACCTGCTTTCAATGTGGAATCACCTTAAAGGATTGGAAGGAAACGGACTGCTGCTGGAAGAACATGCTAAATGGAGTCCTAACTGCATTTACATACAACATGTAAAAAATCCCTACGTTCGTATTACATAGTGCTCCTCGTACACAGTGATGCCAAGTAAGTGTATGTGCGTGTTCTAACCTGCTTACTCTCGGGGTCCGCTCACACGGATTACCAACAACAAACCTCAGCGTGCTCGGTGAAAGTGTGCATGTTCTAACCTGTCCGCTCTCGCATTTTACCAACAAGTCTCGGTGTGGTTAGTATGTCCAGTGCTACGCATAATGGATTTTCTAGATTTCTCCAATGTTTCATTTCTACCAAACTCAAGCATTGGGGATTTGTGTGAGGACTTTAATACTATCACAGGGCAAGGTATTCGGTACGATACATTTCAAGTTCAAAATACAAAGTAGTTGTGGCTGGTGAATGATCTTGTTACGACCCTTAACAGTGATAATGTACTCTGTGCTACATTCGGGCTTAATCCAAGTTATGTAGCAGGAATCCTGAACTCAGTAAATGAAATTGATTTCTATGTGCTGTGCAATAAACAAATTACGCTGAACATATTGGGAAACTTATTGCGGGAAAAGAGTGTACTTTTAAGTTACTTGCAAAAAACAGATTTTTGTTAACATCTGGTTGTGACATAGTTCTAATATCCTTTGAAGCAAAACTAATTAATGACGGCTTCCGCCCGGACTAATATTTGCCCAAAGTGCGTTAAGAAAAACGCGTTTATCGTCTCTAGCGTATGGTGTTCTGTGCATCAAGAAACGTTTAACATATATCACAAATGACGTGGTAACATCAAGACATGAGTGCAAATTTGATATGTTTGCTTTGGATTTAGATAGACCTAGGCGTTTAGCTAACTGTAAATTGTACACCAAGTTCTGTTCCCAACTTCTTCCAAAAAAGACTTATTTCGCACCAAAATACTGTTTTGTAGTAAACGTTCTCACAATTGGTTATGGAAAAATCAGTGCCAATGTAAATTATGTGTTAAAACCGGTCCTGCAAGTTTAAAATCACTTTGTGTTAATGTGTTAGGGAGTTCACCGAGCTGTCGCCATAAATAAAACTGTGAGTGTAAAAATCAATTATGTGAACAGTAAACACTGCGGCAACTTTATTTGTGTAAGTGTACTAGAATAATAAATTTGAAGTGTTTGTATTTGTAAAATGTAAAATTGTCTTTATTTGCCCTAATTACCTGCCATAGTTTCCTTAAAAACAGAGATGGTTAAAGCCGCAGGATTCGAACTTGGAATCTTTCAATTATGAGTCTGATCTTACCGCTTTAGCCACCTCTTTCTGGTGTCGTATAAAGTTTAAAGTTGTAGCCATATTGTAAAATGGCGGTTAGTAACAAATTAAAATTGGCGCCTTAGCCGCCGTATTGTAAAATGGTCGTCTTGTTCAAATAATTAAAATTAGTTTTAAAATTGCCGCGCTAGTCGCCATATTGTAAAATGGCGGTTCTATTCAAATAGCTAATGTTTAAGTTAGTAACAAATTTAAAAATGGCGCTCCTATCCGCCATATTGCTTCAAATTCAAAATGGCGCCTTTGTTTACACACGTGACAATATTAAAAATAATAACAAGTTAAAGTGAGGGTTAAAATTATCGCTCTAGCCGCCATATTGCTTCAAATTAAAAATGGCCCCTTTGCTTACATCAAGTAATCATAACAAGTTAAAGTTAGGTTAAGCATAAAGATCATTAACACCTCCGCCATCTTTTTGTTTACATCACGTGACAATAACAAAGTTTCAAAATAATAAGTTTTAGTTAGGTTAAGCGGAAAGGTCATAAACCCCGCCGCCATCATGTGACCACCACCTGGGGGCAGGGAGGGAAGGGTTAGGTTTCAAAATAATAAGTTACAGTTAGGTTTAGCCCGGCGCCATACTGTCTGGGCCATTGTTTACGTCACGCGATCGCCTGGGGTAAAAGGGGAAGGGAAGGATAGGTTTGTTTACGTGTTACGTCACAGGGTCAATGACCGTGCCAAACGGGGAGGCTTAATACTAAGGAAAGATATGCATCCATGCATCGAGGCGGAGGGCTTCTTATTTCCATTTCGTTATCTTATCTTTGTGTTTATGGGCTTCAGCGTCAACACGTTCTTTAGAAATCTGTTCCGTTAACTGTAGCCATTAGATACGCCTTCGCGAAATTGACGGAATATGTTAGGCAACTTGTGGTTCTAATACACTTCAGCTTCTCAATAATATTCATTTTATCTTACACGCGGAAATAATAGTTCTGCTGTTCGTCTCTTCTAAATCAATCAAATGCGTTGTCGTGGATTCATATGATCACTTTAAGCTTTTAATGTGCAATGGTGATTAAGTAAGCCACCTGACTTAACATTAAAGACTATGACATTTATCCGAAAACAACAGCAAGTATACGTCAGTTTCATTTACAGTTCTCAGCTTAAGCAATGACATTTTCCTGAAAGTCATTACCTCATTTATTTTCTTACCAGATGTAATGTGTTTTATACGAGTGGTCCAAAATTTGAAATGTTATTCAGGTGAGCGTCGTCTAACTGAAGGCTTAAGGAATGAGATTCGAGAATTAGAGACGCTTGGGCAGGCGCTAGGAAGGCCAGTTTAGTAAGAAGACCACGTCACGAGCAAAGATCATCTGTTTCAAATAAGTCAACCAACTAGATGCAACAATTCCTCAAGTTTATTACTTGACGTTTATGTACAGCTCAACATGTTTCAGGCGTCCTCACGCCCATCATCAGGAGTTCAACAAATGCAGTAACAGTCTCTGGTTTTACCGTTGGAGCGTGGAGTTAGCATTGATGTTGAACGTGGTCAGGCCGGTTGTCAACCGGCCCGACCATGACCAACAGCACTGCTACCTCCACGCGCCAACGGTAAAACCAGAGGCTGCTACTGCAGTTGTTGATCTCCTGATGATGGGCGTGAGGATGCCCGAAATATGTTGAGCTGTACATAAACGTCAAGTAATAGACTTGAAAAATTGTTACATCTAGTTGGTTGATTTATTTGAACTGTATGATGATGCACGGACGCAAACTTTAAATCACCAGTTTCCTTGTTACTCAGAGAATTATTTCAATTAAAGGAACTCGCTACCTACCAAGTACGAGGTATATACTATAAATGTGCATTCAATGAGTAGGAGGGGAGGGTTGTTCTTGTGTTACCGCGGCGGTTGTAAATTTGTGCCCAAGCAGTAGAACGAGATAAACCAGAAACACGGTACGTAGCCAAACACTGTTATGGCGAGAAATCGAACTTTAGTGTACCTGTGCAACAAAGGGACCATCCTGGCTTTCGTTCTAGACTTTGTAAAATTTCAGGGTAGATTTACTCTTATCAGATACTGACAGAAGATCCGCTGTAAACAGAAGGCTCTATGGTACTCAATCTCCGTATCGCAAACACATCACAAGTTTACAATGTTACGGTATTTACAGGTAGGAAGTTAAGTAATGCGATTACACAGCTCATCACCGAGGTACCACATGGGCGTGGGAAGGGAGCGACCAATGAGCTTGCTCGGCTCAGTTTCGGTATTGGCGGTACGTATGTTCAATCCGTTCTACACAACCACTACAGTTATGGAGAACACGAGACTATTTCAGTAGCACAATAAAAAAACTCGTGTCAGTGAAACATTTCTAAGAGAACGCAGTAAACAACATTTAAAACAGTGGCAGTAAAATTGGTTCATGAAGTATATAAAATATACAAATTCAATCTTATTTTCCGTACAGTATCTGAACATTTTTCACCCAACATAATCGATAAAACAAAGTAAACATTTCTGCACACGACGTCTGCAACTGAAAAGAGCCATTCGTAAAGGAAGCAGAATAAAACAGCGGTAAAGTGTGAGACACGAGACGGCTGGCTCTACTTCCTAGCACCAGAAATAACAATCTTCGGCAAAGACAATTCTTTCTCAGCTTCCCATTCGCCGCCGAAATGAATGTTGAGGAAATATTTTAAGTGTTTAATTTTACTCGGTCTTTCCTTCTGGAGTTTCTAAGCTATCCGAAACAAAGTAGGCTTCATTGCATATTTCTTCACGTTGATCGCAGCTAATTATAGCGCATTTCCCCAGTGCCAAGAAGAATATCTGTTTGTTTTGACCTTGTAATCACCATCCTCGCCGTGTAAGTTCAAAATCGGTCTCCTTCCTAAGTCTTGACTAATGTTATCCAACACATTATTGGGCAAAGTCCTTACAATATACGAGTAACAGTCACAAATATATGTAATACAAGAAGGTATTTTCTGGTTTTACGAAACGCAGTGTCATTGAAGGGGGTGGCCCCACGGAGGTACAGACAGGCTAAGCAGTCAGACGATCAGGTAAACACTGTGCTGTCCTAAGTTGCTGTTGGCGGGTTGGTTGGTCATCGGTAAAGAGTGACAGCTGCCGGTGTCAGTGGCCGGGCGGTCTAAGCGTAGGTCTGCAGCCGCTCGCCTGCTGAGATTGTGGGTTCGAATCCCACCGGGGGGCATGGATGTCTGTTTGTTGTGAGAGTTGCGTTGTCACGTAGAGGTGTCTGCGAGGAGCTACTCATTCGTCCAGAGGAATCCTACCGACTGTGATGTGTCGTTGAGTGTGATCTACTCCGATACTGACAGGTAGAAGTAATGGTGCAGTTGTTCTCTGCCACAAAGTGACCTGTTTGTTAGACTTCGAGGCAATCCCCCAGCCCCTCTCGTTTGGAGACCAGTCACACTAGCAGTTCGAACATGTCACCACACTCCCTCTAACTTCGTTCTCATAACCGCACACACGAACATTATCGTAATTACAAAACAGTAGCACCGCCACCCTCTTGATCGTGTTCTCTGTACTCGTACAGCTACACATTTTTCACAGCTGGGTGCGACTGCGGGTGGTAGAAGCGCAACTTCCTTCAATCCACACATACAATATTACCCATAAAGGCATTTAATGCTTTTTAGGCCACCGTCCTAACTGGACTTCGTACATTTACAGGTAAGCCAGGTATTAGGCTGGGATAAAAGGGTTCTGGCGCCTGTATTCCTCAGATTGAGAAGAATGAGATTGGAGGGGCATGTAACACGTTTGGGGGATAAGAGGTGTTTTGGTGGGGTAACCTGAGGCAAATAGACTACTTGGAAGACCCAAGCGTAGATGTGAGTATAATATTAAGATGAATTTTCAGGATGTGGGTTGGGAAAGGCATGGACTGGATTGATCTGGCTCAGGATATGGAGAGGTGGCGGGCTCTTGTAAATACGGTGATGAAACTTCGGGTTCCATAAAATGAGGGGATATTCTTGACTAGCTCAGAACTTGTTAGCTTCTCAACGACTCTGCTCCATGGAGTAAGCAAGTAAGTAAGAGGGGTTCTGGGGTCTAGTTCTCTTCCTATCATCACACCCAACAAATAAACAGCACAATGTTCACTCTAACAGAATGCCACACATTCACAAACAGTATTGATTAATGGGCACAGAGAAGCCAGACCGTCTGAAATGAATGCGCAAGAAGTGGGCAGTGAGCCATAGTAAGCCCCTGGACGTTACAGATTAATTTAATTTTACCTCCCCCCCAAAAAAAATTCAGTCGACGATCTTGGTCGGTTAGTATAAACGAATGTTTAAAAATTAAGAACATAATACCGACTATTTGCATTCACAAGGCTATTTAAAATAAGCCATGTAAAAACAAGCCAACCTATACCCACACGGTTCATTGCCTGTACGTCTGATTATTTTATTTTATTATTATTTTTTTGCGAGGCGATGGACAACGGGACACGAAATCAGGTTTGAACCCTTCTTATATTCGAGGAAGGTAAGAGTCATCCCTAGTCGTGAGTGTTTCTAAGTCCGCCTGACACGTTTCTACGTCACACGTATTGTGGTTTGGAAACCTTATTTTTGAAAATGGTTTCATACGACCAAAGTCCTATAGGTACTTGAAACTGTTCCGAAAAAGAGAGTTTGAAAATTTATACAAGACATGCACTCGGAGAATCAGATTTAGTTTTCCCCTGATTTGTAAATCCACAAGCTTTATTCGGAATTTCTCGAAAAATCCCCAAACATCTACTTCGAAAGAGAGACACAGGTATGAAAAGATGGCAAACAGCTATGTCACGAAATTGTACAGGAAAAATGATAAAATATTTGTGTCTTGGATTAAGAAAACAGGTTGTGGACTGGATTCATTACGTTCAGAGCAAGTTCCATTAGCGCGCTGTCTTGAGAAGCTATCGGCTTCTAAGAAAGGACTCTCTACCATTTCTGTACTTCTTAAATATCAATATGACAGAAATAAGCAAATTCATTATTTTCCAAGATCACGTTTTATAAAATAAATTCGTTATTTTCCTATCGCTAACAATCGTTCACATGAGTTATTGGTCTGACTCTGAATGGGTCAAACCCTTGTATAATGTAATTCTTTATTATAGGCTGGTGGTTGGAAAATAAAAGTTGACCGGCATTTTAATCCCTGATTAACAACGTGCGACTACACTATCTAGCTGCTGCAATAAGATGGAAGGGAGCTATTACGAACAGGCCCGTGCTACCGCCCGGCGTTGTCATGGAGACGCGGTTATCTCATCTCCGCGGTGCGAGATAGGCTATGTGGGTCACTGACCCACTTGACAACGGGGACACACGAACCAGTGACAGCACAAGGCCACACGGACATCACCGAGCGCCGTGGCGCTTGGGCGTCAGCGAATACGAGGTAATCAATGGCACCAGCTGTCCGATCCGCTGCCTCTACCCTACTCCCATACTGCGCCACGCACTAATACGAACTCTTCACTCTGCAATAGAGTGCTGGGTTATAAATGATCCCAAGTCTTCAGCAAACAGTAACGAAACCTCTTATATCTCCTAGGGGAGTTCGGGATGGGATGCTATCATTCAGTCACAAACTCCTCTCCTACGTCCTAGCTGAAAATACGATAATTAAAATACATAAGACTAATTTTATCTACCTTCGTGCACATGGTTTTGCACCCCTGAAGGAGGGAAATGGATTGAGGGTGAGACTTGATGTTTTACACGCCCGTGGAAATTTCATTTTTACCTTATTCACGGAGATAGAAGGCTCTTCCGAAACGTCAGTAACTACTTACTAGACTAATCAAAATATAAAAATAACAGGTTTCGAGCGTCTGGAAAAATAATGCTGAGGAAAATAGGCCTGTATGGGCCTACTGGGGAGCCAAGGGGGAGTCGGCCGGGCCGTTCCGGAGTCATTGTGCTGCCGGGAGGTGGCAATGGTGGCCCAGGGGCTCTAGCTATTCTCCAGGGGTGGTAGATGCGGATTATAGCCTCTCTCCACTCAAGACCGCCTGTGTGTGAACAGCCACATCCTAACAGAGGTGGCCCTGTTTACGCTAAACACAGCGGATCTAAAGGATTAAACCTTGAAAAACAATCCCCAATCCTATGGTGTGAGTGCCGTGCCCATGGGATAAATGATAGTGGGTAAGTCTGTCACAAACGGCACCCTCTGGGATACCAGGCGACCTCCCAGAGTAATGGAGGCTTACCAAGTAATGGGGCTCTACTTGGTGGACCGTATAGTTCCACCGTGCTCGTGGGACCGAAATAAAACACATGAGCATAACTTTAGAGCATAAGGAGCGCTCCACATCTGTGGATTCAGATACAGGCTCCTGCACAGAGACTCCACAGGGGGCAGCTGAGCGGGACCTAGCTGAGTAAGGGGCTGGTGAAACTCCTCTGATTGGGGAGGAACACCGGACTCCTAGTATTCCGACAACGGGAAACCTTGAGGGCCTGACAGAGGTCGGTGCTCTCGGTCTCCGACGCGGCGCTGCCAAAAAGCGGGCGAGGAAAGCCAAGCTTGTGGAGGCTCCCACTGGGGCTTCCAGCGATAGTCAACCTCGGCCCACTTCAGGCGGCCAGCCACAGACCTTGCAGAGGCCCAGCAAAAGTAGGACTTCACAAGAACGAGGGCCAGTTTCCACGAAAGGTAAGGGGCACCCACAGGGACCAGGCAAACGACAGCTGTCGGTCGGGGGCAATACTGAGGACAGGCAGGCTGAGGCCCAGACAGGGTGGGCAACTTAGGTACGCCAGGGTCGCTCGGGAGGGCATCCGAGTGGCAGTTGTATGTGAAAATTATCCGGAGATTCAACTCTCCAAGGATACTTTTGCGGACATCCAGCGGGCAATCGGCGGGCTGGTGGGTGAGCTCCCAAAAAGAGGTTCGCCCCCAGGCTGGTCGACTCGTACTGGGCGAAAGAGTCGGCCATCATGGTCTACCACTATGCGCAGGGCAAGGACTGGCTGGCTGCCAGGGTACCTACCCTGGTGGTCTGGGAGTGCTCCAGGCTCAAGTTAGTGGGCCTGGATGCTCTCCCCACCTATAAGAGAGTGGTGGCCTGGTTTCCGGGCCACGCAGAGGATACGGAGCGCTACCTGCTGCGATTTCGAAGACTGAACCAGGGCCTGAATCCGGGCAATGGAGAGTGTACGAGCGCAAGGAGAACTTTGTCCGCCTTGTGCTCAGAATCAGCATTAATTGCCACGCTGGAGAAGTTGAAATGGAGACCATTCAGCGGGGTGGCACAAGATATTTTCTCCCTCCTGGGCGTTAAGCCGGAAGGGAAAAATAAGAAACAAGAGGAAGAGGCCACACAGGACATGGTAAGTACCATTTCTTTTATTCAGGCCAACGTGCAGCATAACATTGCTGCTTCTAGAATTCTTACAAGAACAGTAAGCGTTAAAGGAATAGACATGGCACTGATAAGGAACCATGGTTTCGTGAGGGCCGTATCAGGGACTTGAATATTCCAGGTTACACCCTATACTCTGCGGGAGGAAAGGATAGACACAGAGCCTGTCTCATTGCGAGGAACATGAATGCCTGGGTGCCAGGATTCTCTTCCAGGGACCTGGTAGCAGTCCTAGTGAAGTATAATGAAGATGGGGCGGACAGACGGTTAGTAGTTAGTTCCGCTTACCTGCCTTTAGATTCCGAGGAGTCTCCCCCATCTAAAGAGTCGGAGGAACTCGTGCGTTATTGTGAGAAGAAACATCTCTGATTGTGGGGTGCGACTCCAATGTGCATCACAGCGCGTGGCGAAGCACCAATTACAATAGTAGAGGGAAGGGCCTGGTTGAGTTTCTCCACTCTTCGTGTTTGGAGATTCTCAATCGGGGAAATGAGTCAACCTTGGTATAGATAGAGATGACAGATATTACACTGGGGTCCTATGGACTGCTAGAGAGTATCACCGACGGGGAGGTTTCTTCGGAGCCCTCCCTGTCGGATCATAAACATATTCTGTTCAGGATACGGGGCTCCGTGCCTTCTCTCTTGATCAGGAATATTAGGGGCACCAATTGGGGCTCCATTCGGGAGGACCTGAGGGAGAGACTGGAGGGGGCCCCGAGATGAGCATGAGACGAGGCTGGATTAGGGCTTGCTGTCCAATGGGTACAGCAGGCCCTTATCTCTGCCTATGAACATAATTGTCCTCTGAGACCAATCAGGAAAGGAAAGAAACCCCTGAGGTGGACACCGGAGCTAGAGTCCCCCAGAAGGGAAGTAAGACGGCTCTAATAGGTGCCGAGCAGATAATAGTTCGCATAACTAGGACCTCTATAGAGAGGCTCAACGAGGATATAGGAAGGTGCGAAAGGCTTCCAAGGAGACCCGGAGGACTTTCTGTAACTCCATAAACGATTTGCGTAGGCCCGCTAGGCTACATAGGGCTCTATCTAGAGACCCTAAAATTCAGCTGGGATCTCTGGTGGCTCTTTGTGGGGATGGTACGCGATCCGAAGGGGAAACCCTTGATCTCTTGCTTACTATACATTTCCCCACCTCAGATGCTATGGAAGGAGGGGTGGTATCAAAAGATGCCTTCCGTGCCAGTTTGGACTGGCGGGTGGCTACGAAAGGTATTACTTACCGAAGAGTGGCATGGGCAATTGACACATTTGCCCCATAAAAAAGCCCATGAGTAGACGGAATCTTCCCGGCTTTGTTGCAGGAGGGACGGGAGGTCCTTATTGCTCACCTGGTTAACATTTTCCGCGCCTGCCTGGCGACTGGGTATGTTCCACTATCTGGCGCCAGGCTGAAGTTGTGTTTATCCCCAAGCCTGGTCGGAATTCCTACTGTGCACCTAGGGATTTTAGACCCATCAGTATCACATCGTTCTTGCTTAAGACCATGGAGAGACTGGTGGATAGAATTTGAGGGATGAAGTGTTGGCGTTGAGGCCACTTCATCCCAACCAACAAGCTTACAAGGCTGGAAAGTCTGTGGATACAGCACTTCATCAGCTCGTAGTACGGGTTGAGGAGGCTCTCGACCAACAGGAGACCAACGCCTTAGGCGTATTTCTTGATGTCAAAGGGGCGTTTAATAACTCCTCCTACGACTCCATGTGTGCAGTATTGACCAGACATGGAGTAGACTGCACTATCGCACGATGGATTAGAGCCATCCTGGCGGGTCGGCTGGCCGCGGCGACTCTGGGTGATACTTCCAGGAGCGTCGTGGTGACTAGTGGCTTCCTACAGGGGACGTCCTGACACCTCTTCTTTGGTGCCTTGTTGATGAATTACTAGCAGGGCTCAATGGGGGAGGTGTCTATGCACATGGAGAGGCGGATGACATGTCTTCTAGCGGTGGGCAAGTTCCCAAATACAGTATCAGGGCTCACACAATGGGCCCTTCATACTGTTGAAACGTGGTGCGACGGGCTCGGTCTGTCGGTTAATTCCGACAAGACCGGGCTTGTTGCATTCACAAGAAGGAACCTCCCAGAGTTCTTTGAACCTCGTTTATTTGGGAGGACCGTACATCGCTCCATGTCAGTCAAGTATCTGGGAGTAATCCTGGGTTCATGGCTGACCTGGAAAGAACATGTGGATGTTAAGGTGAAGAAGGCTCAAAATTTGATGTAGGCCTGCAGGAGGGCTTATGTTGTGACGTGGGGCCTGAGACCCAAAGTGGTACACTGGCTCTATGTCTCTATCGTTAGGCCCTCTGTAACCTTTGCATCCTTGGTCTGGTGGCCTGGTTGTCAGACGGCCAGTGCCAAGAAGGAACTAAACAAAATTCAAAGATTAGGTTACTTAGGAATAACACGGGCAATGCGTACTACTCCCACAAGTGCTGTGGAAGCACTTACCTGCCTCCCACTTTCGAGTTAGTGGTGCAGAGGGAGGCAAGGTCAACTGTGCATCGTCTCTGGAGCCTGGTGTATTGGTCCCAACTATACCCCAACAGAGGACATAGTATTATGTTGATGCGGCTTCAGCAATCGGATTCTTTTAACATGGGAGTCGACATGATGAGACCAGCATTCAATTTCGAACCCAAATACAGGGTTACTATGCTGACCAGGGAAGAATGGACCAAAGGAACTGGTGCTCTTCCTGTAATCAAGGGGATCGTCTGGTTTACTGATGGGTCCAGGATGAAGGGGGGTACCGGGGCTGGAGTCTATAGGCAATCTGTAGGAAGAAGGCTCAGCTTCTCCCTGGGCAGGCATTCAACAGTTTTCCAGGCCGATACATATGCCATCTTGGCCTGTACCTACGAAATTCAATTTCAGAATAGATCGGAAAAATACGTTAGTATTTGTTCTGATAGTCAAGCGGCCTTGAAAGCTCTTAAGACTGTTAGAACGTTTCCTTTGGTCCAACAGTGCCAAAAGGCGTTGAACGACATCTCTACCCGGTATGCGGTGAGACTATATTGGGTCCCTAAGCATGCTGGAGTACGAGGAAATGAGATCGCCGATGAGCTCACAAGGGGTGGCTCCGGTCTGGGTTTCTTGGGACCTGAGCCGGCCCTTGGAGTCTCTAGACGAGACATACAAGCTCAATCGCTGGTTGGCTAACCAGCATTGATCAAGATGGCAAAGTCTTGGCGATACACAGAGGGAGGATCGGGAATTAATCTCTGGACCTGGTCTGGGCGCCAGGACTAAAGTTATGTCTTTTAACAGGACTCAGTCCAGGGCAGTAATTGGCCTACTTACTGGTCATAACACCCTGAGGCGGCATCTCTACCTTTTACGAATGCAGGACAGTCCATTGTGTAGAAAATGTAGGGTGATGGAGGAAACCTCGGCCCATATTCTTTGTGAATGTGAGGCCTTGGCCTCACTCAGACATGCACATCTCGGGTCCTTGGGGCCTAAGGATATTCGAAGTATAAGCTTGGGGGCCATCTGGAGCTTCAGTAATGCTTCGGGGTTCCCTTGATTAGACATGGGGCACAAAAGGCCAGTTTATAAGGCCTAGGTGCATCGGGGCTGCGAGGTCCCAAACCCTTGACATACTCATACTCATGGGCCTACTGGAGGGGAAGTAACACAAAGTTAGACAAAACCGCATCAGTTTCACACCTTGCACCCATCAATGGATGTTACTAAGTCAAGAACGATTAGACTGGTCGGATATGTAGCACGCATGGGGGAAATGAGAAGTTGGAAAGCCTCGAGTAAATAAGACACGTTGGTGGCCGAGGCGTAGATGGGAGTAGAGCATTAAACGGATCTTGGTGAAAGATAACGTGGAGTGGATTGATCCAGCTGAAGATGGACTTTAAGGAACACGATAATGAACCTCAGCGTTCCACGAAGGCAGGGATCCAATCAGTTCACCAACTCTTGGGAAATAACAGCTTCCATTTAAGGCAGTCACACACTTGAACATAATCTTTAGGTAATTCATCCCCGTTGTGTTCGATGTATACAAATAAGGAGTAAAGATTCACAAGTCAAAACACAACTAGTATTATGGATATTTATTTTATGTAAGGTGACAAGGTGACAACATGTTTCGGCCTCTATCACCAGGCCATCATCAGGTCACAAGTAAATAATATAAGTTGAAGCTAGACACTGTAATTCATAAAAATGAGTCGCATAGGCTTAAAATGCAACTAGATCTCGTTGCCTTTTAAGCCCATGGGACTCATTTTTATGAATTACAGTGCCTAGCTTCCTCAAGTTCTATTATGTACTTGTGACTTGATGATGGTCTGGTGATGGAGGCCGAAACATGCTGTCATCTTGTCACCTTAAATACAATAAATATCCATAATACTAGTTGTGTTTGACTGGTGAATCTTTACTCCTTATTTGTATACTTGAACATAAAATTATCTCTATAGTACATGTCGCATACCTATGTGAATCAAAAGCGAAGGGCGAAATAAATGCAAAGCACGTACCTACACCACACTGTTACTGAACTCTGCACACTTTCACTTTTTTTAATCCCCGTCCAACGTCCTTCTCTTTCGCGTTTCTCAGTACTCTCCTACAATAAATAATCTGCTTACATTTTGCTGAGGGTCGAGCTCACTACTCTCCCGTTTGTGACAGGATTATTTCTGCTCGGACACGTTCCAAGAAATCAGTACAAAGGTGAAAATGTAAATAATAAAGCACAGAGGGGTTTTTCAGCTTCTGCTTTTCAGAAGTTATTAAGGGATCTTTGTATGTAGTCCGTGCCGGTATTTTACGCCACAGGCAGTATTCCGCTTAATCCGCCTTATGGTTTAGACAGGTACACAGAGTTATACAAAATACGTAGGCATATTTTGTCTCACCGCAGAGTTATCATGCTGTTATCAGCATGTGCACCTTCCGCGGCCACCATGTCGCTTCAAACAGTATGTTAATGTACAGTTAGAAGCCGCTGTAACAAATCTAGAAGCTCGTGTTAATTCGCGCAATGCCGTCACTTGGCCGCTTTCTTGACAGACTGACGCAATATCGCTCAGCATAATTTCCACGCAGATTTGCAAGAAAGGTGGTGGATTAGTTCGAACGTTAGATGACATTAACTGACAAAAGTCTTGAACGTATTAATGTGGCATTAATTTTCAATAAGACGTGACCAGTCTGCTACGACACTGCACTGTTATGGGATGAACCAGAGGTTCTTAAAATTTCTGACGTGCGAACTGGTAAAACGTGAATTTCCGAGGGTCTAAACCCTGTCTCTCTCTCACACTGTACAGCACGATGTAAATATAAGTAATTCTAATGTTTGCGCGACTAAACCTGTGTGTTTGCAAAATGAAAATTAACATATTATGTGGTATTAAAAAAGTAACATTTTGATGTACGTACCGTGTATTTTGTACAGTTTATATTCCAGACCCGACAACATTTTGTACAGTTTATATTCCAGACCCGACAACATTTTGTACGCTAGCGCCTAATATTGCAGTATGGGACTTGCTATGTCGCCATTCTGGCGCACAGAATTTTGAGGTGGCGCCTAGAGTTTCGGAAAATTTGTGCACCACTATCCTGAATGGTAGCGAAAACGAGATATTACCAGCCACGATAAACTGTACACATCCGTTCGTAGACCACCGGCAGAAACACAGGTAGCCTATACTATACGTAGTTCGATTTCCCACGAATGAAGCTACGGATTCTGGCATGTTTCTGTTCATTTTTTTTTCGCAAAGG
>Ga0268261_10001914_pt1 | contig 14690 bp, 1 predicted proteins | sample TergutNc150P1_FD_190353 | JGI IMG/M metagenome (GOLD analysis project Ga0268261, IMG submission 190353) | Nasutitermes corniger P1 segment gut microbial community from laboratory colony in Florida, USA - Nc150 P1 (SPAdes) (version 2) | ecosystem: Host-associated > Arthropoda: Insects > Digestive... | reverse complement strand
AGTGAGCCAGACCATGTGTGAAACGCATGTGCAAGACAGCGCGTAAGAAAACGCAGAAATGCGTGACCCGTCAACAACGCATGGGACAGTAATCACGCATTTCTGCGTGGCCCGACGGCAAGGTGTTAACAATTTAAGCTTCTGTAGGCCAGTGTTACTTTCAGGTAATGTCCAATCTGAACATGTCGCAGTAGTAGGGATGGTTCAAAACAACGATATTATCGGATTTTAACAATTTAAGCCTCTGCAGGCCAGTGTTACTTTCAGGTAACGTTCAATCTGAACATGTCGCAGCAGTGGAAAGGGTTCAAACAACGATATTATCTGAACTTTAACTATTTAAGCTGCTGTAGTCCAGTATTACCTTCAGGTAACGTCCAATCTGAACATGTCGCAGCAGGGGAAACTGTTCAAACAACGATATTATCAGAACATTATTATTTTACTTTTAGGTAACGTCCAATCTGAACATGTAACACTTATAACGATATTATCACTTATAACGATATTATCGGAACATTAATATTTTACCTTTAGGTAACGTCCAATCTGAACATGTAACACTTTAAGCCTTCGTAGGCCAGTGTTACTTTCATTTAACGTCCAATCTGAAAATGTCGCAGCAGGGAAAATTTTCAAACAACAATATTATTGGAACATTAACACTTAAATCTCTAGGCCAGTTTTACTTTAAAGTAACGCTAAATCTGAACATGTCGCAGCAGGGTAAGGTTTCAAACAATGATATTATCGAACATTAACAATTAAAAATCTGTAGGCCAGTGTTACTTTCAGGTAACGTCCAATCTCAACACGTCGCAGCAGGGGAAAGGATTCCAACAACGATATTATCGGAATATTAACATTTTAAGCCTCTGTAGGCCAGTGTTACTTTCAGGTACCTTCCAATCTGAACATGTCGCAGCAGTGGAAAGTGTTCAAACAACGATATTATCGGAACCTTAAAAATTTATGCCCTAGTAGTCCAGTGTTACTTTCAGGTAACGTCCAATCTGTACAAGTCGCAGCAGTGGAAAATTATCAAACAACGACATTATGGGAACTTTAACAATTTAAGGCTCTGTAGGCCAGTGTTACTTTCAGTTAACATCCAATCTGAACATGTCGCAACAGGGGATAGGTTTCAAACAACGATATTATCGGAACCTTAACACCTTAAGCTTCTGTAGGCCAGTGTTACTTTCAATTAAAGTCCAATCTGAACATGACGCAGCAGGGGAAAGGTTTCAAAAAACGATATTATCGGAACATTAACACTTTAAGCCTCGGTAGGCCAGTGATAATTTCAGGTAATGTCCATTCTGAACATGTCGCATTAGGGGTAATATTTCATAGAACGTTATTATCCGAGTCTTTACAGTTTAAGCCTCTTTAGGCCAGTGTTACTTTCAGTTATCGTCCAATCTGAACAAGTCGCAGCAGGGAAAAGATTTCAAACAACGATATTATCGGAACATAAACAGTTTAGGCCTCTGTAGGCCACTGTTACTTTTACGTAACGTCCAATCTGAACATGTCGCATCAGGGGAAGTGGTTCAAACAAACGATAATATCGGAAACTTAACACTTTAAGCCTCTGTAGGCCAGTGTTACATTCAGGTGACGTCCAATCTGAGAATGTCGCAGCAGGGGATAGGTGTCAAACAACGATATTATTGGTACATTAACAATTTAAGCCTTTGCAGGCCAGTGTTACTTTCAGGTAACTTCCAATCTGAACATGTCGCAGCAGTGGAAAGGGTTCAAACAACGATATTATCGGTGCTTTAACAATTTAAGCTTCTGTAGTCCAGTGTTACTTTCAGGTAACATCCAATATAAACATGTCGCAGCAGGGGAAAGTGTTCAAACAACGATATTATCGGAACATTAATATTTTAAGCCTCTCTAGGCCAGTGTTACTTTCAGGTCACTTACAATCTGAACATTTCGCAGCAGGGAAAAGTGTTCAAACAACGATATTATCGGAACATTAATAATTTAAGACTCTGTAGACCGGAGTTTCTTTCAGGTAACGTCCAATGTGAACATTTCGCATCAGTGGAAATGGTTCAAACAACGATATTATCGGAACCTTAACACTTTAAGCCTCTGTAGGCCAGTGTTACTTTCAGGTAACTTCCAATCTGAACATGTCGCAGCAGTGGAAAGTGTTCCAACAACGATATTTTCGGAATCTTAACACTTTAATAAACACAATAAAAAAACATTTACAGGAAAACAAAGGTTAGAATTAAATTTAACGAAGATTTATCTAAACTAATTTCCATAAACAAAGGAGTACGACAGGAATGTGGACTATCTCCAGTATTATTTACCATATACATTAACAAAATTTTACAGGAATTTAAAGCAACGATAATGAAGGGCATACAACTAAACAAAGAAGTATATTAACACCATACTATTTGCAGATGATCAGATTTTAATAGCCACATCTGAAGATGACTTACAAAAAATGGCATATCACCTAAACCTTATAGCAAGGAAATACAACATGATTATATCCAGCATAAAAACAAAATCCATGGCAATGTGTGGGAACCTAATACAGAGGGTAAAAATTGTGATAAATGACAATATTATTGAACAAGTAACAGAATTTAAATATTTAGGATATTTTATATCAGAATACAAAAGTGATTTAGAAGATAAATTACAAATATATAATAAAATAAATGGAACTATACAGAGACATTTCGGAAAACAAATGACTAAAGGAACAAAATTAAGGATACACAACATTACAGCTAAAGCAACATTGAATTTTGGAAACGAAATTTGGGTACTGAAAAAAAGAGACCAACAACGTTTAGAAGCAGCACAGATGAAGTTTTTGAGACACTTACTGGGAATTACGAAATTAGATAAAGATAAAATACAAGTATTAGGAGAAAAGCTGGGGCACAGAACATAGTAAAGGAGATAGAACAGTACCAGCAAAAATGGCCACAACGTACAGAGGATGGACAAAAATAGACTACCAAGACAAGCACTGCATTACAGAACAAACGGACAAAGGAACAGAGGACGACCGAGGAAGAGATGGGCGGACCAACTTCACCTGGAGGATTAAGAAACAGGCAAAACTCCTAAACCCCCTTTTCGAACATGATGATGATGATAAACATTTATGTATAGCGTCAGAAAGGGTCTTATTAAGTTGGCTCAAGTCATATTTCTCGATCATTTTCTGCAAAGATATACTGTAGTTCGATCGCCAATACACGAATTTCTTCAGTTGGCGCAATTCACATTACGAAACCAAAGGTAGCACAGTTTATCCGTTAGCCGAATTTCAAGACTCTTTTATGATGGGTTGTTGCAAGTATTGTTTTGAAAAAATATTCCTAACTGATAACCACAATGTTACCGTCTATCACTTTTCGTAGATTTGTGGAAATAAACATTTATATAAATGGTGAGGAAGCGGACATTTCTGCAAGATTACCAAACAGACTTTTCGACAAATATTTCTACCTTTTGCCGCTAGGATCTCTGGCGTCTTTGCAGACGTAGTGGAACCTTGGGGCGAAAGTTGGGACTACTAAGAAATAGCCCAGGATGCAGTTTACCAGATCCATTACGGTATCGTGTCTTGGGATTTTGTTCTTTTCTTACACCCCATAGAGCTAGATACTAATGAATGTATCTAAATATCAGCCCCATACACACATATTCCATTACTTAGCGCGAGTCGTGTATCGAGCTCATATGCAGAACAAATAGGCTGTATTTCGAACGTTGAAACATGAACATGTTCAGTTCTTCGAACTCACGTTCGGAGACTGTTTTGATTACCGATAAGTTGCATGTCAAACCCTACAACTCTTACTTTATCACAATTCGCGATTCATGTTTCCAGTTCATATTAATTACAATTAGTCTGTGAGCCGAACGGAAAAACACGAATATTTTGATTTGGTGCAAGTTATATTTAAACCCATATTCAGAACAGATAAAATATATGTCGAATGCAAATGCACGAATTTCATCACTTGCAGTGATGAATGTTAACAGGCATTGTCACAGATAGGCTGAATGTCAAGCGCCAAAACACGAAATCTTTGAGGTGGATTTAATCATGTTTGTAGCCCATATTTAGCACAGTTAAGGTGCAAGTTGTTCGTAATTATATGAATTTCGTCACTTGTCAAAGTCTTGATCCTGACAATTTTCTATGCAGTTAAGTGGTAAGTAGATTGCCGTTAAACAGATTTCAACAATTTTAGCGCGAAACGTTTCGAAACCATTTTCAGCACAGAATAGCTTTAGTTGGTGCAAGTCACGTTTTAGTCACCTATTCAGTGCCCTTTGGCTGCATGTCGAGCGCATATATGTTTAGTCATTTATCAACACAATAAAGCTTTATGTCGAGCATCAGAAATGTTGGCTCAAATCTAATTCTCCATGATTTTATGCAAAGTTAGAATGTAGTTGGAACGTCAATACACGAATTTCTTCAGTTGGCGCAATTCATATTACGAGACCAAACGTAGTTTACATAATCTGTAGGTCGAACATCAATAGTCTTTTATCGCAAGACATGTTTGAAAACATATTACTAACATAAACTCAATGTCACCGTCGATCCCTTGTCGTAGATTTGTGGCAAGGAACATATACATAAATGGCGAGGAAGCTGTCATTTATGCAAAATTACGTGACAAATTTACGACAAAAAATTCCAAATTTTACCGCTAGGTTCTCTGTCATCTTTGCAGACGTAGAGGCACCTGGCAACGGTAGTGGTAAACACTAAGAACTTGCCCAGGATGCAGAGTACTATATCCGTAACGGTCAACGGTCTGGGCTATTGTTCATGCCTAACTGTCCTTAGAGCTATATACTAATGAATGAAACTAAATGTCGGTCTCGTATACAATACATAGCGCGAGACGTGTATCGAGGTCATGTAATGAACAATTAGGCTGTACTTCGAGCGTTAAGACACGAACAACTTCAGCTGGACGAACTCATGTACTGAGAGAGTTATGATTACCGGTGAGTTTCATGTCTAGCTCTAAGACAATTACTTCAAATCGATTCGCGAGTCATTTTACAGTCATATAAATATTGATAGACAGTAGGCCAATCGTAAAAACAAATTTCATAATTTGTCGCAAGTTATGTTTAAACCCATATCTAGAACAGATAAAATGTATGTCGAATGCAAATACACGAATTTCATCACCTGCAGTGAGTCATTTTAACAGGCTATGTCACAAAATGAAAGCGGTTAACACGTACTCTCTGAGGTGGATTAAATCATTTTTGTAGCTCGTATTCAGCACAGTGAAAGTGCAAATAATTCGTAATTATATGAATTTCTACACTTGTCATAAGTCTTGATCCTGACAATTTTCTATGCTGTTTGTTTGATTGCCATTAAACAGATTTCAACAGTTGTAGCGCGAAACGTTTCGAGACCACTTTCAGCACAGAATTGCTTTAGTTGGTGCAAGTTACGTTTCAGTCACTTATTCAGTACACCTTGTCTGCATGTCGAGTGTCATTTATCAACACAATAAAGCTTCATGCCCAGCGTCAGCATTCTCGATTATTTTCTGCAATGTTTGACTGTAGTTCGAGCGCTAATAAATGAATTTTTTCAGTTGGCGCAATTCATATTACGAGACCTAACGTAGTTTAGATAATATGTATGTCGAACATCAATAGTCTTTTAACATGGGTTGTCGAAAGGCAAGTTGTGAACACATTTTCTTACAACGTCAATGTAACCGTCGATCACTTGTCATTGATTTGTCGCAAGATATATATACATAAATTGCGAGGAAGCCGTCATTTCTACAAAATTAAATGACAAACTTTCGACAATTTGTTCCACCTTTTGCCGCTAGGTTCTCTGACGTCTTTGCAGGAGTAGAAGTACCTGGCGACGAAAGTGGCAACCACTAAGAACTTGCCCAGGCACCAGTGTACCACATACGTAACGGTCTCCTATCTGGGCTATTGTTCATGCCTAACTGACCTTAGACCTATATACTAATGAATGAAACTAAATGGCGGTCCCATATACACGTATTTCATTAATTAGCGCGAGACGTGTATCGATCTCATATACTGAACAAATAGGCGGAATTTCGAGCGTTAATACACGTAAAACTTCAGTTGGCCGAAATCATGTACGGATCCTGTTTTGATTAAAGATGAGTTGCATTTCAAGATTTGAGACAATTATTTCACCCCATTCGCGAGTCATGATTCCAGTCCATGTTCAATACAGATAGACAGTAAGCCAAACGAAACACACAAATTTCTTGATTTTGCTCATGTTGTGTTTAAACCCATATACAGAAGAGGTAGAATGTATGTCGAATGAAATTACACGAATTTCATCACTTGCAGTGAGTCATGTTAACAGGCTTTGTCACAGAATGGTTGTATGTCAAACGCTTAACACGTAAACTTTGAGGTGGATTAATTCATTTATGTAGCCCATATTCAGCACAGTTAATGTGCAAGTACTTCGAAATTATACGAATTTCATCACTTGACAAAAGTCTTGACTCTGACAATTTTGTATGCAGTTTGGTTGTAGATAAATTGCCATTAAACAGATTTTAAAAACTTAGCGCGAAAAGTTTCGAGACCATTTTCAGCACAGAATTGCTTCATTTGGTGCAAGTCACGTTTTAGTCACTTATTCAGTTCACTTTGGCTGCATGTCGAGCGCATATATGTTTAGAGTCATTATCAACAGTTCATGTCGAGCGCCAGAAAGGATCTTATCAAGTCGGCTCAAGTCATAATTCTCGATCATATTCTACAATGATAAATTAGTTCGATCGCCAATACACGAAGTTCTTCAGTTGGCGCAATTCACATTACGAAATCAAAGGTAACACAGACAATCTGTATGTCGAAATTCAATACTCTTTTATCATGTGTTGCCGCAAGACGTGTTTTGAAAAATATTCCCAACTGATAACCTCAATATCATTGTCAATCACTTTTCGTAGATTTGTGGCAATAAACATTTATTTAAAGTCGAAGAAGCGGTCGCTCCTGCAAAATTACCGAACAGACTTTTCAACAAATAGTTCCACCTTTTCCGCTAGGATGTCTGGTGTCTTTGCAGACGTAGTGGAACCTGGCGGCGAAAGTTGGAACTAATAAGACATTGTCCAGGATGCAATTTACCAGATCCATAACGGTATCGTTTTTGGGCTTTTGTTCTTACCTTACTCGCCATAGAGCTAGACACTGATGAATGAATCTAAATGTTAGTCCCGTATACACGTATTCCATTACTTAGCGCGAGTCGTGTATCGAGCTCACATACTGAACAAATAGGCTGTATTTCGTACTTTGATACACGAACATGTTCAGTTCTTCGAACTCACGTTCGGAGACTGTTTTGATTACCGGTGTAATGCCCTAAATCGGAGGGGAATAGGTTTCACTAGAGACACCCTGTTGGACAAAAGTATACAAGTAGCGTGAGGGGTTCGTAAAGTGATGCACTGATAAAGGGTAGAACTGCCACCAGCCAGTAAATACTGACAGTGCGCTGTAAGGGTGTAGTACTGACAAATAACTGATCAAACACACACTTGACTGTAGACAGTCTATATATTGTAAAACAGTGAAGTGGTGCAATAGTACAGATATGAAGGGGATATTAAATGACAAAACAAGAAAGATAAAATGATTATCTTGCTCTCGTATAAACCCGAATAATTACGAATTTAGAATTTAGTTCCAGGCGTCCAAATGATATTATTAAAGCGTTCCACTCGAATTAATTTGGAATACAGAAAGTTAATTCAGTCAATTCGGCTTACCTTGTAGTATAATGAAACGATGCCACATCGTTATCGATATTACACTTTGTATATTAATTATTATTCTCAGGGTCTTGTAGATACGTAGTGACCCTCGAACAGCGATTCCTTCGAGTGAATCTCGAGTCAGCAAAAAGCGGGGGTTTATATTAGAACAAGATGATACCTCAAAATAATTTCAAGTTGAGACAGACGGGTCGCGTCACAGTCGGAGGTTAAGCTCTCCAAAGGAATGGGGAACTGCCAATTTAGTGCTTAGTTGCATCTGTGAGCGATCGTCTGTTTCGCAATGCGGAAGTATATAAAACCTAGCTGTAACTGTTTCAACATAAAAATCCAGGAGATACCCACAATTAATATGAATAATATAACGTACAGCAATTTATATTTTACGTTCATTACACCGATAAGTTGCATGTGAAGCCCTAAAACTCTTAATTCATTACAATTCGCGAGTCATGTTTCCAGTTCATATTAAGTAAATAAGACAGTGGTCCGAACGGAAATACACGAATATCTTGATTCGATGCAAGTTATGTTTAAACCCATATTCAGAACATAAAATGTTTGTCGAATGATAATGCACGAATTTCATCAATTCCTGTGAGCCATGTTAACAGGGTTTGTCACAGATAGGCTGAATGTCAAACGCCAGAACACGAACTCATTGAGATGGACTAAATCATGTTTGTAGCCCATATTCAGCACAGTTAAGGTGCAAGTTGTTCGTAATTATACGAATTTCATCACTTGTCAAAGTCTTGATCCTGTCAGTTTTCTATGCAGTTAAGTGGTAGATAGATTGCCGTTAAAAAGATTTCAACACATTTTGCGCGAAACGTTACGAAACCATTTTCAGCACAGAAGAGCTTTACTTGGTGCAAGTCACGTTTTAGTCACTTATCCAGTGCACCTTGCCTGCATGTCGAACGCATATATCTTTACAGTCACTTATCAAAACAATAAAGCATCATGTCGAGCATCAGAATTGTTGGCTCAAGTCTAATTCTCGGTCATTTTATGAAAAGTTAGACTGTAGTTGGAACGCCAATACACGAATTTCTTCAGTTGGCGCAATTCATATTACGAGACCAAACGTAGTTTAGATAATCTGTAGGTCGAACATCAAAAGTCTTTTATCGCAAGATATGTTTTGAAAACGTATTCCCAACATAATCTCAATGTCACCGTCGAACCCCTGTCGTAGATTTGTGGCAAAAAACATACATGAAAGGCAAGGAAGCGGTCTTTTATGCAAAATTACATGACAAACTTTCAGCAATAGTTCCACATGTTGCCGCTAGGTTCTCTGGCGTCTTCGCTCACGTAGAATCACCTGGCGATGTAAGTGTTAAACACTAAGAACTTGCACAGGATGCAGTGTACTAGATCCGTAACGCTCTCCGGTCTGGGCTATTGTTCATGCCTAACTGGCCTTAGAGCTATATACTAATGAATGAACACAAATGTCGGTCCCGTATACACGTATTTCAATACTAAGCGCGAGTCGTGTATCAAGCTCATATACTGAAAATATAAGCTGTACATGGGGCGTTAATACACGAACAACTTATGTTGGCCCAACTCATGTACTGGGGGTGTTTAGATTGCCGGTGATATGTATGTGAAGCTCTAAGACAATTATTTTATCTCTATTCGCGAGTCACGTTTACAGTCCATATTTAAAACTGATAGACAGTAAGCCAATCGTAAACACAAATTTCATCATTTGTCGAGAGTTATGTTTAAGACCCATATTCAGAACAGATAAAATGTATGTCGAATGCAAATACACGAATTTCATCCCTTGCAGCGAGTCATGTTAACAGGCTATGTCACACAATGGCTGTATGTCAAGCGATTAACGCGTACTCACTGAGGTGGATTAAATCATTTTTGTAGCCCACATTCAGCACAGTCAAGGTGCAAATAGTTCGTAATTACATGAATTTCAACACTTGTCAAAAGTCTTGATCCTGACAATTTTCTATGCAGTTTGGTTGTAGAGAAATTGCCACTAAACAGATTTCAACAGTTTTAGCGCGAAACAATTCGAGACCCTTTTCCGCACAGAATTGCTTTAGTTGGTGCAAGTTATGTTTTAGTCACTTATTCAGTACACCTTGGCTGCATGTCGAGTGTCATTTATCAACACAATAAAGCTTCATGTCGAGCGTCAGAAAGGATAATATTAGTTGGCTCAAGTCAGAATTTTCGACAATTTTCTGCAAATTTAGACTGTAGTTCGAGAGCTAAGAAATGAATATCTTCATTTGGCGCAATTCATATTACGAGAACAAACATAGATTAGATAATCTGTAGGTCGAACATCAATAGTCTTTTAACATGGGTTGTCGAAAAGCATGTTTTGAACACATTTCCTAACATAACTTCAATGTTACCGTCGATCACTTGTAGATTTGTGGCAACAAATATACACATAAATGGCGAGGAAGCCGTCATTTCTGCAAAATTTCATTCCAAACGTTCGACAAATAGTTCCACCTTTTGCCGCTAGGTTCTCTAGCGTCTTTGCAGACGTAGTGGCACCTGGCGACGATAGTGGTAAACACTAAGAACTTGCCCAGGTTGCAGTGTACTAGATCCTTAACGGTTCCGGTCTGGGCTATTGTTCATGCATTACTGGCCTTAGAGCTATATACTATGAAACAAAATATCGGTCCCGTATACACGTATTTCCTTACTTAGCGCAAAACGTGTACCGAGCTCAAATACTGAACATATAATCTGTATTTAGAGCGTTAATAAAGAACAACATCAGTAGTCCGAAATAGTGTAGGGAGCCTGTTTTGATTACCAATCAGTTGCATGTGAAGTTGTAAGATAATTATTTCATCTCTATTCGCAAGTCATGATTCCAACCCGTGTTCAATACAGATAGAGAGTAAGCCAAACGAAACACACAAATTTCTTGATTAGGCGCAAGTTATGTTTAAACCCATATTCAGAACAGATAAGATTTATGTCGAATGCCAACACACGAATTTTGTCTCTTGCAGTGTCATGTTAACAGGCTTTGTCACAGAATTGTTGTATGTCAAACGCTTAACACGTACTCTTTGAAGAGGATTAAATCATTTTTGTAGGCCATATTCAGCACAGTTAAGGTCAAGTAGTTCTCAATTATATGAATTTCATCACTTGTCAAAAGTCTTGTTCCTGACCATTTTCTATTCAGTGTGCTTGTAGATAGATTGCCATTAAACAGATCAACACTTTATCGCGAAAAGTTTCGAGACCATCTTCAGCACAGTTGGTGCAAGTCACATTTTAGACACTTAATCTGTACACCTAGGCTCATGTCAAGCGCATATATGTTTAGAGTCAGTAATCAACACGATAAAGATTGATGTCGAGAATCAGAAAAGATCGTATTAAGTTGGTTCAAACCATAATTCTCGATTATTTTCTGCAAAGATAAACTGTAGTTCGATCGCTAGTACATGAATTTTTCAGTTGCCACAATTCACATTACGAAATCAAAAGTAGCACAGATAAACTTTAGGTCGGACTTCAGTAGTCTTTTATAAAGGTTTGTCGCAAGTCTTGTTTTGAAAACATATTCTTAACTGCTAACCTCAATGTTACCGTCTATCACTTGACGTAGATTTGTGGCAAGAAACATTTACATAACTGGCGAGGAAGCGGTCATTTCTGAAAATTACATGACAAACATTCGACAAATAGTTCCACTTTTTGCCGCTAGGTTCTCTGGCGTCTTTGTGGACGTACAGGCACCTGGCGACGAGACTGGGAAAGACTAAGAACTTGCCCAAAATGCAGTGTACTAGATCCATAACGGTCTCCGTTCTGCGCTATTGTTCATGCCTAACTGGCCTTAGAGCTATATACTAATGAATTAACCTAAATGTCGGTCCCGTATACATGTATTTCATTACTTATCGAGTTCATATACTGAGCAAATAGGCTGTATTTGGTGCGTCATTACACGAAAATTTCGGTTGGCCGAAATCATGTACGGAGGCTGATTTGATTAGCGATGAGTTGCATGTCAAGCTCTAAGACAATTATTTCATCTCTATTCGCGAGTCATGTTTACAGTTTATATTCAGTACAAATAGACAGTAAGCCAAGCGTAAATACACAAACACACAAATTTCTTGATTTGGCGCAAGTTATGATGAAACTCATATTCAGAACAGAAAAGATTTATGTCGAATGCCAAGAAACGGATTTCATCACTTTTAGTGAGTCACGTTATCAGGCTTTGTCACAGAATGGCTGTATGTCAAGCGCTTAACACGTACTCTTTGTGGTGGATTAAATCATTTTCGTAACCTTTATTCGGCACAGTTAAGGTGCAAGTAGTTCGCAATTATATGAATTTCATCAATTGTCAAAATTCTTGAACCTGACTGTTTTCTATGCCTTGTGGTTGTAGATAGATTGCCATTAAAAAGATTTCGACCCTTTTTTCGCGAAATATTTCGAGACCATTTTCAGCGCAGTTGGTGCAAGTCACTTTTTAGTCACTTATTCAGTATACCTAGGCTGCATGTTGAGCGCATATATGTTTAGAGTCATTTATCAACACAATAAAGATTCATGTCGAGAATCATAAAAGATCATATTAAGTTGGCTCAAGTCATAATTTTCGATCATTTTCTGCAAAATACACTATAGTTCGATCGCCAATACATGAATTACTCCAGTTGGCGCAATTGACATTACGAAATGAAGGGCAGCACAGATAATCTCTAGATCGAACTTCAAATTCTTTTATCATGGGTTGTCGCAAGTCATGTTTTGAAAACATATTTCTAAATGATAACCTCAATGTCACCGTCTATCACTTGCTGTAGATTTGTGGCAAGAAACATTTACATAAATGGCGAGGAAGCGGTCATTTCTGCAAAATTACATGACAAACTTTTGACGAATAGTTCCACTTTTTGCCGCTAGGTTCTTTGGCGTCTTAGCAAACGTAGAGGCGCCTGGCGACGAGAGTGGGAAACACTAAGAACCTGCCCAGGATTCAGTGTACCAGATCCACAACGGTCTACGATCTGCGCTATATTTCGTGCCTAACTGGCCTTAGAGGTATATACTAATTAATGAACGTAAATGTCGGTCCCGTATACACCTATTTTATTACTTATCGAGTTCATATACTGAGCAAATAGGCTGTATTTCGTGCGTCCATACACGAAAATCTTCGGTTGGCAGAAGCTGTTTTGATTACCGATGAGTTGCATTTCAAGCTCTAAGACAAATATTTTATCTTTATTCGGGGGTCATGTTTACAAACCATATTCAATACAGATAGACAGTAAGCCAGGCGTAAACACACAAATTCCTTGATTTGGCGCAAGTTACATTTAAACACATATTCAGAACAGATAAGATGTATGTCGAATGCCACTACACGAATTTCATAATTTGCAGTGAGTCATGTTAACAGGCTTTTTCACTGAATGGCTGTATGTCACGCGCTTAACCCGTAATCTTTGAATTGAATTAAATCATTCTTGCACTACGTATTCCGCACAGTTAAGGTGCAAGTACTTCGCAATTATATGAATTACATCACTTGTCAAAAGTCTTGATCCTGACAGTTTTCTATGCATTTGGTTGTAGATAGATTGGCATTAAACAGATTTCAAAACTTTTAGCGCGTAAAGTTTCGAGACCATTTTCAGCACAGAATTGCTTCAGTTGGTGCAAGTCAAGACTTAGTCACTTATTCAGTTCACCTAGGCTGCATGTCAAGCGCATATATGTTTGGAGTCATTTATTAACACAATAAAGCTTCTTGTCGAGCGTCAGAATGGATCTTATGAAGTCGGCTAAAGTCATAATTCTCGATCTTTTTCTGTAAAGTTCTACTGTAGTTCGATCGCCAATACACGAAATTCTTCAGTTGGCGCAATGCACATTACGAAATCAAAGGTAGCACAGACAATCTACATGTCGAAATTCAATTCTCTTTTATCATGCGTTGTCGCAAGTCTTGTTTTGAATACATATTCCTAATTGATAACCTCAATATCACCGTCAATCTCATGCCGTACATTTGTGGCAATAAACATTTATATAAATGGCGAGGAAGCGGTCATTTATGCAAAATTGCCGAACAGACTTTTCGGCAAATACTTCCACCTTTTGCCGCTAGGATATCTGGCGTCTTTGCAGACGTAGTGGAAACATGCGGCGAAAGTCGGAACTTCTAAGACATTGCCCTGGATGCAGTGTACCAGTTCCATAACGGTATCGTGTCTTGGGCTTTTGTTCTTGCCTTACGCGTGATAGAGCTAGATACAAATGAAGGAATTTAAATGTCAGTCCCGTATACACGTATTACATTACTTAGCGCGAGTCGTGTATCAAGCTCATATATTGAACAAATAGGCTGTATTTCGAGCGTTGATACACGTACATGTTTATTTCTTCGAACTCACGTACGGAGACTGTTTTCATTACCGATAAGTTGCATATCAAGCCCTAAAACTGTTACTTCTTCACAATTCGCGAGTCATGTATTCAGTTCATATTAAGTACAATTAGACAGTGAGTCGAACGGAAATACACGAATATCTTAATTTTGCGCAAGTTATGTTTAAATCCATATTCAAAACATAAAATGTATGTCGAATGCCAATGCACGAATTTCATCACTTCCAGTGATTCATGTTAACAGGCTTTGTCACAGATAGACTGATTGTCAAGCGCCAAAACACGAATCCTCTGAGGTGCATTAACCCTTTAAATCCCGAATTAAATCCCATCTGCTATTTGCTGGCATTATTAGGAGCTCACAATTTTCTCCACGTTAGCAGGATAAGGGTTAAATTATTAACCTTTAGGCTACTAATGTCATAT
>Ga0268261_10001913_pt1 | contig 14692 bp, 7 predicted proteins | sample TergutNc150P1_FD_190353 | JGI IMG/M metagenome (GOLD analysis project Ga0268261, IMG submission 190353) | Nasutitermes corniger P1 segment gut microbial community from laboratory colony in Florida, USA - Nc150 P1 (SPAdes) (version 2) | ecosystem: Host-associated > Arthropoda: Insects > Digestive... | reverse complement strand
ACCTGCTGAGATCTTGGGTTCGAATCCCACCGGGGGCATGGATATTTGTCTGTTGTGAGTGTCGTGTGTTGTCAGGTAGAGGTCTCTGTGACGAGCTGATCACTCGTCCAGAGGAGTCCTACCGACAGTGCTGCGTCGTTGTGTGTGATCTAGAAACATCAAGAATAGGTGCTCCATATATATGCAACGTTAGGCTCCTAAGGGTTAATAGATTTCTTATTTGTGAAGCAGATGAAGTAGACGAAAAAGAAGAAAGAATACTAATAAATAATTGTTACACAAGCATATGAAATAAAAATTGCTTAATTGCACATAGAAACAAAAATAACATTTTGTGTATATGAAATATGAAGCTTAAAAGCAACAGCCCTGTATTGTTATAATCTTTTTTAATGTCATTGGAATTTTCTTGCACACCCCTTACTTCTCAATGTGCAAAACCCTAGGTTTCCATGGAATGCCATGTAGATCATTGTCTCTCTTGCATATGAATTTTTTTTGTGTGATATGTTCCATAAACAAGTGGCTGATTTACTCAGTTCAGTCTATTTTCTCATGTTCTCTTATGCTGTCTTAACTATGTAGATGTTAATGTCTGTCAGTGTGTTTACATGGAATAAATTTTCTCATATTAGTGACTAGAATTTGAGCAGTATTTCCACAAGTTCTCACCGTCCAGTTTGTGGAACTAATTTACTGTGTAGTCTCTGACAAACATGTTAAATGTACATACAAAGTGATGTACTTTGTGCTCTGGCAGTCGTATTTCAATGTCCATAGGGCTGAACATATTTAAGAAAGCTTATTGTATCAGAGTTCTTTGATACTTCACGGCCTTTCAGTGTACACAAGTCACTGTAGTATTAAAGTAGGATTAGCAGCCTGATAGATGTATGAAATTGCACATTCTACCCAACTGGAACACTTTCAGCAAAGCCTACATATTTATAAACCTACCCTGAACTTTATGTGCATGATTCTTACAAATACAGTGATTTTTTCTGCCTCCTTCAAGCCATATTGTTACAATCTTACAGAATGCAGTTGGGACTGTTGTATGACAAAGTGAACACTGCACTTTTGAATAGTATTTTGTATACTACTATACTGCTTTCTAGTTATAATTGTACGTACATGTACAATTGGCTGTTAAAAGCTAACCTAACAGAAATTAACTTAATACCTCACAGAGAACACGGTCCATTTCCATTATAAAAATCAGTCAGTTAATGCTGTTAAAGGAATTGTGAAAATTATATGGAACCCATTAATTTGCTGTAGACAGAATGCAGAGATTTTTAATATTACAAGAAGTATTGTAGTTACCAGTAGGTTTCAGACACTTTAAATAGCACCCAAGAGCATGAATGGGTTACCACATTGCAAAGAGAATGCAGGCTCAGTTGTGGGAACACATTTGTAATTAAGTATGCAAAATATGTCCCATGATTTTTCTACATTTATTATTGAATAAGTATTCCTATTTTATTTATGTTCTAAAATTAGCATCCTAGGAAATGCATACAAAATCATAGGAGATGGTGAGGCAGCTGGTCAGTCAGTCAGAAGCTCTGTGTCATCGGTCATCTGTGTATGCCAATATATGTAAGCAGATTAGATGAAGCAGTGTTTGTTTAGATTTGAGGTCACACTTTCTAAGCATGTGTAGGTACATGTGCCACATTGCTGGTGTTCTATTTTGTTTTGTAGAGAGAATATCTTGTTTGTTTGGTACATGATATCCTGTTGATTGTATGTAATTTTTTGGTGATGTTTCATCTTATTGTTGATTGGATTTTCTCGTCTTTCATATTATGATAAGTAACGTAAAGGAGGAATGACTTGGGTTACAGGTAAATTCCAATTTCTTCTATGATGGATGAATATTGGGAGTTTTTGAAAATACTTTTGAAGTATCATAGGTGAGACAACAGCACAAGTAATTAAATGTGGCAGAAAGTTCTCGCACTGTTCTGGACTTTTAATTTTCAGTTGCCTTTATGTTACCTCTTACTGTTAAATTAGTTGATAAGACATATTTTGCTTCTTGTGAGGCTTGTAAATTGATCCAGCTTAGTTTTATAATTGCTTTGTTTCTGGACTCTCCATATCATCTTGTTAAAAAGGAAGCTCTTCATTTTGGAATCTGGACCTGTTCCTCTTCTCTGGCAAACAGTGGTCCAGTGATTAAAAACCTTTCATGCGAGGGCAGGAATATATCCATTTTTCTGAAATGTGAATTTATCCTTTAATATATAAGACAATAGACAAAAGTCTAGATATTAGTAATCCATTTTCAGACCCTGTTAGAAATAGTCAAGTATCTTGTGTGTGTGTGTGTATGAGAGAGAGAGTTAATTTGGGTTTCCCTTCAGTTAGCACATTTTTTTTTTAATACTGCATTCCCCATGGTTAAATATCATGTGCAGTGTCATAGATCAATAAGTAAATTTCTAGTGGGGGAGGGGGGGTGCTCAGTTGTTATCCAGATTGTAGTGCATAAGTGTGATACTGGATTGTGAATCTCATATCATTCTTATACTATGTGTGCTACTACAGTGTCACAATTTAAAAACTGATTATTGTTCTGGTTTTTAGGTCCTTTTTACACGTTCTGTCCATATGTACTGAGTAGAATTAATATCAGTTACCGATCATCATCATCATAGCTGTAAAAAGCATAGAAACACAGCCTGGTTTTATAGATGTAGAATAAATTGTTTCATCTTTCATCTTGCTCCCTAACCCATGACTTTTCCCCTGCAGCATGCTGTATAAACTGAAGGACACCATGAAACAAAATGGAGAAGTTTGATGAGAGAATAAGGCTGAATTCACATTTATCTTAAGTTATATCACAGTACACTCTTTCTTATAAGCTTATGTGTACAAGTAGGATTTACTCAGATAATGATATCTGCTTACAGTTTTAATTAGCAGTAAACAGAATTATGCAAAGTACAATAAATGTGTTCTTAACATAGGCACACTTTTGTATCCATGCTGTAGCCTAAAATTGTAATCATTCCATGTGCAAAACTATCTTCTCTGCACTTCTGTTTTTACTGAATCCTCTCATCTCATCCCAGGTTCAGAATTTAGTCACGTACTATGGACATGTGAATTCAGGCTGAACTGTTTGTGTGCATATTTGATACATTGGTGTTTGTTGTTTTGTATCAGAGATATGGACACCATTGCTCTGTTGCCATGGGAACTGTTACATAGGTTTCCCAATCAGAACACTTTTCACCAATATATTAAATTTGTTTTATTTTCATTGCTGCACCATAATATTACAATTACCATGACTCCACATCCTGGATGGTGGACTTATCTTAGGTATACCCAACAGTGATAACCATGGCAATGCAGTGTGACCCACTGACACTAAGGGTTTGTGTGTGTGTGGCATCCAATTGTGTGTCGCAATATGAAACATAAATAACATTTTTCATGTAGCCAACACAAATTGTAACAACAGTTCAAAACTTGCTCAACATTTATTAGGTAAAGGACATGATATAGGGCCCATTCATGACATTACAGCTATCATTACATGTCACAAGAAAATGGAATGATATGAATCGAGTAGAAAAATATTAAATATATTTATTATACAGTCTTGCACCACACAGTCACACTTTTCTTAGGTTATGAGTGTTAGCCTAACACTCAGGCCTTCATCAAACCTATGTAGTGTCTAGAATTTTACAAAAAAAATGATATAGTTTATATATTAATGTGGGATAGAGGTCTTATTCTTGTTACAAAAACATCATACAGTATGTTTAAATATGATGTAAAATTGGATGAAAAAACATTTGTGTTTTAAAAACAAGAATATATTTCAATGCAGAAGGTAGGCATTTTGGGAGAATTTCCTTTTTAGTGTATAATACACATTGCAGTCTTCATTTTCACAATCTTGGATTCAATAATGTATGTGAAGGTGTTCCAGAGTTCCAGGCAATCGCTGGAATTCTAAACCATCTACCTTCTGCATTAAGAAATATAAGTTTTTAAAAAATATTCTTGTTTTTAATATGCTCTATTTCATCCAATTTTACACCATGTTTTATGATGTTTTTGTAATGGGAATGAGATCTCTATGTGGCGTTAATGTATAGACTAATGTATGGTTTTGTTGTAAAGTTCTAGACATTACATAGGTTTGATGATGGCCTCGGTGTTAGGCCAAATTCAGTAATTTAAGAGAAGCATGACTGTGTAGTGCAAGACGGTGTAATAAAAATATATATTGATTGAAGTGCAATAGGAATGTCTGACCTAAAGAAGAAATATCATGTACGTAGAGAAACCAAAAATGGCATGCAAAATGTAGTTTACACACTACCGAGTTTGATATATTGGTACAACATGAAACAACAGAGATGAGAGCAGTCTGACCCATTGTGAATAAAACCTGCACTCTTAAAACAGAGCTTGTAACTTGAGTTGAAACTCGTATGGGTGAAACCATTAAAGAAATTAATGTTTCAAGCACTTTGCCTACAAATTTTACATTATAACTTGAGGAGAACATTAGAGTACTTTAATAGTTTTTAATGTATTCTGTTTTACAGTGACAGAGTATTATTCTCTGCACATGAAAGTCGGCTTAACAAAATGAGGTACTGGTGTAGCATGGACACACATCATGTGTGACAGAGCTGTCAAAAGCACATAATATGTCAGAGTGCTACTGACATACACAGATACAACGCCTGTTACATTCTCTGGCCTTACATTGCAGGAAGTGAATTCAGACAAGAAAACAGCCCTGATTGTAGCTAAACCACAGTACCATGAACACAAACAGGGAATAAATGTAACTGTCCCAGATTTGAGTAGTAAGGGCAGATCTAATCAGTGAAATAAATTTTTGAATGTTATAAAAAATTCTGTAAAATTTTGTGTCATTTACGTGCTTTTGCCACCGTATAATATAATGTAATAAATGCACCAATATAACTGCAGTGCTGAAAAAGTTATAATAATGTACATAAATAAATGTTGTAAGGCGTGAGATCTCACTGCCATGTTGGAAATTAAGTGATGTGATATGAGGATTTTTGTTTGGTTCTGGTACAAAAGCTGAAACATATAGCATTTATTTTGCAAACAAAAGGAGTTTTTGTACCAGTAAACAAAAGTGGTGTAAACTGAGTCAGAAAAATTATCTTGGTTTCATATAAGGGTGTCAGCTCTCCATGGTCCATCCCATTTCCCATGGACCTGTTTTGATTTTATTTGGTGCTGCACATATCATAACTGTCCTAAACTACTGCCATTATTTCAGGCTGATGAGTTGTGGCTGCCACAGATAGACAGACAGACATGCAGACAACACTCTATCAAATAGATGTCTTCATATAGTGACACCTTCTGATTGTATACATGCATTACAATTTCTCTGCTTGTTAGTGTTACTTCATTCTGAGTGTCTGTTTAGATGATACAAAAATTATACCTTTTAAAATTCTTGTTTAATTTTTAACCTTTAGGAACCATGCGTCCTATATATAGGACGGGCATACCGCTACCCTCCATATGTTGCATTTTATATATTTTTTTAAACAAATATCAGTACTGAGTATTTTAAACATGCTGCACACTCTCCGTTTTTCTCTTCAAAATGCCATTTATTTCATAATGCTACCTTTTTTGGTTCCTGTATTATTAACATTTTACATACAGGGTGTGCTAAAATTTAAAAGCAAAACTCCGGTGCCAAAAGGTTAAGTACTGGACTTGCATTTCCACATATCTTGGTGTGTTGGAAATTAGCAGTCCTGGAAACAAAGTTTTGCCGGATTCCTACATGCACTGGTCACTATGTGACTGATTCCAGTCTTTCTCAGCATGTCTGTTGAGTGAAGAGTTTCATATTTCAATCAGTAAAGCAAGTACAATTTGCAAACAAAAGCAGGTTTCATCAATGTGGTTATGAGCATTAGGCAAGACTTGGTACTGAGTATTTTATTACTCAGTGTGCAAGGGACAAAATTTGCCCTAGAACAGGTCATGAAGGCCCAGAGAGGGAGTAGAGGTATAGCTCTACTCTTTCTATAGCCTCAGCACCAGAATGGGGTGGGTGGTTAACATCACACCCCGGCCACTTTACCCCTGGGAAAGACCTGGTACCCATTGTATAGGAGGCTGGGTGGGCCCCACGGTTGGTCTGGATGGGTGCAGAAAATTTTGCCCCCACTGGGATTTCATCCCCGGACCGTCCAGTCCATAGCGAATCGCTATACTGACTGAACTGTGCAAGAGATAAGTGGTTAAAAATTGCCCAGTTATTGATGGAGTACAGTTCAGTGTGTTGGTTGTTCGTTGTGTGAAAGGTGTTTTGGAAATCAGACATTTTGGAAATAGATATGTCAAGACTGGGTTCGAAACAAAACGTGGCCTCCCTGGCTCAATAATGAGAACTGAATGAAACAGAGGTCTTGAGAATACGACACTCCTTTCACTGCTCCCTGTTAGTGCTACAGAAGTTACAATGTGTGTCAATGTTATCACTCACATACAGTGCACTCTTTGTGTTTGTTTAATGTCTGGCAGCTAGTTTTGAACTTGAGTATAGGTCATCATCAGGCAAATTATACAAATAATTCACCTGATGACCTGTACTCAAGGTTGAAACTAGTTGCTAGAAAGTAGACAGTTACAAAGAGTGTTGTGTGTGATTGATGACATCGATATACACTATGAATGTTACACCAATGGAGATGATGCATGTAAAGCTGCAGAAGTTATACTAGACAAGGTGGCATACTAATAGGGATGTTCAGAACATGAAGCATCGTGTTACAGTACTCATTGTCAATGTAGCAGAAGTTATGTGGCAGAAGCAGGCAGATTGGTAGGGGTCTGGAGCCACAAATTATTTAAATTGCACTGCAGTCTTGTAGTTTTCAGTTTCATTATAAACTTTATCTCTGTTTGATGTATTTAAAAAACTGCAGATTATTAATGTAGAGTTACATTATAGGATTAAACATATCTACGTGAAGTGTTATTTCATATTAAAGAAATATTGAAACATGTATTTGTCATTGTAGCATGCAAAAACTTGTACATGGATTTTAACTGTATTATAAATGATGGTGTTACCTTGTATTGTCAGAGCAGTGGAATGTAGGGTATTACAGTGGTTGGACATTATATTGAATACAGATGAACTATTACAGTCAACATGCCTCTTTAGTATTTGTCTTCAGTGCGTTGAAGTCAAATTCTAAAGAGTTGTGTTGATTGTAATACTTTGTACGTATTCTGTATAATATAACACAATGGGATGAATCAGAATAGAAAAGGAAGGATATTACTTGTAGGTCAGGTTGGTAAACAAGACATACATGCAGAAGTTTGGTAGGTTTATTGTTGATATATGGCCACTTGGAAGACTGAGAAGTAGGTGGAAAAATAACCATCAGCTGGATCGAAAGGAAATTGATCGGAGGTGAGTGAGACTGGATGTGGTCATGCCCACTGGTGGAGTTTGGTACTATGTTGAACATTCAGTCCCACCCCCCCTCCCCCAATCAATTTTATTTGCATATAATGTTCAGCAAGGTGGAATTTAAGTGTAACAGTGAATTGGAAGTTAAGAAAAGGGTAGTGTGGCTGGTTTATTAATGATGGTCTTAATCGTCTGTGTTCCATTTGAGAAGTGCTGTCACTTTGGTGGTGGGAACATTAACGGGCACCTCCATGGCGTCCACGTCTAAAGTTCCTGCTTTTGGTAATGGTGGGGAGTCTGTTCAAACTGTCTTAAGTTTTCTCAGTGATCAAGTGCCATGCGTAATTTATTAACTGGAGATGGATAAAGTCTGCACCCATGCACTTTTAGAGTGAGGAATTGTGGCATATTGCTGTACCCCACCTCATTGTGTAACATTTTCTGTAGGCATATGTTTTAACTGCATTGCATCAGCTTGGTTTAAATCAGGCAAGTTGTATCAATGGTTACTTTTATGAACTAAGATTCAGTCTAATGAGCATGCTTATTACAGGTACTATGTGAAATTTCTTTGTGTTGTACATTACTGTATCTCATATTTAATGATGTGGTGCATTAATAAATTTGCCAGTTATGTAACGTGTTTCAGTGTCCATGTTACGTATGTGTATGTGATCCACAAAGGAATCATTATCTGACATCCCTTAAAATCTGTGTACACTCATAGTTGTGAGCTCTGCTATATTTTTAATGCTATTAAATTTTTGTCATGATTTTATTAATGTACTTTTTTCTTAAGGAGATTCCAGGCTTGGAATCTTAGCCGGGACCAAGTCATGGCCTTCCCCTCCACAGCCAGGAGCAAGTAGTGGCCTCCACCACCCACTTCCCCCAATCTTGCCAGTTAATTTAATAATGGCCATTTTCCTTTTTTCCCACAGCCATTTTGTCCATCACATGTAACTCTCTTGTAATTTCTGACTACATGGCACTGTATAACACATGTAGTTGACATAATGTGAAAACATTCAGTGAATTAATTTTACTGCAGTAATAAGAACTGCAGGTAATCTTATTTGCGCCATGCTTGATTGATATTTGTAGTTAGTCTATTCATCTGTGTGTTAAACACCTGATGTGGTGTTCACTAATATGTGTCAAGTAGAAAAGATATGTTGCTGTATATATGTTCATCATGATATCAATAAACCCTTTATAAATTTGTGTATTATCTTATGTTTTTCTTCTTCTCTAGAGCCCCAATGGTTTAAAGAGGAAACACTGTGGCTGGACAGGGAGATTGTTGGATGGGCATCTGGAGAGAACATCTCTCCACACGAGGTTTCCCGCCATACCTATCCTTGCAAGATGTGTGGCAAGGTGTTCAAAACTTGCAGTTCCTTGTCAAAGCACAAGGATGTTCATCGTGGTACAACACGTTGTCTTGTCTGTAATACGGTCCTCAGCAGAGCGTCATATTTGAAACAGCATATGACCTCGGTTCATGGGCTGCCGCCACAGTGATTGCATTCGCGTGTTTCCATTTCTGAGTCAGTATTGCATCATAAGTCTTAGTGAGTTCTTTGAAGCTACATGTTATGTGACGTATTTTATAACAGAAGTGTCGGATATTTCGAAGATAAATTTAGATTAGCCATATTTGTAGAACTTACACAGTTCCAACTCTGGTATTTACATGGTTGTGATTTTATTACAAAGTTTAACTCTGCAGTTCTGTATCAGCGTGTATACAGACATTATCAATTTCCAATCCAGTTTGAAATAAGTGTATACATAATATAGTATTAAATGATATTTATTGATGAAGTAGCAAGTCATAATTTAATTTTGTGGCAAGTGTACCAAGTTTTGCGTAGCCTTTTTCAGTTGGTAATAAATCAGCAAGCAGTTAAGACCTGCATGTTCTCTCTGCTGTTTGCAGATGTGATACCTTGGAGTCAGGCCCTGCCACCTCCCCAACATAGCAGTTGTGTTGTTCACATGTTCAACGAGACTGGGAGGCATGTGTTTGCATGTCCAATCTGCGGTTCCCACTACAAGTTCCGGACCTCCCTTCATTGTCACATGCAGACTCATAAGATTCAGCCCATGTGCCCCATATGTCACACAGTTCTCAACAGGAAGTATGACCTCAGGAGACACCTAAGAAATGTCCACAAGATTGATGAATGATGGCTTCAGCAGATATTGCTTAAATTTGACTTGTCTGGTTTGATACGTTTGTGTAATTTGACTGTATTTTTAATGTTCACCCTTTTATGGAATATACAGAAATAAAATGAATGTATGGTATTCATAAAATATACATTTCACTGGTGTCAAATAACTTGTGTATTTATTTTTCATTTGTACCTATATTGTTTATTTCACAGCTCCATAGTTGTTAAGATACACTTTACCTCAGGGATGGTAATTGTTATTGTGAATTATTTTATAAACAACGTGTATATTGCAATCTGACACAACTTCATGAAGAAGTGAGTGAAGCAAAGACCGTAACTTTAGCAGTGTTTTCTGTCATGCCTGCAGGTCGCATATGGCGTGTTGATAGACCACAAAGAAGACGTGATAGTGAACCTCCAGGAGCAAGTAACAAGTGTAAGTTTGTGTGTGTGGTGTGTGGTGCTGCATACTGCCATGCCAAAAGCCTCAGCAGTCACCTGCGTTATCACACTGGGGAGACAGAATGCTACCTGTGTCATAAAGTGCTGAGTCGTAAGACACATGTCACACGTCATCTCATGGTCAAGCATGGGATTTACACACCAGGACCTCGAAGCAAGAAGCAAGTTTAATGTAAGGCTCATTGAGTCCCTTGTTGGAGTTTGAAGGAAACATCATACTGTGCTGTTTGACCAATGGATCTAAAACCTTATGAAGGAGTGCCAACCCTACTGTAGTAAGAATGTGACAGTATGGCTTGCCAGATAATTCTCACGTGAGGTGGTTTGACTGGGTAATGCAAAATTTGTACGCTGTATTTGTTATGCACTTTTAGATTCAATTTTATATGCAGCACCATTTACTTTGACAATTAATAATGTCAGTCTGTCATGGAGAGCCATTCAGAACAAATTTTCTGAATACTGTCAGGATAATCAAATGAAGAGTGATTGGATGGTCAGGGCATTAGGCATACTTGGAACATAATGACAGAGTTCTGGTCAAAAAACCTGATAGATATATAGACTTAACCATGTGTGAGGATATTATTAAAATAAGTCTCAAGGAAATGAACTGGAAATTTGTGGAATGGATGAATCCTGTTCAGGATAGGAAGAAGTGATGTTCTGTTGTGAAAATGATACTGAATCTTTGGATCGCATAAATGCTGGGAAATTATTGATGAGCTGGGCAATTGCTGCCTTCGAAGGAATGCCTCTGATACTAGGAGTTAATTAAAGCAACATATGAGACTGTCAGGTTCTGATTCAATTATATCCTCATTGATGCATCTGTCATTCAGATTTATAAAACTGTTATCTGTCTTTCTAAAACAAGCATCCTTTTGCATGTAAGTACTTCAAGCTTTTTTTTCTTCCACTGTTCTGCTTTTACAGGTAAAGTTTCCTATTGTGTTAAATTTCCACAGTTGGCATAGGTTGGTCTTAATGTTTCTAATTGGTAGTCCTTATTTTGGACCAATACAGTGATAATGGTACAAAGGTTTGCGCGTGGTCATGAAGGGGTTAGTTCCGATCTGGACTTTGCTTTGTTCCTTTTTGATTAAGTATGGCATTGTCTTATTTCCAGCAGCTTTAACTTTGTTATGCCTTTAGGAGGAACTTAATGCATGTTTCAGCATTTTTGCATTTATTTGCTTAGTCTGAAGCCATTGTAGCCCTATTTACCTCCATAAAACAGTAAGATACATTGTCCATTTCCCCAGTGGATTTGGTGGGAAAGTTTTCATTTAGGTTCTCCTTAACTCATGTTTTGGAAGTTATGGAAATGGTTTTATGGTCACAGTCTTGTAACATTCTCTGTCTTATATGTCAGTTGTGTATCTGTGATAAAATCCGTGATGCTCCTTGCATGTTTTGTAGGTCTTTACTTGAGCAACTTGTATGTTGCAAGTCCTTTTACATTAGCACTTTGCCTGTGCTTGAATTTCCATAGGGTGGCAGTATACACATTTTACCCAACTCTAGTATAAGGCATTCTTTTTTGTGCTATTTAATGTTGACCTCATATCATTCCATAATGTCACTGTGGTGATTCCTACTTTTCTTAAAACAAAATGCAGTCTTTTGGATCACTTTTTGTACCAAGATTGCAGCCTTCTCAGAGGTGACATAGTATATTTCAGGAGACAGGTTCCACTAAAATATAGGTTCTGTATACCAAACTGCATGGTATCACACCACAGAAGACTGCTGTTGTGAAACCCTAAGATCTCACACTTTCCATAGCCTTCCTGTCCTGTTGTGAAAGCTAACTGTGTAAGTGCAATGAGAAACAAATTTTTCATTGTAGAACTAAATACTTCACAGCACAAAACTGTTATATTTTTTGCCTAAGCAGACATATGTCCATATCATTTGTGGTGATTTATGTGGTTCAGATATGTAATTTCCTGACATCAGAATTTCCACATGTTTTTCTCTTTTATGTGGTCATCTGCTTATTTGGTAAATAAGAGATTCTGACCTTCCTGACTGAAAAGTTATATTTGTAAAACACAAGTCCTATATAAATACAATAAGTATGTTGCATACTTGCAGACATATTAACTGTCAAGAATATGAAACTTGTTTAAATGCTCACGTGTAACATAAGTCAACATGGTTTTGACAGTATACATACAAATATCTGTTTTGCATGGTTCATAGGAAGGGTATCTCAACCTCACACTTACAACACTTCCATCACATCACATTTTTTTAGAAAAGTAGATAGCTTTTTTATAAAATATCCATAACATTGTAAAACCTGATATATTACCCCTTTGATTCAAAACGCGCCCCCTCACTTGTAGTAGGAATGCTGAAAGATTCTGGTAAATTGCTAACCCAGGTCGGGACGCAAAATATCATACACTGAACGCTCTGACTCTGGCTGTATCCTTAAGGCGTTCACTTATACGTAGACTTTGAATGAGTGCAATATCTGAACAAAAATTAATTGTAATTATTTTATAATTACTATATTAAAAATTCTTATTTCCTGTATATTCTGTGCTGTTCTTACCGTTTTTCATGCATGAAATATGAGCTTTGTGCTCTCACACCCTTTACTCCTTCAACATGAGATCTCCTGTAATCAGTTTTTTGAATTCATGGCATTTCCTAATTACACTGTGTTGAATATGTTTCCTCTTAGATGGCACTTGTGTTGCTCTTTCCATGACTTCTTTCTTTTCTCCTTTGCCTGTCACTTTTGGTCACTGTCATTCACAGTGATCCTGAGAGCAGCCCTGAAGAGTCATAAATGATCTGTGACTGTGGATCTGTACCTAGGATTAAGTCAATGACAGGGACCCATAGACCAGTGGGACTAAAAGTAAGAGGAAAGGAAAAAACTTAAGGGAAAGAAAGTAAGGCAAGGGTGACAAAAGTGCTGTCTGGAGGGACGGTAGTTAGGTATAGCACAAACCTGTATTTCCCACAATATATCGCTTGCCATTTTTGTTCTCAGCACGCCTGATTTAGTTTAAAAAAACAGCTAATTTCACATACATTGTCAGAAAAAAATTGAAAATTGTTGACTAATGTAATTTTTGTGACTTTTTCTCTTGGTGCAGTGGAAACATGAAGTGCTGCACATCTAGAAATATTCCTTTAAGAATAACATTTCTTTTCCCCTGTGAGTAAGTTTGTTAAACATGACAATATGCCAACATCTGCATGAACTGTATTTAATTTAACACTAATGTAGCATACAGAATGGCCTTGAGAGGGAGAAGAGATTCATCCCAAACACATTGTTCACCAATGGAACTTCCACTCATGGGTCATGTATTTGCTAAAGTTCAGATCCCTTGGCTGCAATGTTGCTGTTTGTTGAATAGTGTGCTCTCATGGTTCACAGTTCTGAGTAGCATGTGTACAGAAAAATGTTCTGACTGAAGACACATATGTGAAGTTAGCTGTGCCCATTTTGTCTCTGTTGTAACTGAGTAGTGGTGCAAAGTACAGAATTCCTGAAATGTTGTTATAAGCACTTTAAAAGACTTCATCTTTCATAGACAGTTGTGCAGGTATCTATGTCAAGCCACCTTCAATCATGACAGTCACTGTGGCCAGAGTATAACAGCTTCAAATTACAATTTGTGGCATCTGGAAGGAGACTTAAAGAATTTATTTTGCATCCATACAAGTAACAGTTGGTAAAGTGTAGTAAATGTCAGTGTGTGACGCACTTGTGTCATGAATTATGTCAAGTCTGCACTCACCTTTTGACATTGTTTATGCAACATATCCAGAGTGAGTAGGGCTGTGGGCTTGACAACAAAGGAATTACTGAATTCCCACTAGGTACAATATATGTTTTTTCTTCCCCAAAATCTTAAGATCAACTCTGGAGCCCACCCAGCCTCCTATTCAATGGGTCGAGAGAGCTCTCTTCTCAGATGTAAAGGTGCTGATGCACATACCTGGCCAGTCACCTCAATCTAGTACCAAGGCTAAGAACAAGTGAACATATACCTTGACTCTCCCATATGTCTCCATGATCTGCATATCCACAGCTGTAGCTGTGCCAGCCAGAGTGAGTGGAATTCTGAGTCGTGTGTACATAAAGTTGTGGTGAATGCCTTTTCCTACGTAGTGAACTGTGTCCTGATGGAGCAACAGCATGCTTTGAAAGAGTGCAGATTACTTTGATTTAATGCACCCAAGTCAGTAGCACAGTTCTGTCATTGTGATTTAATATCTTTCCTTCAGATCTGGGAAGATACACGCTTTATGTGCACACAGATGCGGGTGTTTGCACAGAATTCTGTGTACCATTATATATGGTACGTTCAGTTCCCATGACATTTGATGAATGGTTTTAGTGAGGCTTCTCTGGAATTAAAACTCTTTTATTAAAATCCAACTAATGCACATTACTTGTTGCATCAACTCTAAATAAAATTAAAGTTACAATAAACACTCCAACATGTTTCGGTTCACGCAGGAACCATCTTCAGGGAGTCTCCCAGTACTTGGCTAAAGCTATATATATGGTTTTTTTGTGTGCACGTCGATGGTGACGTAG
>Ga0268261_10001912_pt1 | contig 14692 bp, 10 predicted proteins | sample TergutNc150P1_FD_190353 | JGI IMG/M metagenome (GOLD analysis project Ga0268261, IMG submission 190353) | Nasutitermes corniger P1 segment gut microbial community from laboratory colony in Florida, USA - Nc150 P1 (SPAdes) (version 2) | ecosystem: Host-associated > Arthropoda: Insects >... | reverse complement strand
CTGATCACTCGTCCAGAGGAGTCCTACCGACTGTGCTGCGTCGTTGTGTGTGATCTAGAAACATCAAGAATGGGTGCTCCATATATATATATATATATATGACATTAGTAGCCTAAAGGTTAATAATTTAACCCTTATCCTGCTAACGTGGAGAAAATGGTGAGCTCCTAATAATGCCAGCAAATAGCAGATGGGATTTAATTCGGGGTTTAAAGGGTTAAATTATGAACTTCAAAAAATCACTATTATTTATTAAATTTCCTTCTGCCTTTCTCAGTATTTTAAAAACTGCTCAGTGCAGAATATCAACTTTTCCACTTCAATTATTCATTTCGTTTCCCCACTTTGCTGCCCACCCAGGCAGCTACCACTTGCCGCCTAAACCACTGCTCAATGGGAGGGCACAAAACCTACCCGTAAAATTTCTTTGTCTTTGTTCCTTCTAATTTAGTGTACAAAAATTAAAATGAACACTCAATAAAGATCTTGTCTTTCTGATCTTCTTTAATTACAAAAGATCAAATTGTATGTGGGCATGGCAGCATACAACAAATTCTTTGCACCTGTTTATAAACCTGTATGATTCTTACTTTTCAAGCCATAAGTATTATTACATTCTTAAAACATTCCACAAATATTTCATACCTTTTATTATGTAAAGAATCACATAATCACAGGTTAAAAAACGGAATGGTAAATTATGCGTAACTCAGCGTTATTACACACTATAACTTGAAATGCACATTTAGATTGTCGTTTTCTGGATTATGATGTGATGTAGTCTTGTACGTGTCCACCATCATTTTGTGGGGACCTGTTGCCTACATTTTATACTCTGCAGAAAAGTATGGCAGGTTCTGCCAAACATCAGTTAACTTGGTTCATTGATGTGACATACATAACTACACAGCAACAACCCAGAAGATCGCAATCTAAACTTTCACTATCACGGACCACAGACCTCATACTTCAACATATACACACATTAAACATATCTTACTGATGTTTGCTATAGCCAATATTATAATTAGTCTGCAAAATACTTTAATAATACATTCTTAAAAGAAGACAGTCAATGATTGACAAGCTACGTCAATACTGAATACCAGCAAAACAGAACAAGACACTCCAGATTTCAATAAATAATGCAGACATATATTCACCCTTTCACACCCACATTTTTGCAAGCATTAACACACCCTCCCAACCAGACTTTTTTAGGAGTTATTATTCTAATAATGTTGGATGGAACAAGATAAGCAATGTACACAAAACGTACCACTGTAGCATATTTCCATAATCACTGTGCATTGAAAACACAACATTTCGTTGTATGTGTGTGTTGTTACTAAGTTACCTGTCACTGTCAACTACATAAAAATATTGGTGACAGCAGAGCTGTTGGTCGTGGTCGAGCCGACCGGCCCGACCACAACCAATAGCACTGCTTTTATGGGGAACTTATGTCGCAGGCAACACTGCAAAATTATACATAGCAGTTTTTGAAAGAAATTATATTCCACCTTATTTGCACATGGCCTTCTTTATACACACAATATGAATAAGGAGACCATAATGAAAGTCACTACATAGTTTCTCTGTTTTTGTAAGAATTGCCGTAAAACATTTTACAAGAATCTGACAGAATTAATCAATTATGAAGCAATTAAATATTACGAGTGTGTGTCTCTAGTCTTGCCTTAGTTGTCTGGCATGGCAAGCAAATCTTTATAGGTAGCATTACTTTGTCATCTGTGGCCTGTCTGGCTCTATCATATTTTTCCACATTATCTCACAAATGGCAAAATTTTCAGAGGGGGGGGGAATTACTGAACATAAAATGTGTGTTTTGATTTTCTTTACAACTTCTGCCTGAAACATTTATCATTCTGTGAAGAATTCATTGAGATATTATCATAAATGTATGCACATCTTCATGTAAAGTACCTGTCATTCTTGTCAGATTTTAATTAAACTCGAATTTTCAAAATAAATTTTTGAAAAATCCTTAAATATTAAATTTCATGAAAATATGTCCAGTGGCAGCCTATTTGTTCCATACTGGCTGACAGACAGACAGACAAGACAGAGCTAACTGCTGCTTTTTACAATTTTGCGAACATGCCTAAGGAGAGCTGACTGTCTCTTTTCCTTAAATTCTTGGAACAGGTGTGAAAAATCATACATTCTGAGAACATATAAAATGAGTGTATTTGGCAGCGATGCCAGTTAAAAAAAAACTAAAACGAGTATATTCAGGACAAGTCCTGGAAGGAGTGAACCAAATGAAATTACTGATTCAAATCTTTCAAATAATAACATAAATGTTACTCTTGGTCCCTGTAATCCTACAACAGGCAACAGAAGTTTCTGAAATATCCCTTCAATAACTTTACCATCTCAGCACAATATACACTTTGTTCGCTCATAAGTTAGCTATTTGTCAACATCTACATATTCATCAGTCTTATATAAAAACTAACAGTAATCTGTCCAGTAGACAGAAGCAACTGAAAACAGAAACTGCACGGGAATCAAGACTATGAATTTCTCAGTATAATCATACTCAGAACTAAAAACATATGAATCTATTTATATATCACAGTTTCCCCTGCCTTTCTACCACAAAGATAACCCCCAAGATAAAGAAAAAGAAAAAAAAAATTATTTTGTTCTTGAATTGTTCAATTGAAATGAAAAGTTTGTGACTTTATCTACTGTTGTTATGACTATCAACACATATACTGTTGTGACTTGTCCACAGGAGATGCTTTTTTGTAATCTTGACTTAACTGCATTCCCAGGTGAAAGACTAGAGGACATTTGAAGTCCATAGCCTTTCTATTGAACTAGCTTCAGAGTTTAACATGATTCTATAGTACATTCTTAACATCACATATTTACAACTTCAGATCCCAGTTTCTTCCAGAAAGAGGTGACACCTGTATCACAATATATTTCACTCTGATTATAAATATAAAAATGTATATCAAAGAGTACTTTCCAATATCACTGTCAGTTCTTTTGGTATGATTTAAGTTCACTTAATATTGCTCATACATTATAAATACCAAAATTAACAATGCAGCTGTTTTACCTTTGATAAAATTCTATACCACCTTGTAATCAAGTATCATATATAGGGAGTGGATGTGCTTCTGAATTGAGTACATATTTATCAAGGCTGAGTATGTGTGGATCGTCACTGAATAACAGGTACAAGTACTTGAGAGTTTCACCCAAGAAGAAAGATTCCATCATATCCCGTGGACGGGTGTTTAATGGGTTACGAACATTTCCGATAGACGTGTAACCATTTGCAACCTTTGTATACTTCTCAAATGCCTGTGAATATACAGAAGAAATATATTATACAGCTAGATTTACATATACAAAAGCAATACAAGTACCACCTTGAAAATTTTTCATAAATATAACAAAATTAAGATTAATTCTCTCAAGGACAACACAGAACTGTAAGTCTGTCCACTGGTTAGTGTTGGTGAATTCTTTGCAAACTGACTATGCTGCAAGTACATACAGCAGAGTCCTGAATATCCAACCTTCAGTCACCAACACTCCGCTTTATCCAACACAGCCATATGATGTGTTATTTACATATGTTGCATGCATATGCACATAGGCACATATTGAATCAATTTAAAATCCACTACTCACCTCACTTGATTGAAAGGTACTTCTTCAAATAATAGTCCTGTACTCTGCTATGTTAGTTGTACTGGAGAATTATTATTAACAAACCAAATCTGTACTTACGCTGCGGAACTTCTATTATTTGTTTCACATTATCTGACTTTATGTTTAATCTGACCACCCATCAGACCGGTTTAGGTTGGAGAATTGGGACGCTAATGTTCTGATTTCTGTTACTGAATTATCACCCTGAAATATTCTGGGCCATTACAATACAGCATATTTAAATAGGTAACTAAACAATGAAGTGAAATATGTTTCCCATAAGTCAAAGATATCATTCACAAAGAAAATCCAACAAGATGCAACAGGGTATCAAAATTTTATTTCATATTTACGTGAAGCTCATCATGTTCGGGCGACATACCGCCCATCATCAGGAGCCTAAAACTGCACTAGCAGCCTCTGGTTTTGCGTACGTGGAGGGTTGTTGGATGTGTAGTTGCTCGACGCTGACAGCGTCCAGCAACTGCACGTCCAACAACCCTCCACATATGCAAAACCAGAGGCTGCTAGTGCAGATTTAGGCTCCTGATGATGGGCGGTGTGTCGCCCGAAACATGATGAGCTTCACATAAATATGAAATAAAATTTTGATACACTGTTGCATCTTGTTGGATTTTCTTTGTAAATTATACTATGATACACGTATCCATGAACATCAAGTTCAAAGATATCAATCTATGTATGTACCTTGCTGTCTTATTTTGTCACAATGATCCATTGGAGAAAACATAAAATATGCTAAGTGCAGACGGGAGACTTACAGTTTAAGTGTATCCTCTTTTCCTAATAAATGATCATGAAACAGTATGAAGTATCGGGCCTAATTAATAAATTACACACTTTAATTTTTGATTTCCAATTATTATTCTAATTATATAGGACTCTGGACCTCTAGAGACAAAGTACAGCTTTTTCTATTGTGCCTAACTGAGTAAATGCCTCCCCACCTTTCTCCGTAGGGATGGAAACCAACCCAGTTTCTGAAATTCTGTTATTTTTCTGCGATTCCTGGCCACTAAATGAAGGACAAGGCTGGAAGTTTAGTCCTGAAAATTATTACTTGATCTTCATTCTCAAAATAATCTCCTTATGAAGTAAAATGGATAAACTAATGTATATGTTTTGGATTCCTTACTGTCACTAACCTGGTATTCCTATCGGTTTTCTTTCTGTTTGTCTCACATTTACCTCTACCACAGATTTGTTGTGTCAAATAAGACTATAAGAATAAGTTTGAAACAGGATCAAGGAGAACTGACATGACCAGTAATGTAAGATGAGACAAAGGAATAGTCTTAGAGAGCAACTGAAAGCTGTAAATGTGAAATTAAGCTCAATGCACAAATTCCATTTCTGTTTCCAGCACAGTGCCTTTACCTGGAAGATCTGCCATCCCCATTGTTGGTATGTTTGGTTCCCAGTGACCTGGTACATATACCACAGACTTTCAACAAATTCAGGTCTGAGTAGGTTATGGGCATCATTAGTTTTAACAGACATATCTCCAGCAGTTCCTTCCTGTAAGAAAATAATGTGAATATGTGCAGGTAATCCACACAATTCCTGGTACAAGACATTCTGGAATTCAAAATCCCTAGCTGTTTTGTAATCCAAATGCTTATCACCACCAATACAAGGATTGGAAAATTGCATATATCAACAGCCAGTTCAGTCTAGTTCATTATTTCATGATCCATTTCCACTTCATTTTTCTTAAGGTTCATGCTGAGATAATTAAGTAAAAACTAAAATTCAAACTGCAAATAAAGTAAACAGACAGTATTTCTGATTAAAATTTTTCTTTTGTACAAGTTACTGCACTCAGTTATTTAATTGCATGTACCAGCTTACCTGGATATTAAAATATGTGATTTCTGGTGCTAAAAATGTTGGCTGCTGAGCATACATTTGGTAACAAGTGATCATAAGTTCCTCGGCGAGTTGCATGTGTTCTTGCGGCAAGCCATTGTGCACTCCCAGTGCAAGAGTGCCTGGTAAATAACATGCTAAATGATCCTGTGAAAATAATGGTTTGGTCATATTCAAGGTAAAGGTACCGTAAAGGTGTCCCTGTACACCCCTGTCGTGAAATATAAAGACAGTGAGAACCAATTACTGATTCAGCCTCTTACTACTAGATAACTTTATGGTGAGAAAAATTGTAACAATTAACATAATTATTTGGAGCTTCATAACCAAACATCACCACAGTCCCATGTGTAGCGTGCTGCTCAGAACACCTTGTGAGAATACCAAAGGTTGGTTAAAGTCAATGCCAACGACATGCCAATTATGAGACGATTTTATACAGCCCTGTGGAATACATACACCCCTGCAGGTGGTGTGCTATGTTAACAAACCAAGTAAAAAAGGAGCATTTTTGTCAGAATTTCAGAATTCCACATCCCCCCCCCCCCCCAAAATAGCTACTAAGGGGTAATCAGTGTACCTACTTTAACTATACACAGAAATGCAACGGAGTATGCAGGGTTTATTCAGTACCGTCACCAGTCATCTACATCATTACAAAAGCACAACCTGTCTCTTCTTGGCAGTGGGTCCAATAGGTGGATGATGTTAAACATACTCTTTTGTGGTAACCAAACTACTCTCACTGTTTCTGTTGCCAATAAATACAAAATTGCTATCAATATCACTGCAGTTTTTTTTGTATCCAGATTGCAACCACTATCTGCATATTCCCTCAACATAATAAGTAGTTCACAAAATTATACAGCAGACGCTTGAAGTCAAAACACAACTATATTATATAATAGAACGATGGTAACAGCTAACAACTACATGTTTCGGCCTCTAACAGGCCATCATCAGGTTGTGCATCAAATGAAAAGGGTTGGGGGCTGTATAATATACAATGTAACTTCTGTCTGATGACGAGATCTCGTTCATCGTATCATATACATTATAACCATGTTAAACAAGGAAGAAACTAAACACCTCAAAGTAATAAGTAATTATTCATGCCTTTAGAAAAAATTGGTTTGATTTAAGTGTACTTTCAGTATTCTTGGATTTCTTCATAATGTGTACTGAACTTCAGGATGTTATTTACTGAGTCATTTTGAGTAAAAAATACTACATAAACATATGGTGCATTATCAACCATTACACTGTAATCGCTGTTACGAGCAATTTATATGATCATACCCAAAAATGGTAAAATATGTTTGACATTGGCAAGTCTGTGCATCATCACACAATTCAAACAAATTAACCAACTAGATGCCACAGTTTCACAAGTTTATGACTTGACGTTTATGAGTCGCTCAACATGTTTCGGGCGCCTCCACGCCCATCATCAGGAGCTTACAACTGCATTAACAGCCTCTGGTTTTATCGCTGGAGCATGGTGGTAGCAGCGTTGTTGGTCGTGGTCTAGCCAGTAAAACCACAGGCTGTTAATGCAGCTGTAAGCTCCTGATGATGGGCGTGGAGGCACCCGAAACGTGTTGAGCGACACATAAACGTCAATTAATAAACTTCTGAAACTGTTGTATCTAGTTGATTAATTTATTTGAATGGTAAAATGTGTTTTATCCCTCTGTCCACATAAAAACAGAGTTATGTCAGACAACACCACAAAACACAGAGATCCATTAATTCTTAACCTACTGTACAAAATGTGTTGAACAACACAACAAAAACACAGGCAGTAATAACACCTTACCTACTGCATGCATGTCAAAAGAAAACTGTTTGTCAGACAATACCACAAAAGAGAAACATCCATTTTTGGTTCTGTTACCAAGGTGGTTATTTTGGTTGATGTAGTTATGTTAATACATGGGAGGAAAAAAAAAGTTCTGATTAGCTAATATCAAACAAAGTCAATTTTCGGTTATGTTATGCTGATTGTGTTTCAAAATAACCTCCATCATTCTGTATGCACGATTCTGCATGTCTCAAAAGAGAATTTGTCACTTTTCTGACAATTTCATCATTTCCCCTTACATGGTCAGTGGATTGCATCAATCGCTGCAATATTTCTGTCCGTTCTTTTGCAAGTACACCATGCTGGTCATGTACGTCCACAAGGAACAGTCAAATGGTATGAGATCTGGTAGGCTCGTAACTACATAAACTAACATATCTAACACAATAACATAGCTGTTGTTTTTCTTTTGTGGTATTATCTGACACAACTTTGTTTGATATTGTGCAGACAGTAGGTTAGGCTTAATTCCTGCCTTTGTTTTGTTGTGTCTGCAGACACAGGCTGTACTGAAGATTATGAATTTATTTATGTATACCTTTCTTCCATGGTGTTATATGACATATCATTTTATTTTTATGTGCACAGTATAGAAGAGAACTTAGGTGACCTGTATATACACCATCTTACTGTGGTTACAGCACTGAATTTTTATGTAATGTACGTTTCTGTATATAGAAGAGACTTCAGGTGACTAATAACTACTACAGTGGTCTGAAAACAGATGGGCAAATACTGATGACTTTTTTTCCAATGATGTGAGTAACTGAAGAGGCCTATGAATCTTGTATAAAATTTCATTCATTATTTTCATTTATTTTGATGGTTTTTAAGCAAGTTTTTGACTAAAAAACAAGAGTCCATCACTTCTGCTCAGTTATCAGCTGCAAACAGTTACAGTGTTACCAAACAGGCCAACATACAGAGAGTGCATATGTTTCACACTCATCTACCTTTCTGTACCAGACATGAATGGATGTCTGTTTTAACATCTATCTTAAAGGCAGCCATGGTTCTTGGAGCAGTATACAATCAACAAGTAAGTTCATATTATAACATAATGCACATACAGAAGAAGAAAATATTTAAACAATTTATACACTGTGAACAAAAAATATATCCACAAACTTTTTTAGGCATACCATTTTTGGTTTGAAGTCTTTTCCACCAGCCAGAAGTTCCCCAACAAATAAATATTTATTTTGGGCTGTCCTTCTTGTTAGGCGTTTCATCATTCCAGAGATAGCTACTATGAAGTCATCTCGCAGACTGCAATGCAACATATTAATGGAAAATCACTGATCACATGTTACTTACATTACAGAGACGCATAAAAACTCACGTAACACCAACAAATGCAATATTCTATAATTTAAACGTACTATCCTTTACACAGCTCCTACATGTTTCCAAATGGGATCAAGGAAAAATACATGTTTGCACACAAAGAATTAATTACAATGTACACAAGTATAATTTTAAACCATTTTAACATACAAACCGCATCGTCGTCGTCGTCGTCGTCGTCGTCGTCATCATCATCATCATCATCATCATCATCATCATCATCATCATCATCATGTAGCTTGTAGGGTTTTACGCCTTATGAACAATTCCGGTTCCATTAACAGTCTATATGTCTTTTAAGGAGTCGTCCTTGACCTCATTTCCCACATGGTTGAAATTCCATAATTAAGTGTGGTAATCTGTCTCTGTCCATTCACCGTACATGTTCTATTTATTTGTTTCTGTAATTTTGAATTTTCTTTATACCTGGGTCAATTTTAAGTTCTGATAAAATATGTACATTGGTTTTGTAATCGTGCCATGTGTATTTTGCCGTTCTCCTCATAACAAACGGTATTATTATTATTATTATTATTATTATTATTATTATTATTATTATTATCATCATCATCATCATCATCATGTCGATGGTTCAAAATATTGCCCTACGCTTTTGAGAACTGTTAGCCTACATGTGCCAAATAGAAATGTTAGAAACTTTAGTTAGTTTAATGTTGACTTTAAAAGTCAAAACTGCCCTTCCGTTTGAAGCACTTCAGCGGCAAATGCCACTGACAGTGATAATGATATGTATTATGGATGTCCGCTCTTGGTTAATGATTGGCTACTACCTGAAACTTTTACTACATAATTCCGAAATCTTCAGCAGATCTTACATGAAAATCACATGTTAGCTATGGTCTGAAAGAAGTCAGACAATTTAAAATAAACGTATGTTTTGTCATTTATGACACTGCTGCTGTGACAGACTTGAGGTATACTGTCTACACATCCGATCCTGTAGTAATTCTAACCTACACATGCGTTTTGTAAATCAGATTCTGTTAATTTTGTATATTATGTACTACTTCTAATATTGGTCCTGTGCTGGTAAGTACGTTTTGGTATTAGTTCGGCTGTTTTTGTACACCTCGTACAAGTTTTATAATTCGCCCCATGCTGTTAAACTAACATATTAATAAAGCAAGAACTGAACTGAATTACTGTTTCACCAACATTATATTATATTTATGCATACAACTGTAACCAAAACCCATAAAATTCAGCATTACTGATGCCACAACATATGTACACTTACTGTCACCTATTTCACTGCTGTACGTTTTAAAGAAATTTTGGTGCCAGCTCCCTGAAGATGGCAAGATAATAATGCCAAAACATGTAGGAGCTGTTTCAATATTGTATGTTCCATGCATGAAGTAAAAATTAAATTTATCAGTAGACATCCACTCCGTTTGGAGTGCATACACATGGCACCTCAGGATGCCACCCATATCTTGGTTCTGAGTTGGCTTCTAGATGTTCATTACCACCTGTGAAGATTTTGCAGCCCCTAGCTAAAGCCTAAATTGAGCCCAAGGGAAATGCTCAATTTGCTGATTTAACATTTTAATATCCTATGATGTGGTATTTTCCTGTGTTTCTAATCTAATTTTAATATGTGTACTACTGAGTGACTGTGTAAGTGAGCAACTGTGCCTCACATGACAGTCCAATTCAAAGGACACAACTTTAACTGATATAAGGACTGATGGTACTCGAGAAGTGCCAAAGCATGTAGGAGACAGTGTCTCTGCTGTGTTCACATTTTAGTGCATGCAAAGTAGGTTTGATAAAATTAACTGAACATAGGAGCTATGTACAACATAGAATACATAAATTATAGAATAGTGTATTTATTGGTGTTACAGGAGTTTTTACTTCATCATAATGCATGCAATAAATGAAGTAAGAGTAAAGTAACCCCATTACAGGCCCAGTTGTGGCCCAGAGGGGGGTAGAGGTATAGCTCTACTCTTCCAAGACCTCGGCGCTAGAAGGGGATGAGTGGTCAGCAGCACGCCCCGGCCGCACTTTACCCCTAGTAAAGACCCAGTACCCATTGTACAGGTGGCTGGGTGGGCCCCAGGGCCGGTCTGGACGGGCGGAAAATCTCGCCCCCACCGGGATTCGATCCTCGGACCGTCCAGCCCATAGTCAGTCACTATACCGACTGAGCTACCTGGCCCACAAATGAAGTAAAATATGGAAACATAGTTCAGAACCTCATATCAAAACTAAACTCCCATGCCACTGGACTTTTATTGGACTAATGGACATGGGAACTGACATTTCTGTTCTCATGAATGTGAAGTTCTCAACATTACTGCAGATATCTAGAAGTTCCTGGGTTAACAGCTGCACTTTTAAAGTACATAATCTCAGTTTCTGTACTGCCAATATAACGATGTTCATAAAGTACTTTTTATAAAGCCACGTATTACAATGGTATATTTAATTTGTAATGTCAAGAACTGTAAAAAAAAAGACATCTGTAAAAACTAACTCTACGGATCAGAGTCCTTCATCAGAAACTGACAGTCCTTCAACTAGCAAAGAAATTCCAAGCATTTTATGGATCCTGAAGCCTCATTACCATGTTCAAAACAGCCTGCCATTATGCCTCCATCCTCAGCCAGATGAATTCAGTCCATACCCCCCCATCCTAGTTCTTTAATATCCATTTTAATATTATCCTCCTGTCTATGCCTCAGTCTACCAAGTGGTCTCTTCCCCTCAGCTTTCTGCACCCAAACCCTGCATGCATTTATCTTCTCCCCCACACACATAATGCATACCCTGTCATCTCATCGTCCTCAATTTTGACACCGTTATAATATGGTTCACTGAACGTGTACTCCGCATTTCATACAGATATTATACATAACCAAACATAAGAATTTTGTGCCACTAAAATTCTTACTTACTAATCTATTGTTTGTCCAGTCTGTATCCACTGCTTCAGCAGGTATTCATAGTAACTGTCACCTCGTGCACCCAGAGTAATTGTTGAATATGAACGGAAATGTCCAGTGTTAGCATTGATGAAGATGGGAACAAGGCCTTCAGACTTTTCAAGACCATGAACATGTAGTGACACTTTGGCTGCTGAATCCTGTTGAGAATACAAACGATATATACATACGTACATACATACATATATGTATATAGGGTTTTCAGAATTTTTTCTGCTTGTTTAAGTACAACAAAGACATAAAAAATTCCTGAACTTCATCTGAAAATTGCACCACCTTCAATATTTAGATATTGTTTTAAGTATTATCAAATAGAATTTCCCAATAAATTTTCATTACATTATGGTTGACACCTGCTATGCTTTGACAGACAAAGCCTGCTTTCATATGAGTAGCTGTACGACTCACAACCAAACATAAACACCCCTGTGATACTAAAAATCCTCACACTATGCACCAATTACAATAATAACAAAACTTCAAAAATAATGTCATGTTAATTCTGAGAATCAATGGCCCACATTCTTGTGTCACATACTTAACCCTGTAAAAGATAAAGCTGATCTCAATAATATATAGAAGTTTAGTTCTTACATCGCAGAGAACACACCACTCTTCTCTTGTGAAGTTATTTCTATTAATAACATTCAGAAAAGTTACAATCATTATTGAGACCGAACTGAAAATCACTTGAAATGTTGAGTTACTCATTTTTAAAAATGATGGAATATAAATTACCAGTGCCAATTAAAGGGCATATGAACCACATATTTCAGTCATTCTTTGAAGAATGAACAAAAAAAAAAGTTACATGTTTCAGCACAACAACATATCAACATAAATACATACATAATAAGTGAACCTATATACACTAACTGAACCTCATAAATAATAAAATTAATTCAGTGTATGCACCACTTACTTCAAACTTTGGATCTCCTGTACAACGACTGAGATCACGGAACTCCAGTTGGATTGTTGTGACCTCTGATGTACTGCTATCAGGACTCCACTTAGGAGAGTGGGCCTTTCGAGTAGCAAGATTTACATCTGAATATGGCACACCAGAATCAGAACTAAAACATGGAAGCAACCGTGTCCCCAAATCTACCTGAAAAATAATTTCCAAAAATTATAAACTAAATAAATACATTAAGATAAAAGCTTTCATGATTGGTATATATAACACTGACTCTCATGCAAGAATATAAGTTTAGGTATCTTACTTTCAGTAACTGGATGAAAGAGACTGATGACATTACGCATATTTTAAAATGCTTAGTCTTTGATACCACAATGAATTTCAAAGTGCACCACCATCAAGGACTATTTATTGCATGCCAGTATAAAACCAAGTCCATAACAGAGCTATTCCCAAATTTCTTTTTCTAATCCACTGTCTTAATGTTCCCAAAAGAGTATTTTATATGAATTTGGGAACAACAAGATTGAGAGGTAGACCAAGAAATAGATGGCAAGATGAAGTGAGGGAGGATGGAAGAACAGGTAGTGGAGAAGGGTGGCAAGAAAAAGTACATAACAGAGAAGAATGGAAGAAGCTCCCGAGAACGGCAAGGAATCGTCGCATTCTGCACGTGCCAATGGCATGAATGAATGAACAAATGGTCTTATGTGATTTTATTCTTATATAAGACCCTTGGTAAAGGTAAAAAAGTCCCTGTATTTGATAAAGCATGACACCATGCAAAGGCACAGGGGTACAGGTATACAGGGTGTCCCAGGAGGAAGGGACAAAACTTCGGGAGAGTGTTCCTTATGTTAAAATATACCGATATAACCCAAAACACCTATATCCAAAGTTGAACGGTTACGGAGATAATGGCCAGAGAAAAGTGTGGTCTTCTGGCAGGTCTACGCACTGTACCTTGTCAGCTGACGGCCTATCGCATGTCTGTCCCCGACTGCCCTGTCAGATTACAGAAATACCGCTGACGCTCTTACGTCAGTACTCCACTATGGCTGACTGCATGTCATGTATAGTGCTTTGAACCCTTAAGGACAACTATGAAGTGAGTGCAGGTTTTTTTGTAGTTCAATTTAATGGCTTTATGTCACTCACAAGTTAGTTTGATGTTACATACAGATATTAACATTATAGAAACCACATATTCCCTCCAATTTTAATATGTATTTGGTAATCACACTTTTCTCTGGCCATTATCTCCGTAACCGTTCAACTTTGGATATAGGTGTTTTGGGTTATATCGGTATATTTTAACATAAGGAACACTCTCCCGAAGTTTTGTCCCTTCCTCCTGGGACACCCTGTATAATTCCAAATGTGTTACTAACCTTGGATGCAAGCGAAGAAGAAGCCTACTACTCAGTGGGTACTAGGGTTCTTTTCTGGGGTAAAGCGGGTGGGACATTAAGTTAAGGGCTCAAGTGAACAATGATGGAAGCTATATCTCTACTCCCCCTACATGCCTTCACTGTGTGTACAGCAGAACCTTTACCTTGTTTTACCTTTACCAGTTGGAGGTTATCAGCTGCATACCCAACCAATTTACTGCTGGAGTAAGAGCCCCATACCCACTGGGTGGGAAGGAGGATGGATAGGCCCCACAGCTGGTCTGAATGCGGTGGCAAAAAGAATAATCTCTGCTTGTACCAGAAAATTAACTCTGTATTTCCTTTCTACTCATTCATGTATCCATGCCCCTGCTGCCATGTTCTCAGATTCTCACTTAACCCTTAGGCGACTAATGTCATATATATATGGAGCACCCATTCTTGATGTTTCTAGATCACACACAACGACGCAGCACGGTCGGTAGGACTCCTCTGGACGAGTGATCAGCTCGTCGCAGAGACCTCTACCTGACAACACACGACACTCACAACAGACAAATATCCATGCCCCCGGTGGGATTCGAACCCAAGATCTCAGCAGGCG
>Ga0268261_10001911_pt1 | contig 14694 bp, 11 predicted proteins | sample TergutNc150P1_FD_190353 | JGI IMG/M metagenome (GOLD analysis project Ga0268261, IMG submission 190353) | Nasutitermes corniger P1 segment gut microbial community from laboratory colony in Florida, USA - Nc150 P1 (SPAdes) (version 2) | ecosystem: Host-associated > Arthropoda: Insects >... | reverse complement strand
AATCTAGATGTAGTGACAAACTTAACTTCCAATAGGTCCTTAAATTTTGTATTGTTATTTACTATATTGTATTGTGTAGATGTTTATATATTACAAGATGTGTTGTAAATTGTAATCTGTAATTGACATGTCCAGTGTTACATGTGTGACTGAATGGATGAACAAATAAACCAAACCAAGATCGCCCACCTAAGGGCAATTGCAACTCCACAAGAGACCACGGCCACACTCGCGTACCAAACAAACCATGCTGCTGCCTCCAGGGCAAGGGAAACTCCACAATAGACCGAGGCCTGACTCGTGTACCAAAGGAACCGGGCTTCTGCCTCTAGGGCAAGTGAGACACCCCATGAGACCGGGGGCATTGGTTCCCAAAAATGATTGCGTTCATAAACTGAACCTACAAATTCAAAACATGATGCTAACAAACAGCAGAACATACAAGTCTGTTGACATCATGGATCCTTCACAGGCTCTGCTCTTCCCAGTGGAATTCCTTAATTCACTTGAACCCACAGGCATTCCTTCACGTAACCTACAGCTAAAAGTCGGAGTACCGATAATGCTACTTCGAAACTTGGATCCCCCCGAGTTGTGCAACGGCACTAGACTCTCTGTGAAGAATCTGTATTCTCACCTAATAGGGGCCACTATCCTGACAGGTTGTGCAAAAGGGAGGGATGTTTTCATTCCATGGATACCACTTATCCCAATAGACTTGCCCTTCAACTTCAAAAGGATACAGTTCCCGGTTCGCCTCGCATTTGCAGTGTCCATCAACGAGGCACAAGGACAATCCCAGAAAATTGTGGGAATCTACCTGCAAAATTCATGTTTCTCACATGGGCAACTATATGTCGCATGTTCCAGGGTCGGTCACCCAACAAACCTGTACATTCTGGCCCCTGGAGGGAAAACAAGGAACTACAATGACATTTTTCGCACAACATAACTATCCCATTCCGTTGTTTCTAGAACAAGACATTGCATTCTTTGACGATGCTGTCCCCCTTATCGTGCACATGTCTGCGATGTCCCTAAGTGCTGGAGCCTTTCATCAGGCACATGACGTATATCTCACAGTGACACATTTCCACCAATTATGCAGTCCCTTTTCCTTATATCAGAAAATATCACCATCCATCGGGTTTCGCAATTGGTAATCCCGGGCAACGCCGGGTACCCTGGCTAGTATTTTATATACTTAACATTGTACATGCAAGAGCAATGTGATGATATGTATTCCTTTATACTGTATATACGTCTCCCTGATGATGGTGATTTATCTTTCAAATATGTAGGAGGGTCCAAGGTCATGTATAACTTGTTATTCTATTGCATGAAAATGTTAGTATATTTAAATGACTACTAGCAACTGCTTGTTGTGCTTTGTCTGTGGTTGTATCTTGGTTTTTGCTGCAACAAATATGGTAGCAGTAGCACAACAGTGTCAGTGAATATGTAAGTTTTTTTCATCCCAATTGGAAAAACGAGTGATAAATGTTTGGAGTAATGAATTAACATAAAGTTTTGTACATAATTAGGCAAAAGCAGAAGTGAAACTCTGCGAATGTTAAGAGAAGCTTATGATGCTGATGATGTGAAAAATGTGAATATTATTGGGTGGCATGAAAGGTTTAAAGAGGGTCAGGCAGACATGAAAGATGACAAAGGAACATATTTCCATCATCTCACCAGACAGATGAGAATGTGGAAGAGTGTGAAGACTGGTTCATATGAGGTTAGAGGAATTAAGTGTACATACATAGAAGCTCAAAGTCATATTTTGACTGAAGATTTTGGAATAATAAACGTTTAAACAAATTTTATGACAAGAGACAGCTGCAGCTCGATGTCTGTTCTAACCACTATCAACAGTTGGTCAGAGGGAACAACTTTTCCAAGTAGAGGTATCACAGATGATGAATCGTGGTGCTTTCAGTACAATCCAAAAATGAAATATCAAAGCAAGCAGTGTAAAACTTCTTTGGCTCCAATACCAGAAAAGGCACACATGACAGGAATCCCAGTGAAGACAATGTTGATGCTTTCTTGATCAAAAGGGCATTGTTCATAGAGCGTATGCAAAATGGGAAACAGTAAACTAGCATTACGGAAATATTGGCAGAATGATGTGGGGCTGTTGGTTGTAGAAGACAAGGTACTTTGACCTGATGCTTGCATCTTGCTTCATGACAGTGCCCATGTTCATGACATTGTCACTCTTGAGGAGCTTTCAGCCAACAGATCAGTAACAAAATTTTTACCATCCACCATTTTTGCTGGATTTGACCCTGTACAACTTTTGGCTATTTGAAAACTGAAGACTTGTTTGAAGGGCCACAAATTTTCAGACTTTGTTGGCAGTCAGTGACATGTGGCAACCATCACTTTTTAAGAAAAGCATGATGAATGTGGGGATTAAATTATACAAGAAGGTACCAAACAGAATTTAAATAATTGGAAAGTTTTAAAGTGTTTAAAGTAGAATTAAAAACTTTTCTGCCGGATCATTCTTGTTATACATTGAATCATTTTTTTTAGTTTTGATTAAATTCAACAAAATGGCAAAAAAAAAATCTGGCAATTAATTTTAGGCTCACAAAAGACACAAAAGACACCTGTAGGCTCACACCTGTAGGCTCACAAAAGACACAAAAGACACCTGTAGTCAAAACACAGCTATATTATGTATTATATATAGATAGCGATGGTAACTAGCTAGCAACTACATGTTTCAGCCTTTAATGGCCATCATCAGGTTGTACATCTTAGTGTAAAGTAGCTATACAATATACAGTGTATCTTCTATTGATGACGAGATATTGTTCACCATATAATATAACATGCACTTAAGTTAAACCAGAAAGACTAGTATAGTAAGTTTATTGCCATGGAAGGAATTGTGTGGAGGGTGGCAGATCAGGAGCTCTGAGCTGTGCGGTTTAGTATCGGTAGACTGCATTGCATATGTGCTGGCTTCAAACTGAGGTGGTCACCAGCGAGAGTGCCATGGCAGTAAGTTCAGGGTTGTAGTGTTGTGGAGGGGCAACCACCTAGGTGTGGTTAGGCTACCAGCCCTGAGCGGTGCGGTGTAGCGATCACTAATGCTCAGACGGGATTCCTTCAGAAGGGTCGGTATACGTAACCTTGTAGGTGGTATAGTTTATTATCTGCGAAATAGAATACAGGACAGTATGTAGGCATTGACAATATGGTCCAACAACAGGGAGGAGGTAACACCTGTATATAGTACTTACATGTATGCTGTGGTTTTCTGGGCAGTGTCAATACTGGTGTTTAGCACGTTGTGTGTGTATATGGATATCCACACTCGTTTATCACTCTGGGTACTAGCTCTTGGAAGCACCACTGTATAACGCTGGTGTTAGCATGTTGTGTGTGTATATGGATGTCAGCACTCGTTTATCACTGTGGGTTCTATCTCTCAGAACACTACTCTAGAAAACCCGCTGTATGGTATTTTCATGTGGATCTGACGTATGCTTATGCGCTGGCTCCTGGGGCAGTTTGGCACCTGTGTGGATGCTTTGGAACACACTCCCACTGTTAGCATAGAATAACTAGAAAGAATTGAATGTGTATTCACTGTTTTCATTCCTGGCTTGTGAAACTGTTGTATGTGAGTGCGACTGCTTCCTTGGGACAACCTTGTTACTTGAGTGGAAGTAGGCCTGTGTTGGGAGTATTGGGGTGTTTGACCGCATGAGGGAACGAGGTGGGTGGGGGTTTTATGGATGCTGGGTTTTTAGGAGGGTGTCAAAGATCACATTGGGAAATACAGTGTGACTGTCATTTAAGTGGTTGTTGGATGCGTATTCAGTGTGAATGTAATATTGTTCAAGTGTGTTAAGGTGTGCACTTTTTTAATGGTATTGTAAGACATGTATAGTGTTGTGGATTGTGCCAAAGGAATGAGCATATTCAATTAGGTGGTGGGCAAATTTGGAGGTTTGGCTGTTATTTCTGAATGCGTGATCGTGTTCGTTAAAACAGATTGAAAAACTTTGAGCAGTTTGTCCCACATAGGCCTTCTTAAACTTGGGGCATGTGAGTTTGTACACCCCAGATGACGAATATTTGCCTGTTTTCTGGTTTTTATGCATTAGAAGACTGTGAATGGTGTTATTAGTCCGGAAAGCGATTTTCAGGTTAGCACGCCTGAATATGTTGGTGATAAATTAGTTTCCTTCCCTGTGTAGGTGAATGTGGCCCACCTGTGTGTTAGTATTTGTGTGATTAGCTGCTGTTTTAGTTTTCGGTAGGAGTGTTTTTGTGGGTTGATTGTGGAAGGAGTTATTGTACAGAATGTTGTGGATGATGTTTTCTTCTTGTTGGTATGCCTCTTTCTGTAATTCATATGAGTTTAGTCTGTAATACAGGAATTTAACTGCTGTGTATTTGTGTTGAGTGGGGTGATTGAATGTGTAAGGGATGATCGTGTCTGTGAATGTAGGTTTTTTGTAGATGGAGGTCTTCAAGTTGGTGGGGGTTCTGTGAATAGATAGGTCTAAATAGTTTAAGGTGTTGTTCACTTCCACTTCTGCTGTGAACTGTAGGTTGGGGTGTATGGAGTTGAAATCATCTAAGATGGCTGGAATTTTTGTGTGGTTAGGGTCAAATTCAATAAGATGTCATCTACATAGCTTAAATAATTGACAGTGCTGTGTTTATTCGTTAGGCATGCGAGATGTGAGTGTTCAGTGTGTTGCAAGAAGATCTCGGTTATTATGCTGGAAGATGGGTCGGCCATTGCAAGTCCATCATTCTGAACTATTATATTTTTGTTATTGGTAAAATAGTTGTGGTTGGTGATAGCCTCATACAAATTTAGCAGTTCGCATTGCATCTGGGAGTCTATTAGCTTATGTTTCAAGATGTCAGCTAAAATTCCTTTAGTTTCTGTGACTGGGATATTTGAGTATAAGCCAGTGATGTCTAGTGACACAAAAGTGAAGTGTGGTAGTATTGTGGTGTCTCTTAGCTTATGTATCAGATCTTTTGAGTTTTCTATGTTAAATGTATTTGGTAGAGGAGCTAGTTGACTGATCTTTTGTATGAATAGTTTGGCTCGCTTGTAAGCTGGGGCACTGTGCCAGTTCACTATGGGTCAAATGGGCTGGTCTGGTTTATGTATTTTTATCAGACCTTTGATGGTGGGTTTTGAGAGGTTCAAGTTGATGTACTTCCATCTGGTTTCATGTGGAATTAATGTTTTAATGTCATTTATTGTCTTTCTGATTTTGAGTTTGGAAGGTTTTACTTGGGTCTGTGGATGTGGTTTGGAAGTTGTATGCCTGTAGAAAGTTATGTATTTTGGATTTATATTGCTGAATGGGTAGGATGACTATAGAGATGCCTTTGTCTGCACGTGTTATCATTGTGTTACTGTTCTGGAGCTTGGTTTGGATTGTCTTTATTGTTCCGGATTCCAGATGTGTGTTATGTCTGGGGTTTGGGTTACTGTTTCGTTGTAAGTTGTTTATGTGCTCTGCTACTAGTTTCCTATAGACGTCGCGATCGGTGGTGTGTAGTTGTGTGGTGGCTGTCTCAGCCTCAAGGGCCAGGTTTCATAAGCAGTTTTTCGGTTTTGTGTGTATGTTATATTTAAGTCCTTTTTGCATTAAGACCATTTTGTCATTGGAGAATGATATGTTGGTTTTATTTATGACCCTAGGGTGAAATGTGTACTTCTGTCGTGGTGTGTTGTTTGTGTCCGGGCTAATTTTAGGCTGTTGGTTTAAAATAATTATGGATGATATCTTGCTGTAAAGTATGGAATTGTAATTTAGCCACTTCCATATATTTATTTAAAGCAGTTTCTTATGTTTTATGCTTAAATGTTTTATTATATTTAGCAAATTTGTGATTGTAGAATTTATACTTTGAAACATTATTGTAATCTTATTCTCATCATATATACTGATTTGAATTGTCCAAGTGTTACATATGTAGCCATATATGTGTTTAATAGATAAATTACAAATTACAATTTGCAAATCCTGAAGATCATTCCAGAAAAGAGGTTACAGCAATGATTTGAACAGCAAGTACATTGAATGCTGAAGTGTTCTGCTGTGTCAGGAGGCTAACTTGAAGGTGACATGAAATGTTAGTGTATAACTAATTAAGTACAACTCTTATAAGGGCACTCCAAAAACTTAATTGTCACACCTTATGATTTGGCATGGAGAATGCAAGTACTATAATAATGAATGCAGAAACTGTACTGCAGGCCAGCAAAGATCTTGATCTGGCACAAAGTATTAACAGTATTAAATATAAGTGAAAATAATGTGCAATGATAACAGCACCCATTGTATGTAAAAATTAAGTGGAAAATGTTTCAAAATATAAGTATCTGGGAACAACACAAACACAGAAGTGAGAGACTCTTGTCTCAGGCAGTGATTGTCAGTGGGATGTAAGACTGTGCATTTTTCATGGATGGGTACCAGCAATTATGAGGAGCTACTGTCTCCTTCTTGTGCCCTCAAAATTGTGGCAGCAAGTATTTGCAAAATGTTGTTCAGTATCTCTGCAACTCCTCATTCTAACAGAATCTTAATCTTTGCCTTACAGATAAACAAAGATGGCTCCTTCCTGATAAAGGACATTCAGCATAGTGATGAAGGCAACTACTCGTGTAGTATTGAAAATGTGTATGGCAGTGATGAGATAGTTTACAGTGTCAGAGTTCTAGGTATGTCATTTTGACTACTGCAAATACTGTTACTTTGTGTGTACCACACTGACATCTCCAGTTATTCTCTGCAGCTGTTGACCTAATATTGACTGCTGCAAGCACTGTTACCTCATGTGTATCACACATAATAAACAGTGTTTGTAACACACAGATATACTCTGCAGCTGTTGATCTCATACTGACTACTGGCAGCACTGTTAGTGTATATGACACAGTCATATCCATTTGCATTGTTTATAACACACAGATGTACCCTGCAGCTGGTGATCTAATACTGACTGCTGCAAGCACTGTTACTTCATGTGTATCACACAATTACTATGGTTATCTTACATCAGCCCTTATGAGGTGTACTGTATGTTTACATAATTCAAATGTCACAGGAAGAGATACACAGTTTTGTGTAAAGTATTTATGATACTGTTATGAAAAGAAAATAAATCATGCTGCATTTATTCATAAAGTAGCTGTAAGATGACACAGAATCATAAACTAAATAAATAAAAAAAAATACATTTGAAGATTCACAACTTTAAATACATTAAGTTATTTATTATTGGATGTGGCATGCAGTAAAATGTTTTCATGGCAAACAGTACAATAACCCCACTACTTAACTTACTTGCCCCCTTCTTTCCCTGACTTTCAGAGCCAGATAAAGATACCTGGACAGTGTTTTTGACAGTTTATGTGACTTGCAGTGCCTCCAGATGCCCCAACATTATCTGTTGTCGCTTCGTATGTGGACAGCTTGCAGCTGCAATGGACTGACAATCATGATGGAGGAAGTCCAATCCTTGGTGAGTTCAAATGGAAATAATGCATTGAAATTCAGAATATTCCTCTTTCAACCCCAGCCCCACCCTCCACCATGATTATGTGATGTGGGGTGGGGTTTTGTTTCAGCTACGAGATATTCAGGTGGTCTAGAAGTGCAACCCAAACATTCTTTAACACCATCTGCTGAAGCTTTGAAGTGGGTCAGTTTCACACATTTATAACTTTTTTTTGGTCCATTTTAATAAAATTCTCCCATCTCTGTCATCTCTGTTGATTTCTAAACAGAGTATATCATATACAATTGGAAATGTACCTGATGTAATGTAAGGTCAGTTAAGAGTTCACATCATCAAATAGTAAACAGTGTCGTTTTCTCAGAACCATTGGTAGGTAACAGCACAGGGCAATCAGTGGTGTTTGAAAATTACTCTTTGAACCAGCTGAGTAGAAGACCAAAACTGAAGTGATGCATGTGTTCAGTGTGAGTGACATTCATCAGTTTGGCTTAGAGAAATAGCAACTCTTGATGTTATAGATGCAAGTGTGAGTGACATTCATCAGTTTGGCCTAGAGGTATGCCAGTTCTTAATATGATACGTCTGTGCTGACATTAGTCTGACCTAGAGAAGTAGCAACACTTGATGTGATGCATGTGTTCAGTGTGAGTGACATTCATCTGTTTGGCCTAGAGAAATATCAGCTGTTGATATAATGCATGTGTGCAGTGTGAGTGACAATCATCAATATGGCCGAGACAAGTGGGAACTATTTCATGTGACAGAATAAGAATTTTACCCTGAAATACTTGTCATTAAAAGGTAAGTTTGCATCATATAAAATCCTAGTGATCAAAGCTTTATTTGACAGCTTGTTTAAAAGTGTAATGATGCAAATGTGGCAGTTATAAGGAAATATTATGAGAATGAGAGAATGATACAAGAATGTGCAGGGTAAGAGTGCACACATTCTTGAATAGACAGTATTTCTTTAAAGATATTTCATTTTAGTGGGATGTTATCATATTTTGAACAGAACACTTTGGTGTTAAAAGCAGTGGGCAAGACAAAAGGCTGATGGAATGTCAGACAGGGAGAATGTTAATCGACATCTCAGAGCTGGAGAAAGGAATACATTAGTTGCGGAATTAAGAATACATGATGAATAAACCTGCAGTAAGAGTTTAAAGACAACAAGGAGGAGCAGTGCCAACAAACATACAGCAAACTCGAATAAAACAACCAACTAGATGCAACAATCAATCGTAAAATTTATTGCCTTGTCATACAGATGCTGCTCAACATGTTTCAGGCATTACAATGCCCATCATCAGGAGCCCATCAAACTGCCATTGCAGCCTCTGGTTTCCTATCATCATAAAAGATAGTGTTGTTGTTAACAGTCAATTGATGAAACATAGGTCTGTTGTTTATAAAAGATATTATTTTGTTAACTAACAACTGGTAAAATATGTGTCTAGTATTTATTAGTAGTCTCTTATGGTTATCCTTGAGCTAGTACAATTTTTGGTATTCATATGCTAGTTATCTGTATTAATTACAATTTAAATACAAATAGTTTCTAGATTTTATGGAGTGCTATCCAAATCAGATGCAAATAGATTTTATACAAATTGTATTTAAATCATAATTAATACAGATAACTAGCATATGAATACCAAAAATTGTACTAGTTCAAGGATAACCATAAGAGACTACTAATAAATACTAGACACATATTTTACCAGTTGTTAGTTAACAAAACAATATCTTTTATAAACAATAGACCTATGTTTTATCAATTGACTGTGAACAACAACACTATCTTTTATGATGACAGGAAACCAGAGGCTGCAACGGCAGTTTGACGGGCTCCTGATGACGGGCATTGTAATGCCCAAAACATGTTGAGCAGTATCTGTACGACAAGGCAATAAATTTTACGATTGATTGTTGCATCCAGTTGGTTGTTTTATTGGAGTGATTGAAGATGCACGGAACCACAAACCTTAAATACAGCAAACTGTTATAATGGGATAGAATACCATCCTGTCTATCAGAGTAACAATAACTATGGTAAACCTGATCACACTAATTTTACCTCAGTTATCAGTAATACTAAGTAAACTTTCTTGTATCCTTCACACCTGATGGCTAATCCAAAACTAAAATGAGAGGCTAGCTTATGTTAGCTGGAGGCCTTCCGTAATTTTACTTCCTGACCATGGTCATTGGCCTGTAATAACCTCTAGCACCTGTAAGCAATGTATAGGCTTACTTCCTTCTTGTCCACCTTGACCATTGCCCAGCCTGGCTTATATCCCTTTGTACTGTGTGTCCAAATCTGTGTCACAAACTTTACTTGGAATGCCTTTCTTTAGACATAAAAGCCAAAATCCTATCTGAGATGTGGATCCATGCCAAATTGGGCTAGGATTCTTCAAAGGTTCCAAAATAGGGAGGTCAGAGAGCAAGAGTTTCCCTCTGAACTGAAGGTTCATTTGCCCTCACAACATGCTTGTATGAGAACGGTAACTACCACAAAATACTAGACACCTCATATAGCATGTCACAGCTTTTGTTATCACTGCTAAGAATCAAAATTAAGGGGTTAATTCTAAACATGGATAGAGCAATCAACAACGCCCCTCTTTACAGCTTGTGTTTAGGGCTATTTATCATGCTGAAGTGGTTGCAACTCCAGGATGAAACTAATCCCCTTCTTGTACGTTTCTGGACCAGAAATCCACCCATCATTTTCCATGTCCCAAGGTGTTGCCCGGGTGAAGTTACTGTGCAGTTGGTGACATTGAGTAATTTTCACCCAGTTAAATTGTGTTTGTCCAAGAAGTCAAGCCCTGTTGCCACTGACCACTTCCTGTTCAACCTGAGGTGTTTGGCCACACTTCTGTCTGGTGTCCATCTCCCATTTCCTTGGTGTCTGTTCCACAATTCTTACACTACTTTCACTACTACTTTCATAACTCTATACAGTATTTTCACTGTTGTTGCTGAAGGAAAGTTATCCCTCCATCATATAATGTGCCTTCTTACACATTTCTTCAAAGACATAATTCTACTATATCACATGGGAACTTATCTGATACTTGTATGTGTATGGGCAGGGTATGTTATCAGCTGTAGGAGAGTACAGTGACTAAGCACTTTGTCTGATAATTGTATTTGTTGCCTCAGAATTATGTTCAGCTGTAAGAGAGATCAGAGATCATGGTTAATGAGGAAATTATATATGTCAGATCAGAGTACATATCAGCTGTAAAGAGACCAAGGTTAGTGAGAAATTTATCTAATACTTGTGTGAGTCTGCTGAAGATATGCAATCAGTTGTAGGGGATGTCATGGTGACTGGGAACCCACCTGATACATGTATGAGTCTGCTGAAGATACATGATTAGCTGTATGGGATGTCAAGATGAAAAGGAACTTTACTTGATATTTGTATGTTTGTGATCATGTATACACAGTGCGAGCCATAAGTTTTAGGACTGATTTTTTTTAAATAACAGAACTAGAGTGATCTATGGGCCAACCCACTAACTAAGTACTATCAACTAACATCCGTTTGTTTATCTTCGACAGTGTACTAGTTATAACTTGTCTTGTAAAGTCAGTTTTCTTTATATGTCATGGATGACAGAAATGAACAGAGATTTGCCATAAAATTTTGTTTCAGAGCCAGTCTGTCTGTGACAGAAATACTAGTATTGGCGCAAAAGGCTTACGGGAATGAGGCTCTGAACCGATCAAACGTTTTTAGGTGCTATTCTCAATTTTGAGATAGAAGGGAGCTGGTAGAAGATGACAAGAGAGGTGGCTATCCAAAATTGACTCGAACTGAGATAAACATTGCTGCTGTTGCTGATACAGTCAAAAATGACCAATGAATCACATCAAGAATGATAGCAGAATCTCTGAACATACCCAAGACTGTAGTTCTTTGGATTCTGAAAGAGGATTTGGGAAAGAGAAAGTTGTGTGCATATTTTGTTCCACACTCCTTGACACCTGAGCAAAGGGAATATCAAGTCACATCTTGCCAAGACATTATCATGATGGCTGATGCAGACAACATTTTTTTAACAAAATTATTATGAGAGATGAGGCTTGGTGTTTTGTCTGTGACCCCAAAATGAAGCAACAGAGTTCTGAATGGGTTGGTTAGACATCCCCTCTGCTGAAGAAACTGAAATTCCAAAGGTTCCGCATCAAGACCATGTTGATAATTTTTTCAACTCTCAAGGCATAGTGCACAAAGAATTCATATCAGAGGGAAAAACATTAAATGCAGAATTTTATAAAGGAGTAATGGATTACCTCTTGGAGCGCATTCAACAGGTTTGTCCAGCTGCATTCTGCTGTCAAGATTTTTTCTTGTTTCACGATAATCTGCCCACCCACAAAGCTGAACTGTTTGCAAATTTTTTACCCAAAAAAATGTTACAACCATTTATTACCCCCTGCACTCTCCAGATTTATCTCTGCCAGACTATTTTCTGTTTCCCAAGCTGAAAATGAAGTTAAAAGGACTCCACTTTTTGGATGTTGCTGAGATCAAAGAAGCTGTAACTGATGAATGAAAGAAGGTCAAAAAAGAGGAATTTTTGGCAGCTTTTCAGAAACTGTACAACCACACAACAGCATATATATATATATATATATGCCAATGGAGCTTATTTTGAATTTAAAATCAATTTAAAAACATAATCAGTCCTAAAACTTTTGGACCACACTTTGTATGATTAGCTGGAAGAGAGCATGGTGACCGAGAACTTTATTTGCTGTTTGTGTGTGTCTTGACAGGATATGTCATCATATGTAAGAGAAACCACGGTGACTGGGAACTTTATCTGATACTTTTTATGTGTCTGGTTAGGGTATGTGATCAACTATAAAAGAGACCATGGTGACTGGGAAGAAATGCAGATTGAAGCAAAGGCAAACTCACACACATTGCATAACCTGTGGTGTGGCACACGTTATCAGCTGTACATCACGGCCTTCAACAAGATTGGGACAGGACTTCCTTGTGATATTGTCAATGCATACACAAAGGGATCAGGTACAGTAAACCATCTGTATGTTTCATTTGGTGTAAATTATGTTGCCTTCTCTACAGTAAAGGCCAAATATTAGCTGCTTCAACAAGTTGTTGTAGTGTGGCCACAGCAATTAAAGTTTCAGACCATATCCCCTTATTGCCACATGTGTACTGCCAAATGTACATTTTAGAAAATCAGTACGAAACAATAATGAACAGAACTTTAAGATACTAAAGTGAACAGACTAAAAATATATTTATGTAGATGTGACCTTACACTTCTGCTAAGTGCCTTTTCAATTTCCTTTTACTTCCAACTGGTGTAAATGCAGTGAACTAGGTAATGAGGGATGAGAAACATTGGGAACTGTTGAGGAGCAGTGTATGCCTTGTTGCCTAGGTCCTGTATCTTGCAGTGTTGCTTTTTACTTCAGTTACTGTCAGTGCAATAGTTCTGTACATTTTATTTAGTACTGTCTTTTGAAATTTTCACACTTTATATTCTCCTTTATGGTGTAGGATTGCATCTCAAAACTACACAGAATTATGGTTTGTTGTTTTCCTAGATTCAGATATGATCATGTTTTTGACCTAGTGTCTCCTGATATATTCACATTGTTTGCCTATGTCTCCAGATATGGTTTAATTTTTTTTCTACTGTTTCAAGCTTGAAATTTTAGGAGAATGCAGGAGACAAAAAAGGAAGTACAGAAGTGAAAGACATACGGACATTAAGCATAACTGATAAGTGTTTAGTAAGTGTATCTATATGGGTGTAAAAGTATTGGAAAATACGTATGAGGTGATCTTTGAGTCAGAGCTTTTATATTGAGTTCACATATGATGGGTTTAAGGGGGGATGGGAAATCATTGATGGAATTCAGAGGAGATTTTGTAAGAAAGTTCTAAGAAGTCCAAAGAGCATAGTAAATGGACCAGCAGAATAGTAACTTGGTACAGAAAGTAGGAGAGCCAAGATGTTTTGTAGTGTAGTAAAATTTTGATGCAGGATTTTTTTATGGAACATGATGAATTGTTCAACATCCTGCTATGGCTGGCAGGCAGGAAGTCTGAAATTGGCAAGTTGGGTAATAAGTCTTAAGAGTTAAATTGCACAAAACTGGACTGGGATATATGTGTGTGTGTGTGTGTGTGTGTGTGTGTGTGTGTGTGTGTGTGTGTATATATATATGGGTAGAGAGAGAGGGGAGGGGTTTAAAAGATGTATATCAAATAATAAAAATTTTTCATAACCATATTCAGAGACAAGCCATTAAAAAAAAAGAGAGAGAGAGAGACAAGAAATCTCTAGTCTTATATTGGAATATAAAGCAAGAGTGGGGAAATAACTGTGTCTCTAGACCACTGGATTATGAACAAGAGAGCTGGGTTAGAGGGAGGAGGTATTATAAATAGAAATACTGTATTGTATAGAAACTTTCAGGGAATAATAAATAGTATAGGTAAACTTTACTTTTTAGTAAGAAATATAGTGGATGTGCGCTGGCAAAGCCTGGTGTTACCAGTCACAGCCAAAGAACTGTATTTGCAACTAAACTAATAAATTTGATTAGATTTGATTTGCCTTATCTTTCCAGATATAATTTAGTCTTAGTGTCATATGATCACTGCTTTGCTAGTGCCTGCATATATAATCATGTTCTTTGCGTAGTGTCTGCAGATATGATCTTCATGTTTGCTGGGTGTCTTCAGATTTAATCATGTTCTTTGTTACTGTGTTCAGACATGTTAAGCTGTTGCCCATTGTCTCAAGATGTGATTGGGCTGTTTGTGTAATGGTTCCAGATGTGATAACATTTGCCTGGTGTTTCAAGATATGATCATATTAATTGTCTAGTGTCTCATGATGTTTGCTTTGTGTCTTCATATATGATCATGCTGTTTACTAGTGACTCTAGATATAATCATGTTGCTTGCCCATTTTCTCAAAATGTGATCATGCTGTTTGCCCATTGTCTTAAATATGATCGTGCTGTTTCCCTGTGTCATCACATGTTATCATGTTTTTATGTGTCTCAAGATATGTATGATCATGTTTCTGCATGGTGTCTTCACACATGATCAATTTGTTTGCCTGTCTTAAAGCTCCTTCCCCCCCCCCCCCCCCCCCC
>Ga0268261_10001910_pt1 | contig 14695 bp, 9 predicted proteins | sample TergutNc150P1_FD_190353 | JGI IMG/M metagenome (GOLD analysis project Ga0268261, IMG submission 190353) | Nasutitermes corniger P1 segment gut microbial community from laboratory colony in Florida, USA - Nc150 P1 (SPAdes) (version 2) | ecosystem: Host-associated > Arthropoda: Insects > Digestive... | reverse complement strand
CCCCAAAAAAACAGTGTTGTTTCATGTTAGAATGAGACAGCAGTGTTGCCATGAGTATTGTGATGTTAATAATATGGACTTCTGTCTCCCTTTTTTTGACAGACAATGGTCTTATACACTCTCCCAGACAAATCAGAGTTGTTGTGTATTCGAATGAGAAAGCAGTGTTTCCATGGCTGTTGTGATGTTAATAATATAGACTTTTCTCCCCCCCCCCCTTTTTTTTGACAGACAGTGGTCTAATGCTCAATCCCAAAGAAACTAATGAGAATGAGTCAGCTGTGTTGCCAAGGCTATTGTGATGTTAATAATATAGACTCCTTGCTCTCTGTTTTGACAGATAATGATCTTATGTTCTCTCCCAAAGAAACCAATATGTTTGCCCCTTAGAATGTGATGTTTATGTAGTGCTCTCTCCCTTTTTTTGACAGACAGTGATCTTATATTCATTCCCAAAGAGACTAATATTGTTGCCAATGAGAATCAGACAGCAGTGTTGCCATGTCAACCAACCAACAGTGATGTCAATATGACATTGTACAAGGGAGAGTTTTCCTGGTCTATGAAAAGGGTAAGTACTACTCTATGATATGATATGATATGTGCAGAATTAAACAGTCTGAGACAGCTTGGTTGTATGTATAGTATACTAATGGCAAAAACCATTTTTTAAATTTTGTTTTGATTGTTGGTTGGTTGTAGTGTGTGCATGAATTATGCCAAATTAATTAAGGTACATACTTTGAATAATGTAATATTTGCAGTTATAAAGCATTTTAGTAACAGAATGGAATGTCTGCAAGACAAATGTAGTGTGCTGGAAAGGAACAGTAAGCATAGAGGTACTTAGTGATTAGTATGTTGAAAGATGACAGTGGTGCTTGTAGTCATAAGATTCCTACAGTTTTATTGACTAGATGGAAAAATTACTCCAGCCAGCTGTTCTAATAAAATAAGGCAAGAAGAAATATATAAAGTGAGATACATTATAATTGTGTTCCATGCATCAGTTGGTACTGATAAGACAATTCTTAAAGTGATATTATGTGAAGGTGTTCTAGACTGGATACAACTGACTGTGGATGGGATACTGTGCAGAGTTTTGTGTATAAGAGGTGGTAATATCTTCATCACCTTTTAAATATCAAGAACTTAAGGCTATATTCTACCATGGAATTAGTTATTTTAGTTCCTCTTGTCCCAGCTTTTGAATTCTCCTCCTCCTTCCCCCATCCTATGCTTGTGTGCATTTCCTTCATGTGGAGATACAATTTATTTTCATTTCTCTGTACCCTAATGTTCCTTTCTTTTCTGTATGACAGTGTTTTCTCATTTATGCTTCTGTCCATCCATTTCTTCTTCTTTATCTTCTCCATCCAGCATCATACCACTCATTGCCCCCACCTTCCGAGGTTTGTGTAAAATATGCTTACAGCACTTTAGTCTCTAGTGTTTACCAGTCACTTCCTTCTGTCTTCCATTGTTTGTTTGTTTGTTTGTTTTGTGTTGCTCTCCTAAATATTTAGGTATGCCTACAGCTTCAGTTTGGATAAGAGACTTGGATCTCAATGGATAAACAACATCTTCTGCAGTGTGACTGATAATCAAGAATGTGGTGCAGTAATTTTGACAGTTTAAACAAATTAACTGGAGATAAGTTTGTGCCAATTGCAAGAGTCACTCTGTGTCTCCTACAATGCATGCACTGAAGATTAACATAGGTCTTTTGTTAGTGATAACACAGTAGTGCCTGAAATACAGGAATCTTGATATTCATGGTATTGGTAGGCCTATACTTTGAATTAAACACATTGATTCCTTTGGTGTCATGGAGTGAATACCTAGAATTCTAGAGATGCTAATGTATACATCAGTTTGCCTTGCTAGACTGAAATTTGATTACTGTATTCTGATTTGTTCTCCTCTTTTAACATACTTGATGCACAGTGCACAAACCAGATGCACTGATAACATGGTGCAATGCAAAAGTTGAAACTGGCTTTGGACTACAGGAACATTTGTTGCAGTTGGGTTCCACACTTGCTAAATGATGAGCACAGGAGTGTACACATAATACAGCTTCACAGCTTCTTGTAACACTGTCTGTTATGTTGCTGAGGGTAAAGATAATCTAATGAGTATTATGACCAGTCGTAAAACCATAGAATAACAATATGTCACATCTCCAAAGAAGAAAAAGGCCAGAATAGTACTTTTGGCAACTCAACTTATGGGCAATTGTTTTACCAAGGGATGTATACTGCTTGATTCTCTGACCAGAGGGGAAACCGTTGGTGCTGCCCACTATATTCAGATGTTGCAGAAACTGTGACATTCACTTTGCAACTAGCATTCTACTAAATTCCTCAGAATCAAGAGATATTCTTCAACATGACAGTGCATATCCTTCCACTGCATGGCTGATGACAGGGACAATTGCACTATGTGTACAGCTGAGCAGTTGTCCCCCATCCTTCAAACAGTCCAGACCTGGCTCTCTCTCAGGCTTGGGGCCTTGAAAGATTACATGAAGGGCTATCACTATGAGAATGGTGCAACAGTCCAGTGAACTGTGTGTCTATGGTTACAAAATGCCAAAATGGACTTCATCTGCAGCAACATGTTTCAAGCACATACTGTGTCAGCAAGAATGTGTGGGTCATAATGGTGATTTTGTGGAAAAGTAACAGAACATCTCATGTTACTGATGAAAATATCAGTTTTATACACAGGCCTGTGTTTTAACATATTATAATTATGTTCCTTTCAGTACAGCCATCATAATTTTAACATAGTGGGATCATACACTGACAGTCTATAGCAGACTGAGCAAGTCAGGGTTTGAACAGAATATGCAGTCTTACTGTGCCTTCATTGGACCAGGTGTGCCACATACTAGGCTGTGTGGTGTAGCACAAAAGATGGCAATCTAAATAATTCCATGCAGTTTTCAGTATCACATTACATTGCATAAATCATGTAAAATATGTTTCATTATCTTGCTACTACTAGGAAACTTGTACCTGTAATAACCTAGCTAAGATTATGATGTCTGCCAATACTTTATATTTCTATTCAGGCCATCTTGAAGCAGACGTTGCCTAGCATTTGCCTGACAGTTTCTATATCTTTGCACTGCTCAGGTGGGAAGAATGGGTGTGGGGTTAATGGACAGTAGAGATGGCAGCATGATTGAAAGGGGCCTACATAGACTCCTTGGCCCATAACTAAATTCCTGTATCTCTATATATGGACATGTTTGAGTCTCGTCTTCCTGGATCACCATGACCTAATTATGTATTCCAGTACTTAGAGTAATAATTACTGAGGTATATCACAGGTTCATGAGAGTTCTTGAGCTACATGTCTTTCCAGTTGTCCTAATCTGGTCCATTACACTACCAGACCTGGCTTGAGCATGGTTTTTCTTTAAATAAAAAAAAGTTTTCTTCATTATAAAAGAGTGAAACAGTCACAGGTAGCTGAGTCTGTGTACATAACCATACAGGTGTTGAGATGCACTACAAGTTGTGCTGCAGTAATAAAATCTGTTTGAAATTTTGTCTGCCTTTCCATTATTTATAACTTTCTGTCAGTAATATGCATTTTGATGGTTATGCTTATGTCATCCTCAGGGTACTCATAAGCAATATATCATTTTATATGCATTTGGCCGATTATACTGCTGTGCTACTGCTACAGAACGTTAACAAGCAAATGAAAAATGCATATGAGTGAAAAGTGAAAAGCTAGGGTGGTTACCAACATACAGTGTAATGACAAATGGTCTGATTACAAAAATGTGTTGGTAGGACAGTAATAACCACACAAAGGTTAAACACACACCATTGTAAAGAGCAATTCAGAGAGTTTTTTTTAATACCCTGTGCAAATTCAAAGGATACTTCATTTGTTGTTTTGCACACATCAAGATGATATTTGATTTTATACCAGACACTTTGCAATAAAGGCTGTTCAGTTTTGCAATTGCTGTAGGTGCTTGATCCTTCAAGTTGTTCAGGGTTTTAGGCATCGGCAGAACATAAACCTCATCTTTCACAAAGCCCAACAGAAAGAAGTTGAGGGGTGTCATTTCTGGAGACTAAGGAGGCCAGGAAGTGGACCCTATTGGCTGAACCATCGCTGAGGCAACTGCCTGTTGAAGAATGTTGTCATCTGTTGGTGGATGTATGGTGGCACTCCATTATGTTGAAAAACATTTCCTTTGTCTTCAAGTAAGCATGGCATTAACCACAACTTCAGCGTGTTATGGCAGATAATTCCATTAACTGTTCATGAAGAGTTGAATGCCAACTTGATGTGTGTGGGGCAACAAGTGGAACACATACTGTACTGCATGAGCATAAAAAAAAGTTCTTTTGAGTTGCTATTGGTGTTATCACTGTGAACTCACAATAGAAACAGGGTATTATACTACATACAGCAACCCTTGACAACTTCTATTGACCAACATTGTAATATATTCTGACCTCGTACGTCATGTACACACATACGATACCAGAGGCCATCATGACCTTCATGTCTGAGGTTGTGTCACATCTTTATATCAAAACAGTGCTTAAAATATGGGCATAAAATTATATAGTAAGTTGCCTGAAAAAATAAAAGATTCCCACATTTAATAGTTTTAAGAAACAGTTCACACACACACACACACACACACACACTCTCTCTCTCTCTCTCTCTCTCTCTCTCTGGAATCTACTTTCTTTAACATTATTTATTAAGATGAAACACTAGATCAAGTTTTCAAACTATGTATTTAATTCTTTTAGCTTAGAGGTGTGTGTTAATGTACACTCCGCTCTCATACAGTCACGTATGTAGACCTTGGATTGTTCCATTTGTATTAAATTCAGCTCCTTGGCCATGGCCTAGATGGGTCAAAACGTGTTAATGATGTATTTAAAGTAGGTGGGTGGTTTCAAGAGCAGCATGAATACTTGATTTTCATTTCTTTAATCCTCCACCATAACTATATTGAAACTAGTCCTTCCTTGACCCCATGGCCATAGAGCAACTGTAGGCTATTTAACCTCCAGATCACACTCATCTCCCAGTTGTTTTTTGTTATTTCTCTGATTCAGATTTACGTGGGAAAACAGCCATATCGCAATCAGACTGTGACGTTTGACCCCAAGGTTGGTTTTATTTTGGACCCTGTGACTACACTTGATACTGGTACCTTCAGTTGCAAAGGAATAAACGTGGGAGAGCTTTACAACTCATCATACCTCTTCTATGGCACAAGTTTGAAATGGTTAGGCCCAGATTTTATGAAATTCACTTTGGATGTCAGTAAGTACTTCACAGAGTAGACATGCATGTCATTGTGTTGTCCATTTTTATCATTGCTTTGAACACTACAGTGGCATGCGAAGAAGTTTTATGATGGTGGTCAAGTAGGTACAGACAGGTGTAGTGTTGAAACTTTCTTAAACATTGCAAATTCTAGTAAACCTTTGAACTATGGAAGATGTGCTGATCTTGAATTACAGCTTTCACAGGCTCTAAGTAAATTAAGCTCAGTTCAATTGATTGTTAACATACTAAATAAGGAGTATAATTATAAACAAGATGAGCACACATTTGATATGGTCAGGAATGACTACTGGACTCAAGCAACATCGAATCATCAAAAAAAAGCCTAAAATTATAGGCAAAAATTCAACTCACTACATTCCAACAACAATAAACTGTTCTGAACTATTGTCTAACCTTACTAAGGATGCAGACAACTACAGGCCAGAAAAAGATACAGATAAAGAACCACGTAACTACTCAGTATGCCTACAATGGAAGTTTGTTCACAAGAAAAACATTTCTATGGGTAATTATAAAACAAATAACAAAGTCGCAAAATACACATTCAAGAAGCATGATAGTGCTGTAAATGGTAATTATTGAAATCAGCAACCCCACACAGAATTCCAGTTTTGGTTAATGGCCTAACCTCAATGGATGTGAGCACGAAGAATATTTGCCATAAACCTAAAAGTAGTTCTCATCAGAATAAAGAACATAAAATTATAACCATCAGCGAGAGTCATGCTCAAGGCTGTGCAAGTAATGTGAAACATAACCTCAGTGATAACTATAGATCTAGCGGTTTTGTGAGACCAGGAGCAAATATAGACACACTAACTTCTTCAGCGATGAAGGACATTAAACACTTAACAAATAATGACATAATTGTTTTTTGGGGAGGTACTAATGATGTGAGTAAAAATAATACCCAGGATGGACTGAAACACATAACTAATTTTGTGAAAGTAAACAGTCATACAAGTATCATTTTAATGAGTGTCCCTCATCGACATGATTTACCTGAGTGGTCATGTGTTAACAGTGAAGTGAAAGCTTTCAATAGAAAGTTAGTGAAACTTATGAAGCCTCATAAAAATGTTATGGTGGTAAAGGTAGACCTTGATAGGAAATCTTTTTCCAGACATGGTCTGTATATGAATAACTCAGGTAAAGAAAACATTGTGTTAAAAATAGCCAATGTAGTTACTAAAATTTTCCTGAAATAAGAAGAAATAATCAGCTTGCGTTGGAAGAATGAATATGAAGTCAGTGTAAGTGATAATTCTAATGAAGATAATATCATCTTACAAGAAGACTCTAAGGCAGCCACATCAGTAACAGCCAATGTGGAGGCTTTAACTAATGATGCAGCTCAAGATGAACCGATATACAAGGAGCCTAGAACATCCAAAAGACAAAAGAAACTCCCAACAAAAAAAGTGATGATTTTGTATGATAAATGATAATCAAATGTTAGGTAGTAACTCAATAACAGTACTTCATCAGAACATCTGTGGTTTTAAGGGAAAAACGGTTGAGTTCTATGTCCTCAGATTATCCTCATATTTTGTGTTTTTCTGAACACCACCTCAAAAAATTTCAACTTGGTCAGATTAATGTTGATGGTATAGACTTGGTGCTGCATACTGTAGACAAGTTGTAAAAAGAGGCAGTGATTGTATATTTGTTAAAAAAACCTGAAGTATACAAATATTGATTTGGGTAAATATTGTAAAGATCAAGAAATTGAAGTTTGTGTGTTAAAACTAAAATCAACCTTCTTCAATGCTTGTATTATGACAGTCTATAGAGCACCCAGTGGCAATTGTAACTTGTTTCTTAATAGATTAGATGATATAATCAAAACACTATATAAAGTTGACTTAAAGCTTATTATATATGGTGACATAAACGTAGACTATCTTACAGACCATGATAAGAAAAGACAACTTGTTGCAGTGTTTCTGACTTATATTTATCATCTATATTACATTTCCCCACTAGACCTTAAGTTTATTCCAGTACTGCAACAGACAATATATTTATTGACACCTATAAATTTATAAATTATACTGTTTCTCCTCTACATAATGGATTATCAAATCATGCTGCTCATTTATTAATAACAAATGATGTAAATCTGCAGTTACAAAAACATCATATTTATACCATCAGAAATATAAATAATTATTCAATAGAGAAATTTAAAACCAGATAAAGTTATGAATCCTGGGACAGTATCTTTCATTATAATGGAAATACAGATGTTGACATACTGTTTAACTCATTTCTTAATAACTATGTAAAGATATTTTATACTAGTTTCCCTCCTCGTAATATAACAGAGAAGTTACAATAATTCCTCTATAACACCAGGTATAAGAATTTCTTGTAGACGCGAAAGATGTTTTTATCTACTTACTAGGGACAGTGATGATGTTATTTTAAAAAATTACTATGAGCAGTATTGTAAAACTTTAACAAGTTGTTATTAAAGAGGCAAAAATGTACATGTATAATAATCAAATTATTAACTCTACCAATAAAATGAAGACAATTTGGAATATTATAAAAGCAGAAAAAAATAGACTAAAAGGGCCTAAAAATACAACTATTAACAACTATCAAAACTCTCCTGAGGCTTTTAATAAATATTTGTTGTCAATAACTGAAAATATTATTCATGATGTTAGATGCAAAAACAAAGTTACAGTACTAACAAAAATCCAAACTATTATTTGTTAAACCTATTTCATAAACCCTTTCCTAGTACAAAGTTTAAAAATATGTCAACTAAAGAAATTGAAAAAAATATTAACTCCTTAAAAATAAAGGAATCTTCTGGCTATGATGAAATCTCTACAAAAATACTAAAGATTAATTCTCCCTTTATTAGTTCTGCTTTGAGTTATATTTGTAATAAGTCTACGCTATCTGGAACTTTTCCTACTAGACTAAAATATGCTGTAGTAAAACCATTATTAAAGAAATGAGACAAGGAAATCATAGCCAATTACAGACCAATTTCTTTACTGACCTCATTCTCCAAGGTCCTTGAAAAAATTATTTAAGACAGACTTTTGAAACATATTGAGACCAATAATATTTTAGCTGTTGAGCAATTCGGTTTTAGCACCTCCTCATCAACAGAAAAGGCCTCATATAAACTAATTGATGATGTATTAAATGCGCTGAGTAACAGAATGATGGTTGGAGGCATTTTTTGCGACTTACAGAAGGCTTTTGTTTGTGTTAATCCTGGCATATTACTAACAAAATTAGAGTTTTGTGGAATAACAGGAATAACTCACAAACTAATGAAATCTTATCTTCAAGGTAGATATCAAAGAGTGGTCTTAAATAATCATTCCTGCAGCTTATGTTCAAATTGGGGTGAAATAACACATGGTGTACCTCAAGGATCAATACTTGGTCCACTACTTTTTCTACTTTATGTTATTGATTTACCACAAATAACAAATGAAATTCTAAAATTGTCTTGTTTGCAGATGACACTAGTATGATTATCACTAACCCTAATCCTTCAAATTAAAAAAAAGTGTTAAAAAAATAATTCAGGGCATAAATGAATGGTTTAATACTAACTTATTATCATTAAACCTGGATAAAACACACTTCATACAATTTGTGACTAAGAACAGCTCTTCAATAGATTTCAATATTATGCATGGAAGTAAGAAAATAGCTAATGTCTACAACACAAAATTTCTTGGGCTGACATTAAATAACACACTTTCTTGGAGAACTCATATTGACACCATTATAGGTAAATTAAGTTTAGCTAGCTTTGACTTGAGAGTAGTCAAGCAATTCTCATCCCAGGATTCATTGAAAATGGTATATTATTCCTATTTTCATTTTGTAATGACTTATGGATTAATATTCTGGGGGAATTCATATTATAGTAATATTATTTTCAGACTACAAAAAAGAATTATTAGAATCATTGTAGGGATATGAGGTAGAGATTCATGTAGAGAACATTTCAAGAAGTTAAACATATTACCATTACAATCTCAATATATACTATCACTCTTGCTTTTTGTAGTTGATAATGGGGATTATTTTAAGGTGAATTCTGAGATACACAACATTAATACTAGGAATAAAGTGAATCTACATCTACCAATATCCAACTTGTCAGTATACCCACAGGGACCATATTATTCTGGGATTAAGGTGTTCAACAGTCAGCCTTCTCAAATAAAGGACTTGTCCCACAATAGAAATCAATTTAAATGTGCCTTGAAAAATTTCTTGTACTTTCATTCTTTTTATACTGTGGATGAATATTTTAGCTGTAATAGGATTTAAAATACTTACTATTTTTCAGTTATTCTTTTATGTTTTAAAGTTCTATCTTGATAACTGTTGATTAATTAATTAATTTTAAATATTAACATATTATAAAATTGTATAACTGTAATGTGTGTTTGAATTAGTAAATATTTGTCAACCTTTTGACTGCCCCTGATTCTACAGTGGCTGCATTGTATTTATTATTTTAGATTGCTTGTATTTATTATTGACATGTTCAGTATCCTGTGGGCCATAACCCGCTTCTGAATGAGACGAACAGAAATAAATTGAATTGAATTGTATTGAATTGTCATAGAATTGTCTAGACTATTGCCTGGGTGACTGATGAATCATGGTTTCATTTCTGGCAAGGACAAGAGATTTCCTTGTCCCGACATTGTCCAGGCCATCTATGGGGCTAGACCAGCCTCTTATTCAGTGACTATCCAGGGCTTTTCTCCAGGAGGTAAAGAGGTCAGGATATGAAGCTGATCACTTACTTCCATCTAGTACCAAAGTTAAGAATGCATGGAACTGTACCTCCATGCCTGTATATGCAGTCACACCATCATGCTTAATTAAGTACAAGGCAAATTTGCTTGTATTTAATATGAAATTTGCCTTTCACTTTATTTGGTTAGTACTACAAAATATACTGTAAGAATGTGAGTCAGTGTAATCTTGTGGTTATATATGAGAGTGTATACTTACTGTGTTCTATTTGTGTTTTTATGTGCTCTTTAATGTTGTCTGTTATATTGTGTGATGTTTTATGGGTGCAAAACTTGGTCTGTCACAAAAAAAAAAGAACATAGGCTGAAGGTATTCAAGAGTAGAATGCTGAGGAAGATATTTGGCCTAAGAGGGAGAGGGTAACAGGGATTGGAGAAGACTGCATAATGAAGAACTATATGATATGTATGTCACACTAAATATTACTTGGGTGATAAAATTGAGAATAATGAGATGTGTGGGACATATTGCACATACTGGGGAAAGGAGAGGCACATACAGGGTTTTGATGGAGAAACTGGAGGTTAAGAGACCACTTGGAAGATCTAGGCATAGATGAAATTATAATATTAAATGGATCTTAAAGAAATTGGATGGGAGAGTGTGGGCTGGATTTATCTGGCTCAGGTTAGGGATAAGTGACTTGCTGTTGTGAACATGCTAATGAACTTTTAGCCTGCTGTGGGGAATTTCTTGACTAGTTGAGGAGCTGTTTGCCTTTTAAGGACTCTTCCTCAGTAGTTTGTGAGGTAGTTGATTTAGGTAAAAGGATACATTAGTAGTCAAGTCCCTTAAACTTTCCCATTAGCATCTCCTATAAAAGATCTCCAAGAACTAAAAGCACACCAAAGACATAAATTTTGATGCAGGGTTTGTTGAATGATTTTTAATAATTCCTGATTCTTTGACTATTCCCATACAGATTTAAAACTCTTGATCACCTGTACACACTTAGGGTGCATACACACCAACAGAGTCGAGTCGAGTCCAATCCAGTCCAGTCAGACTCACGAAGACGCAGCAGAGACTCTGTGGCTTACTTACAATGGCCGCCGCGGCAGTGCGTACACACCAGCAGAGTCGAGTCGAGTCACATGAGTCTTGCTGAGTCAAGAGTCGTGATGCTGCATGCTTCATTTTCGTCAGTCAGACTCTAGTGATCAGGCGGGACGGAAGAAATGGATGTAGAGAAGTTTCTTCTTTTAGTGAAGAACCAAGAGCCAATTTATGACGCCTTGTGTTGTGAACACCAGAACCACTTCTTACTTTGATGATGATGTTCTTAACAACTAAAACAACAGCACCACTAACAACAGTAATAATGATCTAATAGTTACTAGGCGTTCTATTTAAAGTTAAAGTTTAAAGTAACCGAAAGACGCAAATGATTCCCCATTGGCAAGATACCTGAAACATGTTTTCTTCCTCAGACTCCCAGAAATGTAAGGACAAGTGACACAAATTAAGAAGTAATTATGTGAGGGAAAGAAGAACATCAAAAGAAAAAATATCAGGTAGTGAGGCTATGGCGAAAGGGAAATGGCCATATTATGATGTCATGAATTTTTTGGAGTACGGCTTGCAACATAGAACTATGGAAATGTTCCAGAGACAGCAACTGCAACTGAAATTTCATTCACTGATCTACATGAAACTGAAATGGGCAATTCTGAACTACTAGAAGGAGAAAATATAATTCATGGCCAGAAAATGGAATGAGGGTTGAGCAAAAAAGAGCAGTCAGCAGGAATTAAAAGAGGAGGAAAAATACAAAAATTAACTGTTGCTGATATTGGCAAACAATATTTGGACTCCTTGAAAGAAATCGATAAAGAATTGAGGAGATTCTGGGTTCGAATATCCGTTACAATTTAGATTGAACAAAAAAGACATAGGCTGATATATATATATAGAATTGAACAAATAAAAGGTAAATAGGAGTAAATAATGTTACTATCTAGGACACTAATTAAGAAAAAGGTTAGCTCCAATAGTATCGAGAATCCCCATCTTGTCTCCTACAGATATTTAGAGCAAGTAACTTAAAAAAACTGAAAGGCGTTCTTCAGGTGAAATAGCCCTCCTGTAGTTGGTGTTTTGTTTTCGTATTTCCCCTCCCACCAATTGTGACAGACGGTAGAATTGCTCGATGTTCATTCTAAAAAAAGCCATGAAATTTCTCATCATCCTCGAGCATATTCCAGTAAAGTGGCAAAATTCCGAATTCTGGTCTTTTTACACATGTGTTTATCGGTGGGCCAAGTAGTGTAGCCGGTACAGAACTGGCTATGGGCTGGACGGTCCGGGATCGAATTACAGTGGGGGTAAGATTTTCTGCACCTGTCCAGACCAGCCCTGGGGCCAACCCAGCCTCCTGTACAATGGGCACTGTCTTTCCCGGGGGTAAAGAGCGTTCGGGGTGTGACGCTAACCCCTCAACCCCTTCTAGTGCCGTTGGTCATGAAAGATTAGAGCTATACCTCTACTCCCCCTATGGGCTGTACGGCCTGTACAGAGCCTCGGTGCTTGTACACGGGTGCACTTTACCTTAACTTAACCCAAAGACACAAATGATTCCCGACTGGCAAGATACCTGAAACAGGTTTTCTTCCTCATACTCCCAGGAATGTAAGGACAAGTGACACAAATTAAGAAGTAATTATATGAGGGAAAGAAGAAAATGAAAAGAAAAAATATCAGGTAGCGGGGCTATGGCGAAAGGAAAATGGCCATATTTTGATGTCATAAATTCTTTGGAGTACTGCTTGCAGTGCAGGACTATGGAAATGTTTCAGAGACAGCAAGTTTCAGTCACTGCTCCAGATGAAACTGAAATTGGCAATTCTGAACAACTAGAAGGAGAAAATATAATTCATGACCAGAAAATGGAAGGAGGATCGAACAAAAAAGAGCAGTCGGCAGGAATTAAAAGAGGAGGAAAAATACAAAAATTAGCTCTTATTGATATAGGCAGACAATATTTAGACTGCTTGAAAGAAATTGGCAAAGAATTGAGGAGATTCTGGGTTCGAATATCCGTTACAATTCTAATTGAACAAAAGACATAGGCTGCTATATATACATATGTTGCAATTTTTTAAGGTACATGGTATAAAAATCTGTAGGAGACAAGAAAGGGATTCTCGATACTATTGAAGCTACACTTTTTCTTAATTAGTGTCTTAGATAGTAACATTATTTACTGCTATTTAACTTTTATTTCTTCAATTCTATATATACTCATGTGTGTGTATATATGTATATGTATATATACGAGTACATATAGAATAGAAGAAATAAAAGGTAAATAGAAGTAAATAATGTTACTATCAGGACACTAATTAAGAAAAGTGTAGCTTCAATAGTATCGAGAATCCCTTTCTTGTCTCCTACAGATTTTTATAGCATGTACCTTAAAAGATTGCATATCGTTCTTCAGGTGAAGTTGCCCTCCTATAGTTGGTGTTTTGTTTTCGTATTTTTCCCTCCCACCAATTGTGACAGACGGTAGAATTGCTCGAGGTTCATTCTAAAAAAGCCATGAAATATCTCTTCATCCTCGAACATATTTCGGTATAAGTGGCAAAATATTCGGAGTTCTTGTCTTTTTATGTTTATCGGGTGCACCCACATGTTCTGTCTCTTATGACGCCACCTCCTTCTCCACATAATCGTGTGCAAAACAAGCATTTTAACATTTTTCATCGCTTCAGAGTTCTTTAATTGTTCACTGTTCAAAGAGTACTAAAAACCCACTGGAACTTGCGCAGACTTGATTAGACTTGACTCGGTTGGTGTGAACACCCCATGACTCTAGAGTCTGACTGGACTGGATTGGACTCAACTCAACTTTGTTGGTGTGTACGCACCCTTACAGTGTTTGGTAAAACAGAGAATGGTTGAAGAGCTTAACATAATTAATTTTTTGGTACTGAATACTTTGTTGGAATAGTGCACAGTAATTTTGCTCTTTGTCATGTCTGATATTTTGGACATAGTCCATCATCTGAAGATAGAACACCACATTATTTTGGAGGCCACATCTGCCTCCATGTTCAGATGGACATGTCTGGTGATTGAGACTAGTTCTGATGGGCCCACCAGCGTACGTTCTCTCCTTTCCCCTTTCTGCCAAAAGATAGAGACAGATCCAACCTCTGAAACATTGTTGGATTTTCAACCCCAAATGAAGGCAGTGTCCAAAATTTCAGACACAAAAATGACCCTGTACCCTCATTATAATCCTTTAAAACTGAAGTAGTTTTATTTGTTTTTCTTTTATTCAGATACAGGACATCTGCTTGTCCCTCCTACTAATAACACCATAATTGTCAAGGAAGGCAGTGAAGCCGTATTGCCATGCAAAGCAGTTGATCCCAACACCACTGTTAAGTTGTATAAGGAGTCTTTTCATGGCTTTGAACTTGTGAGCATTAATTTATCACCTACTGATATTTAAAGATGATTGGTAACTATAATTCAGTATTATCTAGTAACTCACATAAAGATATTGTTTCATGTATGAGGGGGGGGG
>Ga0268261_10001909_pt1 | contig 14696 bp, 5 predicted proteins | sample TergutNc150P1_FD_190353 | JGI IMG/M metagenome (GOLD analysis project Ga0268261, IMG submission 190353) | Nasutitermes corniger P1 segment gut microbial community from laboratory colony in Florida, USA - Nc150 P1 (SPAdes) (version 2) | ecosystem: Host-associated > Arthropoda: Insects > Digestive... | reverse complement strand
ACAACAACAACAACAACAACAACAACAACAACAACAACAACAACAACAACAACAACAACAACAACAACAACAACAACAACAACAACAACAACAACAACAACAACAACAACAACAACAACAACCACTTGTGGATCTTTCCACTTTTACAAGTAGTAGTATGCATGGGCATTTGAACTCTTTTCTGTCTTTTTTGCAATGTTTTGTGTATATACATGTGTGCAGAGTCTAGTCTTGTTGTATAGTTTTTAGATTAAAGAGACAGACATTAAACACCCCTTGACATATGAGTATCTCCAATTTGTTATGCACTTTACACACACACACACACACACACACACACACACTTATGGATGAATGTTTCACCCATTTACATCCTCCTAGTTTCTCCAAAGTGAAAACTATGATTTTCTAATGTGTGTAAAGCAGTTCTTGAAATTCTGCTACTTTCAACCCACACAGCATGGTCAAACCACCAAATAAATGCAGTCCTACAGTGTACATGATGAACTTCACACAAATTGCAGTTCTTACTTCAGGGCTAGGAATACATACATACATACATACATCCTTCACTCTATTTTATGATGATGTTTATATATTTGTGGTAAGAAAGAATGATGTAAATTGTTGCAGGTACAGCAGGCTGTTGCTCAAGCAGCCCAACAGCTGCAACAGCTTCAAAAACAGCAGCTTCAACAGCAGAATAGCACACATCAAAATCACCACAGCAGTACATCAAATCACCATTCCCATCATCACTCAGCTCTCACACAGCATCACAACAATGTGAACCAGCATAATCATCAATCACAGTTACCTCCTTCAGGACCACCACATCATCACATCAAAACTCCTCAGTCACGGATCTTAGAGCCATCACCAGAGGAAACTACAGATCTAGAAGAGCTGGAACAGTTTGCAAAGACATTCAAGCAGCGTAGGATCAAGCTGGGGTTTACACAAGGTGATGTTGGACTTGCAATGGGAAAACTGTATGGAAATGACTTCTCGCAGACAACTATCTCGAGGTTTGAAGCTCTAAATCTTTCTTTCAAGAACATGTGTAAGCTAAAGCCTCTCCTTCAGAAATGGCTTGAAGATGCTGATAACTCCCTCAACAATCCAAACTCCTTGACTAATCCTCTAACAACACCTGAAGCAATAGGAAGACGTCGAAAGAAGAGAACATCCATCGAGACCAGTGTAAGAGTAGCACTGGAGAAAGCATTCCTCCAGAACCCCAAACCTACATCTGAAGAGATTGCACTGCTGGCAGAGAGCCTCACCATGGAGAAAGAAGTGGTCCGGGTGTGGTTCTGTAACAGGTGTGTTCATGGCATCTTTTACAGCTAGTTGGACCTCTTGTTCTATAATACTATACACAGGCAAATTATTAGTCCTTGTCAACACAAACATTGAAACCCCTGCAGAAGGTGTGGAAGTGAGAGTATGAAAAAAGTGTGATACCACCAATATGTAGTCACCATCCCTTTATTTTCTATCGGATGTGTTTCAACACAAGAGCAATCATCACCACTTCCCGTACTGTTGCATTATGAACAAGGTTCAAATGTCAAACTGCATTTATTAGAAAATGTACAAATCAGTAACTAGACATTGGTGATTAACCTTTTAAAGCCGAGCGGTTTCTTTACGTACCACCAGTTTTAATATTCAAAAATTCTGTATGGTGCTCGCTTTGGTGTGAGTGTTTTGTATGGATCTCAGAACAGGCAGCAGTCTTTGCTTTATATGTCATTAACTGATTTGGTTTTTATAACCGTGGTGGAAAGTGTTTACAGCACAGTACGGACTAATTCCTTACATAAAGCAGATTACGTTTCATCTTTAAAAGGTTAAACATTAACAGTTTGCAGTAACAGAAACATAATGAAAATGTTTTTAATTTAGAGCTGCTGCAAAGCAAATGGATATCATCCATGTACTGGACATAAGCTGGATAACTGTAAGTTGATTCTTGAGAAGGGAAGAGTCCAGACAAACTGTAAGGTCCACCTTACCTTCCCTCAAACATGGGATTATTTCAGCGGGTACCAGGCCAGATTATTAAGCTGATAACTAAATTTTGTCTAGTGCTAGATGAAGAATGCATGGAGCTTTGTTACTTTTCCATACCTCTTAATGATGTGGTGCTTAAGCACAGGTATAATCATAAGCTTTGGTTCAGAATATGTCACAACTGTTACAAATAGCAGACACATATAACTTCAGGACCCGCACTTTAGAATGGAAGTTTTATTCATGCCATAATTGTGACAAATATACCAGAATGTATTCAAATCAATATTTATGCGCAATCTGCACTTTAGAAATCCACCTTCTGCATTTGAATATTTTCCCATGTCCACACACAGTGGTGGATCCAGTATTTCAGGATTTGAGGTTCTCAGAGTGATGTCACTTAGAATTCAGGTCTTCTGTGATATTACACTTTGACAGTGGGTGACTGGTTCCTGATGTTATGAAGCAATATACTGCCTTAATCTTCAAGAGTCAAGCAGTCCAAGAAGACTAGCCAGTACAGGAGAACATGTTGTGATAAACTGGTATGGCAGTACCACATTGTGGATTGTAAGGGTGGCAAGCAAGCAAATCACGGGAGGTGTGGGAGGGGCCTGGTTGTCTTTTGAAGTGTTGGGAACCCATCACAGAGTGACACTGTGTCACCTTCTGAAAGACCTGAAACCTGGATATGGTATGAGTTATAGCACTTGCATCTAGGGTCAGGCCATCTTTATGTAATTATCATGTAGTGTCATAAGTCAATGCAGCTAATTTTTAACACAAAGGAACATCACCTGGTGCATACTACCAAATGAAGCCCCCTTTACCTACAACTGTGGACACTTTATTAATTATGTTCTTTGCATATTTGCAGACGACAGAAGGAAAAGAGAATCAACCCTCCAAGTGCTGCAATGGGAAGTCCAACCATCTGCTCAGTGGCTGGTCCCAATCCTTCCAGTATGTTTGCTTCTATTGCCAACTCTTTAGCGGGAGGATCATTGCCAGGTATAGGGAATCCTATGTCTTTAGTAACAACATCAGCTCATAGCTTTGCTGGAGCTGGGGGACCACCCAGTGCACCACAAGCACCCATAGTCAAGAGTGAATGACTATTCCCTTCAGTTCCATGATGAAGCTCACCAGAGATGCTGCACAGACTGCCCACAATTGAACACTCTGCTTGCACATGTTGGCAAGTGGTATTACATCAAACTCACATACCTCGCTCCCATATCCATTCTCAACGAACATTAGAATATTTCATGAAATGTGGGTGAGATTATTTTCCATGATGAGTAGTTGTACCAAGGATGAGAATACAGTAAATATCAAAAGACTAATTCTTTTACTTGTGGTGTTTACAGCATATTTCTATGGTTACAGAACTTCATTTTTAAATATTAATGGAAAGTTTAGAAATATGTCACTTCCTTCTGTCTCCTCATTTTTAAAATGAAGTTGAGTCCTTCCCAAAATGCCCTCAGTATTTGTGCAATGTTCACTATTGTTAATAATTTAATAACATCATATTAGTTATATAGCAAATATAGAATTGTTATGGTATATTTGCATGAGTAAACAGCTAAAGAAATAAATGAAAATGAGAAGAAAAGCCAACTTATTGCATATAGTGACATGGAAGATTAAGATAAGATAAACACAATCAGTGGAAATGGCATAATTTATCCAAAATAGGTTGTTATAAAAGGAAAAATATATTCACATTGTTGGCATTTCACTGAAGCCTACCCAAAAAGACATTGATTCCCAGGCCACAGCTTCAGTGTGAGGGTGCCACAGGTGTCCACTGTGAGTTTTTGTTGCTGTTCTGTAGACAATACGTTTGAAATTTACAAAAACAGAAATGGTTCTTGTGATTAAAGAGTCATAATTTCATAGAGAAAATATGAGATTCTGAATCTACCAACAGAAAAGTGTTGCCACATTTACATATGTAATTTATCATCCCCCCCACATCCACACACATACACACACAATCTTTGTACACTAAAACAAGGCTTCAGCAATTACATAAATGATGGAAGTTTTACACAAATGAATGAAGTCTAGTGACAAGGGAATTTTAAGTACACTTGGTGGTTCCTTTTCCCAGACAATTTTCTTACTTCAGTTCAGGCTGTATTTTTAATTATAATGTTTATTAATTTTACTAACACCCTTTCACATCCTACAAATAAATTTTTGGAATCAGTCTTCTTACCAGGGAAAGGGAAAGAATTTTAAGCTTCCTATTTACATTATCACTTGCAGTAAAGTGTAGGTTCAAATTAAGAGAGTGTCTAATTACTGAGGAATGCACTTTAATAATATTTTTAGATTCTGAAGTCATTCTTCTCTGTAAATTCCCAAACCATAGGAAACAGTGACTGCAGACCACTTCATCTTAACCCTGTGGTGCTTGGCAAATCCATCCACACTAAACGCCCTGGCTTGCTCACAAACATAGTGACCCATCTTCACAACATAACTACCCCTGTAGCCAGTGCAATAACATAGCTCCTAGATCATTGTTGATGGGAATACCTTGCCCATCCACCACACACCCTGGACCTTGCATTCAGTTACTTCTACCAATTTGCATTAGTGCAGAAGCACATTTCTAACATGAATGAAACAGAGAAAGCTGAGGTCTGCTAGTGCACACACACTCCTGTCCATTTAAACTGAAGAGTCAAATGTACCTATGGTGATTGAGCCCATTCTTCCATATTCACTCAGTTATTTTGTCAAAGAATAAATATCAGCATAACTTACACTTACGGTAAGAAATTTTCTGTTACTTCAAATTACCTACTTATTGACACCTATTCATACAGCCAACATCAGGTGTACCATCACAAAAAATGTACAATGGGATGACTGTACCTATGATTAATTTACATCTACTTACACAAACATATCCATGGCAGTGTGCACAAGCACGTGTGAAACTTTCCAAATTTATTCAGTCAGTTCCTTTGATGAAAATTGTCAAAGTGTATATGGGGCCATTTTCCTTCATACTTTTGTCATTTCCTTTTTCTCTAGATTGTGCACTTCAGCAGCTAATTACCATCAGACCTCAGGTATGCCCTTTCCTTTGTTGGTTTCTCAGGCATACACTATATCATACAAAATCTTTCATAACATCATCCATTACCAGATAACAATAACATTTCATTTCATTTATTCTCTAAAATAAAGCCTTCATGAAGAATAAATATTCTGAAAATCTGTTCATGAATTTGACCCTGATGACAGAGAAATATCTGGTCTGTGAAATGGCCTGTAAATCAGTGACAGCACAGCTGATCACCAGAGACAGTAACAGTACATTTTAAATTTATTCGTGAGAATTATATTTGGCCTTACCTTGTAAATTACATTAAAATTTTTCAAGAAAATCTTCTTGGGCTGACAGTCACATCAAGATGTTCATATCCACCAGTGTTTCAGACACCGATTCTGTCTCCATCATATGGTCCTGTTATGGCTCAATGCCATGCTATTTAGAATATAGAGCAGTAACATGAAAGGACATGAGCCAAGTGAGTTAGTGGGCACAGTCAATCAATTTCTGTGTTTGGCCTTGATCCTCCTTGGACATCTGTCTTATCCATTTTAGCAGTTTAGTAAAGGTCTGGCACACTCAACTATACGCGAAGCCTTCCTCCCTACTGAAGTTAGGAGGGCTTTACATTAAGTGTAGCATGACAGCAATTAACTACACTGCTACAATGGAAGAGAAAGATGTCCAAGGAGAATCAACGCCAAACACAGTGCTTGACTGACTCCATGCATTAACTCTACTGGTTCATGTCCTTTCATGAGACTGCTATACATTCCAGAAAGCCTGGGTGTCCAGTAATATCAGGACCCTGATGAAGACAATAGAGTCATTCTCTGAAATGTTTGTCAACTCGAATAGTCCGACACAGCCGAATTTTGAAGCTACCAGAGCTTCAACACATATATCATAATTATTATTCGGCCTGTGTAGGTGCTGTAAGGTAAACATTAGCTAATATCACCCACATGTAGCCTGTCTTATGACAGGTCCACAGCCTCTTCCAAAGCAAGATCTCCAGAGAGTATAATCTAATGCTTTCAAAGTTTGAAATATTCAAACATGACACTAACAAATCAAAATTGCAGTCATTAAGAATTTAAGAGCAGATTTCATTTGTGGAATATTGGCTACCGGATGGTTTAGAATGTTTCGTCTTCCAATTTGCTCACTAGAAATATAACTATTGAAAAATACAGAATTGTAATTTTTCCTGTTGTTTTGTATGGGTGTGAAAATTGGTCTCTCAACTTAAGGATAGAACACACAAAGTGTTCAAGAACAGGTTGCTGAGGAAAACACTTGTGACAAAGTAGGATGACGTACCAAAGCTGAGGAAAACACTTGTGATAAAGTGGGATGATGTACCAGAGGACTGGTAAAAAGCTCTGTCTTAAAGAGCTTCATGCTTTGTATTCCTCAGTGTGTATTATTAGAGTGATCAAATCATGCAGGACAAAATGTATACAAAAGAGAAACATACACAAGGTTTTGGCAGGGAAACCTGAAAGAAAGATGCTGCTAGGAAGACAGGTGTAGACAGTTGGATAATAATGAAATGGATCCTAAAGTGCTCAGAGTGATCATAAAGAAGCTGGGGGTTGTGGAGAAGTTATCATCTGGCACAGACCAGGGACAAGTGGTGGACTCTTGTGGACATGTTAATGAATATTCCAGTTCCATAACATTTAAATACAGTCAAACTCAGTTATAACGTCATGAAAGGGACTGAATATTTTGTGTCATTATAATCGAGTTTTGTTCTAACCAAGGAGTATAATGTTGTGATTAACAGTAAATAACTACCAAATATCTGATGCCATAGATGAGGTGTCGCATAAACCGATGTCATTTTAAATGGGTTCAACTGCAACTTCTTGACTAACTATTCAAGGTTGACTCACTTCTGCAGTGCTAGTAGGTGTTGTAAGGCACTTGTAGCAATGAGACATACACAAATGACTACACAACAGTAAGACATCACCACTTTGAATATTTCATGCACAGAATATCAAAATACCAGTACACGCTTAATTTTCTTCAGCATTTGCGTTATTCATGTATTAGTCAGTTACCACTTTTTCTTTTAGATAAAGCAGCAGATTAACATTTTTCTTCTATCCTAATCTGCAAACAACTTGAAACTATGTGAGATATGAGTGAGGTTCTCACGACTGTGAAGTTCTTTTTTGGGTGGAAGGAGGGGGGCATGGCAACATTTAGTTGGTAGAAATGTACTGCCTCCAATTTCAGGGTGTAAGTGGCTTCTACTCACCCATCAGAATATATGGTATTATAACCCAAAAGACTGCAACATAAAAATTCTAAGCTTTTTCCAACATATCTGATTGACGGGTTATGAGGTCATCTTTAAAAACCAGAAAATAATTCCCTCTATTGAAAGTTTAAGGCTTTTGGTCTTCTGTGCAGGGGAGAGTTTTTTTCCAGTTCCATGGATGTTTTCTCCATGCACACATTTATGCTTCATGTGTCTCTTAATTTGATCTTGTTCACTCTGTGGTGCTCTGAAATAACTTCTAAAATTCTGAACATTACTTCCACATATTTCATAGGCTCTGTACATTTCAGATCTCAGACCTTATTATTACAACAGCAGCTGAGGGCATATATTTTGAGTTCAGCATGGCATAGTGTTACTATCTCTATTACTGCTATATTTTTATTTACAAATTATGTGGGATGGGGTTAACATGTAACTTCAAACAAAGTAAGTTCATCAGTAGGCAGCGTATTTACACAAATTAACACACGGAGCATTCCGAGTATTTTGATCAGCAGGGCGATATAAATATTTGACTGTTGTACAGCATTAGGGCCAACAGAGTTAATTTTAATGGCATAGAAAGCGACATTTCAAGGGCTATGTATTTTATAACTCAAATTTCAATCTTCAAAAGAAATTCAGATGCACTTGTTACATTGCTGTGGCAATTAAAATTCTTTACTTTGTTTCAATTTTATAATTACCAAAAACACAGCAGTGGTGCATGAAACTGACAAGTCACATTATGAAAACCACTGACTTAGGATATTAAGCATCCAAAGGAAAACGTGGTTCATGTGTTTCAGGACAGAAATGTGAGCCAGTTGTACATAACAGATATTGGCACCTAAACTGGATTTTGTTGTCACTGAATTGAGTGATGTCACTTGAAATACCAAAATGGAATTGATAACAATTTGTAATATATTTTTCTTGAAGTGTTTGTTAAACTATTTTAAGTGATATCACAAAGGAAAACATGTCCATGTGTCACTAATTGCAGCAATGGAATAAAACTGAAGGTAATTATTATTGTAAATTATGAAGCCATTTTTATTAAGATATTTTATTTGCATATTGTACTTTATGCAAAGACTGTTTTCATTTATGTAATTTCATGTTTTACCTTTATGGAAATATGTAGTTTTTAAATCTATGTATATAAATGTGTACATGGTAGTTATTTCAGGAACCATCAAGGGTGAATGATCTCCTATACTGAAAAACCTTTCTTTCTTTCACTTGTGTGTACAAGAAGCTTTCTGAGTCACGTATTTGTACTTTTAATAACAAGGTAAAACCATCTTCATTCTCAATGCAGCTCAATGTTTTTGCTAACTTTGTACCGGTGTGTTTCCATAATTATTGTTACATTTACTACGTGACACCAAAATATTTTTTTCCCAAAGATACAAAGGCAACAATATCAGATCTCAAATATGGCTTATTATTCACTTCTTTTGAACCATAACTTTAATAGTGTTTAGTGAGTAATACTTCAAATATCTTTTAACTTTTTTTATCATGAACAATGACTGTCTTCCAGAAGAAAATAGTTCCTGAATTTGTACTCTCTAAAGTGAACATCTTTCAAAAATAAGTTTCTGTGCATCCTTTTGTATTTGTCTGTGTCACAGGACTGAAGCTTTTATGATGACTAGGCAACGCATCAGTGTTGAATAGAAAACCATTGTGTTTGAGGTAGGCTGTGTCTCTATTGTCAGTCAGTATGGGGAGTGACTGTAAACGTCTTATACATTCACACATAAATATCACCACCATCATTGTCATCGTCGCTGTTGTCATCATCGTTGTCATAATCATCATCATCATCATCATCATCATCATCACCACCACCACCACCACCACCATCTAGCTTTAAGGGTGGCATTGTAACCTGTTCTGTTCCCATTAACAGTCAAGAGGTCTTTTGGGGGATTGTTCTTGGCTTCATTTCCCACATGGTTGATATTTCATAATTAAGCGTGGTAGTCTGTTTCTGTTGATTCGCCGAACATGTTGTATCACATGGATATACATACACATACATACAGTGAAAACCCCCTTCCTCATTTGTCACACATGGGATACAGGAGGTCAAGTCTAATTATCTGCACTACAACTATGTGCCCAGTTTAGTTTGCTTAACATGAAGAGAGACAGACACAATGCATACAGAATATCCACCCACATGGACATCCGTTTTCATTTATGCTATCAAGAATCTCAATGATGAAATTCAGAATCTATGGTAAATATTTGTGCAGAACAGTTAGACTTATAGGGAGCTGTGCATTCTAAATGCAGGTCCACAACACAAGGGAGGGGGTTACCAATAATTTATGTAAAAATGATTGGTAGCATGCTTGCAAAATTTGACATATGGCAGTGTATGGTCTGGATCAGGAGAACTGAGCATGTTAAGGTCAGTGCAGGATGAGTTTGGACTGAAGGTGTTAGGGTCTACAGCATCCCATTGCATGAGCAGACAGGGCAACCCACTGTCTCTCTCAGGCACACTGGTGAGGAATAGCAGTGAATAGGATCAGACATAAAACAGCAGGGCCAACATGAACTGGCTTGTCAAAGAAACAATCAAAGCAGGACCACACCTGATACCCATTAGGGATGAAGCAGGTTTCAAACTGAACCAATTGCAATTTTGTCATCTGCAGCTCTCCAATGCAGATAAATCAAGCTACAGCAGGTGGAATGGTTAAATAAGACTGAGGAGAAAGCGGGGTTGCTATTGGAACTAAGCAAGTATATGGTGCCCCAATATGGTCAAATTATGGAACAAGAGGGGTGAGACAACAGGGACCACAGAATCAGATCAAGAGTGGGAGTGTGGCCTGCTCAGCTTGACCTGCCAAATGCATTGTGAGCATTCATAGCAGTGACTTGCAACCCTAGGAATGCAGGCAATATGAAAATTCAAGACTTACTGGGAGTTACAACATGTCAGAGGTTAACTGATTAAGTAGTTAGCACCTGAAAGAACAGAATATCCCAGAGGACCTGAATTCTCTTCAACAATGTTATCAGAATCTCTATTCTCACATGCAGGCAACACATTCTTCTATAACGTAGGCACCTACAGGGTCATAATCCAAAAGATGCCACTGTATATGGAAAGAGGCTTTGCAGTGACTGACTGACTGACTGACATAGAGTATAGTCTGCATAAGGCATGCCCATCTTCAGGATGTTATTATATGAGTTATTTTGAGTAAAAAATGCTAACAATAGATGCCCAGTTATTAACCACTATACTATGAGCATATTAATATATGTACATGATGGTAACTGAAAATTTAACAATATGTATGTTTTATAACGCAGTACAAATAAAAGGAAACTTATGTGTTAGATAACACCACAAAATAAAGTAATTCATTCAGTCTTTACCTACTTTAAAAGCATGTCTTATAATGCCACAAAACAAAGCAGCAATTAAGTCTTACAGTACTGTATGTATAACATCACATGGAAATTGCGTCATATACTAACACATAAGGAATACATCAAATTTTAGTTATGTTTCTGAGTTAGTATACACAGTTAGGAGGTCATCAGAGCTCATGTCCCTTGAGGAAAAGTCCCTCTCAGCTGTGGATGTGTGCATGGGCACACAGGTCATGAAATCAGCACAAATAGGACACTGAAAGCAAATACAAAATTAAATTGCAAAAAAAAAAAAAAATAATAATAATAAAAACAAACATGATTAATAAAAATAATTAGACAGACTGCAGTGATATCTAATTGTATTGTAAATTTTATAATACAAGGATGAAAAAATAATCATTGTAATTTCCTATTTATTTGTTACTATCCTATTCATTTCCTGTTTTGTTAAAACATAAAATTACAGTTTTAACAGCTATGAGAATGACTATATGAACAAAAAATAATTTCAGACTTATAATTTTACTTACACTAATTTGGTGCACACAGGTTTTTGTAAATGGGGAAAAATTTGCACAACGAATTTTTTCACAAACAGGCCATTACAAATCAGGGCAGACATTGCTCTTAAGTACTTCTTGCGGGGGTACATGAAGGATATGTTGTACTCAAAAAAGCCAAAGACCAATCACAGCAAATCGTGGAATCCATTGACTACATACTGGGAAGCAACAAGGCAACAAATTCTCTTTTGAGACATGCAGAATTGCACATACAGTACAGTGAAGGTTATTTTGAACGGCAATCAGTGTAACATAACTGAAAATTGACGTTCTTTTATATCACCTAATCAAAACTTATTTTTCCCTTCCATGTTGTATCATAACCACATAAACTAATATAACTAAGTACATAACAAATAAGAATGCTGTCTTTGCTTTGCGCTGTTACCAGACACAATTTTTTTCGATGACGTACATACTGTGGGGTAAGACTGAATTGCTGCCTTGTTTTGAGGTGCTGTCGAACACGTAGTGTGTGGTGGGTTAAGACTCGGTATATCTATTTTTTGGTGCTGTTTGTCACAAGTTTCTCTTTCTCTGTATAGTATGATATGATAAAGTACGTGTACCTAACAATTTTTGTTTACAGACATGTATGTAGATTAAAAAGCTCATAGTGATGTAATGGTCGAAAATTGGGCATATGCTCATATGGCATCTTTACGCAAAATGCCTCATAACATAACATTTGAAGTCTGACACAGTATGTCTCTGAAACATTTGTTTTCTGCTCAACATTGATGTACCTGATCATCTGAGGAAATAGCATCTGAAGAAATTTTAGTTAATCTTTGTCCTTGTTGAAATGTGCATAAAAATTACATGATGATTTATACTAAAATTTGATTTAGTCTGTTTGAATTTACACACAGGAATTGAGTTAGAAACCAGTCAGAAATAAAATAAATATTAAATCTATGGATTTGTGGTCAGTTCAGATGAGTGTCAGTTTTGAATAAATGTTTATCTTAGATAGTTCAATGTTTTTCACAACACTTGAAAAGAAGTTCCACAACATACATCCATGTTCCCTAGCATAGAATTTTGTACTAGATTTATTATAATGTAAAGGTATAGCATATGGATTGTTGCCTATATATTAATGTATATTTAAAAACAATAATGCAATTATGGTTGTTCTCTGTATACAAATGCAGAAAGTTTTCTTAAGCAACCCCTTGGCTGTAGTGACATTCACCCATTTTAAAGCAGGGTTCCTCATACACAACAGTTGTGGTGGATGTCACGCAGCTGATGGCTGCACCAATGTGTAGCACTTGTTGAGCAGAGATTAATTAATGTTTACAGAAGCTAGAAAAGGAAGTCTCAAGTTTTTTATGTTTAATTTTTCTATTGATGGGACAGAAATAATTTGAATGTCATAATGGTGAGCTTAATGTGAAGAGGACCAAGTGTGAGAAGTTCCTATTGCCTCGGCAAAACCAATTAACTGACATTGACAGTTTTGTTTGGTCCCAATAATTCTGGTTTAGGGCCCACTGTGTTATGTTGTATTCAGCTTTAACCTTTTCTATCTGTTAAGAAAACGTCTCTCTAATTTCTTCTTGTGGCAAAACAAATCATACAAAATGCATTATGTAAAGTAATTTCATTTTATAGAAGAGTTTGTAGTGTTTATTCAATAATTTATGTTTAATTAAACCAAAAATATGTTGTCCTTTTCTGTCTGCTCAGTGAAAGCTGTTTGCTGTGGAGACAGTTTTATTTCTCTTGATACTGGAAAACAATATTCGGCTTTAGTGCCACAATTTATCATCTCACCCTCCACAAGTAAAAAAAAAAAATGCATCAGACAGTTCCTTTACTATTATTATATATCAGTGTGAATGAACAACATCACTGTAAAGAAATACATTTAGAGTTTAGACTGTTGAACTCTTATGTAGATATACAAGCACACATGAATGGCCATTTCTGTGTTTTGATCTCATGCGCATACTATCTTTATGATTGAAAGAATAAGGTTATTTGTAATGTACAAAATATGGTTTAGTGTATCACAATGTAAAAAATAATAATAATAATAATCAAATGTTTCTACTTGAAGTATGCATTTTCATGGGAAATTAAAGCTATATTCATGTACAGGCAAACCCATCATATGTATCCCCTTTGTAATGTAGACGTTTAAAGAACAAATGACTCATGCTTTATTCTAATAATGATTAATAATAAAACAATGAGGGAGGATAAACAAGTCACAGAAGAAGACTTCAATAGTACATTCTTTTTTATTCGGTGTCTTGTATGTCGTCCTTGTTTGTTTCTCACTTCCACTTTCTTAACAATAGGATATAGGCCTAATGCCAGCTTGCTGTGGTGTAGAATATAACATAGCTCCAGTTGATGTCAGCATGTGTTTTTGTCGTGTACCAGTTTAATGAAAATGTATCATAAAATATGCCAGCAGATTGCTTATGCTGTAGCAAAAAAGAAACACACAATATGGAAAACCAACTGGTAACAGTAGAATCAACCAATCAAATGTTTGGAACTCAGGAGTGTAATGCTACTATTTAAATCTATGGATTTGGTTGGTGGATTCAACAACAGTGGCATCTTCGAAATTTATTTTGATTGTCAGGTGTTTTATAGTGGATGTGAGTTTTGAAAGGCCAAAACATTTTAAAATATAGTAAGTTTCTTACATTAAGATTTTACACATAAATAAAAAAGGAAGAAACAGGATACCTGCTGTAATATCTGGCTGTGGGTTTGAGAAAAGAAATTGAAGCTAACAATTTACAGTCAAACCCCCATACAGTGCCCCTGTTTGTTCACTGCAAAATGGGGCTGTATATAGAAGGTGGTGGTATATCAGGGGTGGCAGTAAATAAAAATGCTGTATAACAGGAATTTCTCCATACAGACTGTCATGGGTGCTGAGGGTGGCACTATATCCGGGGGCACTATATTATGGTTTGACTGTACATCGAATTCATACGCTTGGTATGAGAATGGAGACAATTTCCACACAAAGATTGAAAAAAAAAATGTGTTTAATAGAAATTGCATTCACAATTGTCTTTAAAGGCTTGGATTATGGGATGTGTATCTTCTTTTGGGGTGCACATTTAGCAGACACATGTATACATTACTATCAGTGTCACATCATGCAGCTAACAAAGTTACATTTGCAGAGGTATATATCTCTCAACAAGTATGTCATTACAAACACCTGTTGTGGAGTTATCGATACTGTTAACCCTTAGGCGACTAATGTCATATATATATGGAGCACCCATTCTTGATGTTTCTAGATCACACACAACGACGCAGCACAGTCGGTAGGACTCCTCTGGACGAGTGATCAGCTCGTCGCAGA
>Ga0268261_10001908_pt1 | contig 14702 bp, 11 predicted proteins | sample TergutNc150P1_FD_190353 | JGI IMG/M metagenome (GOLD analysis project Ga0268261, IMG submission 190353) | Nasutitermes corniger P1 segment gut microbial community from laboratory colony in Florida, USA - Nc150 P1 (SPAdes) (version 2) | ecosystem: Host-associated > Arthropoda: Insects >... | reverse complement strand
CCTACCGACTGTGGTGCGTCGTCGTGTGTGATCTAGAAACATCAAGAATGGGTGCTCCATATGTATATGACATTAGTACCCTAAGGGTTAATGATTTAACCTTTATCCTGCTAACATGGAGAAAATGGTGAGCTCCTAATAATGCCAGCAGACAGCAGATGGGATTTAATTCAGAGTTTAAAGGGTTAACATTTTCTGAGTCCTTTTTTAAAGTATGATATATGCATCATTAACAGTCCATCTTAGAATGACAGAGGATGGTGTAAACAATGTTAATATTATGTTAATTATGCTGGTATTGAAACGCTTATAACATAGTAACCCTGTATTTCTGTATAACAGGGAGGAACTGGACAGGGTTTCTGAGGGTGAAACCAGATAGTGTTTATGAAAGTAACCAACAAGATGCAACTATACAGGTTAATTTATTATTCCTAGTCAGCTCTACATGTTTTGGGCGATGTTTTCGCCCATCATCAGGAGCACTTGACTGTATTTACAGTTTCTGGTAGTATTCACCCAAGTAGCTGCCGGCTGGTGTCATGGATGAGTTGCATTGCTTCCTTCTTTACACTATCGCCTGTAGCTGAATAACATCTTCATGCATATGTGACTCTGCCTGGTCAAGTTCCAAATGAAGTGTCCTGTTTTAATGTTCATGGATTGGAAAATGAATATGTAGACAGACAGAATGATAAGAGAGTATTGTTCCTGAAGCTACTAGCACAAACACTTGTTCTAGGGAACATTGTTGCAAAAATGAATGTACGATAAGGTTAGTCTTATGACCTATTGGCCAGTTTGTTGTCATGTAAAGGAAGTCCACAATTACAAGATTGTTCAATAACACTCGTTACTTGGTGCAGTATTGAGTGAATTGTACTTAACAAGTGGTCACAGTATGACTTCTGGAGCATGTTTCCTGTTCTGACTTACATCCGGCTGTGTGGATATGTAGATTGGAGTGACTTTTTGGTCACAGTCGATGGTTGGTTTACATCCATCTTCCATATAGACAAGTGTACGGTGCATTTTACGAGGATCATATCTGTATGGTTGAAAAGAAACAGAAAGATTTGGGCATGCAAACAATGCTTCAAATAATAAATGCCTGTAAATTGTATATAAGTAACTGTGAAATTGGTAGGATTGTAACAACTGGAACACTGATATAGCATTGTCTCAAGGAGAAATGGGATTTAATTTTTTTGTGTAGAATGTAACCAAGGTTGATTCATAATCTGTTAATTACTTTTGGTTTTACCTTTCTAACCAACTCCTGTTTCTCATTCTTATGGTAGTAGTTTACACTGATGTTCAGTGATGTAGTGATATTCAGACTGGTGAATGACCACACACTTTCACAGTTTCTTGTATTTTCTTCAGCATTTGTATGCTTCAGAACTGTAAATATTAGTCTTATTATATAAGACCTGTTATGATAATTTTCTTGGATAGTATCAGCTGTCATAAATGTGAAAACAGTGTTCACAATATGACTCTTGGCTCTCTTTTGTTCTTTGTGCCTGCTATAATGGTTTACAATGTATTAGAGTGAAAACTATAAAAACGTGATTATTATTTTATGCTGTAGAAGTTTATAAGATGTAAAGATGAAGTTAATACAACACCACTTGAAGAAGCACATGTCTCTAGAAATTAGTACTTTATATTTAGTGTTATCCATGTTACCCTGAGTCAGCCAGTTAACCTGTATTCCATTGTCAAGGGCCCCATATATTACACTTCCACTCTCAAGAGTAGACATTGATGATATCAGACTAATTTGTAACCATATACAGCATATGAAACACAAAAGTTCCATATTTAGGATTTATAAGTTATCACAAAATTGTTGTTGTCTTGACATGGTTTTATTGATGTAAACATTTTATTGTCGTGTGAAGATCATATCATATTAATTTATTAAAAAAATATATGTTTAGAAGCAGTATTCTTGTAAGGAAATGTGGTTATATATTCACAAAAATAGGGGTTCATATAAACCACAATGTAAGCTGTTTTTGAGAGAGTTCAGTTTTATACTTTGCACAAATGTTCAGTTTTAAAAGATTCCCAAATGACCCAAAAAAACACTAATTTTGAAACTGAAATTAAGATATGTGACTTGTGGAGTTATGCCATTAAGCTAACCAAACACACAATACCTTAAATTAAAAAGAAAATAAGAAGTAAATAAAAAAACTATTGTAGTTAACTGACAAATATATGGGGGCTTCAGAGTGATAGTTATTTCATTATTTGTGTCATTTGCAGTAGGAGCCGGAACATTACAGGTGTGCCGTCTTTTAGCATTAGCAAGGAACAGATATGAAAGGTGTCATGACCATCACCAGTAGATGTGTTGTACGTCAGTGTTGTGAGGGCCAGCCTTCAGTGCAGCCGATGGCAAGTGGCTGACAGAGAATGAAGTGGAACATTCTCCTTCACATAGTGTGAAGGTAAACATTCTTGGTGCTGTACCTTCATTCTTTGATATGTATAATTGTTTCATGTGGCTGAAAATATTTTAAATTACATTGCTTGGGATTTTTTTGTACTTGTAATACAATGAAGTAGGAAGTCAGAGGAGAATGGAAAAATAAAAAATTGTATGAATTTGTTCACTATTCGTACACTTCACTGTATGTTATTAGTTCAAATGAAGGTGAGATGGGTGGGGCATGTGGCACACACTGCAAATAAATATACCAAAGTTTTGGTAGGAAAAACTGAGAAGTCCACTAATGGACCTGGACATTAAAGCAACACAAATCTTTATGAAGTTGGATGGAAGGGTATGGTTGAGGATTTGTCAACGTGGTAATACACCTCTGAGGTCCACTGAACGCTCAGAATTTTTTGTCTGACCGAGTTCCTTATTTCGCGGCACAGCTCAGGTTACTCCCTCATGATGCTGAGTAATGTATCAGGCAACCGCCGAAAATTTGGGTAAATTTCCAACCCTAGCTTAGTAATCTTTAATACTATAGTTCTGTCAATGGGTGCCACTTTACATGCATTCATCATGGTCACTATAACCTGAATTTGTAAATAACGTAACATTATGGGTTGATCTCATCACTTTATTTATGTGTTTTTCGGTGGAACTTGCGATACCTGAGCGCTTTAGTGCCTTATGCAATCAATGTAAGCAACGGTTAGAAGGCACGGATAAGAATTTCCAACTGCGTGAGAGGCTGTGGCACGGATTATCTAGTATGTGGCAGTGGCATGGGGCAAAGTGTGATCTGTGAAGTGTGGTGTATTCGCACTGCGAAAACTAACGTATGTCGTCTGTGCGTTGCTTTTACCAGGACACGTGGGCGTGGCGTGGGACCTCCAAAAGCAATGCACGTTTGGAAATCAGGCTTTAAGTTCGCATTTGGAAGAAAGAGGAAAAAAAGGCAAGGTTTTTGGAATTGTTAGTCAGTTGAAAAAAACCGAGTAAATTTAGTGACGTGCATGCACAAAACAAAACTTTTTTTTAGCAGTACGTAACAAGCTACTGTTGGCGATGAAACTTCGCTTTGCAGGTGGTGGCGACATTACGTGTATTAAATTGTATTTTTATAGTGCATGGTGTTTACACAATACGTGTCCCTAGTATTGGATGTTCATGTCATTTCCTGTTAATTGATGTGTAGCAAAGTGTATTTTCCAGAGATGCAAAATGGTGGCCTTCCATTATGGTCAGTGTAAAGAATGAAATTTAATTGATTCGCATTCCATGCATGCTTAATAGGAGTAAGCGAAGAATGGAGATATTAGAGCCTAATCTAACACTTTACTTACATACAAACAAATAGTTTTGGACTTCCTAAATATTGATGAGCAACAGACCCCCGTTAATGCTGCTCATTATTCTGTGATAATTCTCGGTCTTGGTGTTGAGTTTCCTCAGTTGTACACAAGCGATTCCTATCCAAACTCAATTTGCAGGCCTAAACTGTACTGGCCAATGTTATTCACGTCATGTACTATCGCGTCCTGCAAGAGACCAACTTAAGAATTGTCTTGACAGTGCACTTGCCGAGTTGGAGAACTGACCGAAAGCAAATAAACATACAAAACTTAACCAGATGTGTCACAAACAATAAAATGTACTTATATTAATTTAAATATAGGTTGTAATGAGACATTATTATTATTATTATTACACAAAATTTCTTTTTGAGCAAATTGATAATAACTTAACCCGATAATAACATATCAAGTGTATGTATCCATAGATGTAGTTCAGCATGCTTTGCCATGGTGCCAGTTACAGGGCTGATGACAACAGATACTTTGTATTTTCATTTCATTATGCCTTTTTTAGTTAGCTTTAGTTTTGGGGCAGTGGGGCAATGTATCAGGCGGCAAGAACATCATTTCTTCTAAAAGAGAGTCATTACAGTATTGGCACATATAAAGAAAAGTCTTTTGTGGGGAATTATGTATCTGATTTTTTACACTTCACTTTGGCAATGATTACATATTCTCATTGTAGACAGCAAACAAATTCAGAAATATGCAGTGTAAACGAGACATAGATGTGTTACTGGTGTCAAAAGCTAACAGTGATGTTGCCAGAAGGATATGTGTTGTACAAGGACAAGGTGGTTTTTCATCTAAGATTTAAATCATCAGCCATGATATAAAAGTACGTAAAAGTGAGCACTGAAAGATTCTGTCTCAGTTCATTCCTTGTATCTTGTTTTTATAAACTGCCTGTAGTCATCCAGGAAGCATTTAGTGAATGAAATTTTGATTAACTTAAATGAGAAATTAATTAGCATGTGTGATGTCAGAAGCTACGTGACAAAGCAAAGTATTGCATTTGTTTGCCACCCACTGTTTAAGTCTCGTAGCTGGCACAGAACAGAAATTTATAACAATTTTTAAGCAAGCTGTTATGTAGAAACATGGAGTGCAAATGCAATTTGTCAAGGTATTTGTAGGTCCTTCTGGCTGGGGTGTAACAGTATACAATTATATACTGTGTATACTTGTATGGGGTTCCTGTGCAACCTGTTGTAATGTGTGTGTCCCCAATTCAAAATTGCTGCTACAAGACCAAAGAGAGTAAAATTCTGTTGTGTTGTTTGATGTTGCATAGTCAGTGTTTTAACAACAGTCAGAAGTATGAGTCCTGCCGTAGCAGTGACATACAATATGAAATTGTTGTATTTGTTTATTTGCAGACTGCAAGGACCAGTGCTTTGAGACCCATGGAGATGTTACTGAAGCTGAGACATATCAAGCTGCAGATGTTGAAATTATGGAGATGCATCAGTGCAAATGAGAACACAAGGGGTGCTGAGAGAATGCCAGTAGTTAGCTAGCTGCTGACATGCTTGACAAGGTAACAAGATGGGTGTTATGTCTTACTGACAATACTACGGCCAGATCTAAGGGGCATGTGCCTTTTTTGCCTTTATGGCTATCATCAAACAGTAGGCTGGTAAGGATCAAACAGGAGAAGTCTGTTTTCTTTGGCCATACTGACAGAATATTCTTATGCAACATGAACCAAAGAAATGCACAATTTTCAAATTAATGCTTTTATTCAGTTTTTCAATTTTTGACGTCTTCTGCATGTTTTGAACCTCATGGGTTCATTCTCAGTACGGTTCGAAACATGTAGAAGACGTCAAAAATTGGAAAATTAAATTACAGTATTAATTTGAAAAGTGCGCATTTCATGTTCATGTTGCACAATTATATCACAATACACAGTGCAAGAAACATAAAAGTTACAATATTCTGTTGATTGTACAGCTCACTGTAACACTGTGTTATGTGTGTAAACACTGAATTGCTCAGAATTCTCAAATAAATGTGGTAGGTAATGATCCAGTAGCATGGAGTAGAGAAAAATGCATTTAAAGCATGCTTTGTTCAGGTCCTGAAGGATTAGAGCATGCAGATCTTAATGTGACAGTGTTGTGAGCTGCCATACAGATTCTGCAGTCCTTCATTACGTGGATTAATGAACCAAGTCAAATCAACACACCATTTTGGTTCAGTGAAGTATGCTCAGCTTGTAGACCCTATGGAAGAAATGGAAATAGCAAATAGTCCTGTGCCTACTGCTGCTGTTTTGTAGCAAAAATTCATTATTTTTTTAACCACAACACAACTGGCAGAAGTTACTACAGTAACAATCACAGTACGACACTTTTGTGGAACAGATTTATTTGTTACAATGAAATTTCATTACAGTGAAGGCAGTAAAGGCTTATTAATGATTTAAGATGTTTTTACAAACATCTACACTTTTGTGAAATAAGTGACAAGCTGCATGTTCACTGTGATGTTAAGCATAAGAACAATTTGTCATATCCTGCTATTACAATATAAACTACATCTGTAAGACCTAAACAAATATGTGATTGTTTTTATGGTTCAGTTTGGCCCACAGTGCATGACACTTCAGTTGTGATGCAAGACTTCTGACATGCTTTGCTACACATATAACAAGCCACTAGTTTACTTCTGAATTTAGCCATACACCACAGGTACATGAAAACATGGCATTACAATAGAAAGACATCATACCCATTGGTTACACAGTCATAATGACAAGGTCAGAAGGAACAGAATTCCCTCCAAAATACTCAGACAGGAATCTGATAGTGAAGACACAGTGTGTGAAACTGATGTAGCTCAGTGGCAATTGCAGAACTTCTCCAGTTGTATCTGTCAGTAGCAAGACACAACTTGCATGGCTAATCCAGTCATCACTGCAACAGCCTCTGCAACACAGCACAGTAGTTGCTGTATTTCTGTATGTCCTGCTTCCTTTATACCTGTCACTGTCTTTGCCACTGATCCTCATCCCACAAAATTCAGCCCATCTCACATTTCCACTTGACACTTCACAGTCTCAGAATGTCTGTCTTGAACAGCAATTATGACAATTTCATTGGCATTATGGGTTTTAGAACTCAAATTTTAGTGCTTGAAAGAAACCTTAAGAGCAGGAAAAATGGGGTTGCCAGTTTCTGTTGAGGCATTTAATTCAAGGCACTGAAATTGCATGAAAGTTACTTGCTGTCATCTCTAGATGCCTTCAGAACAGGCAGTTTTGTCAGGCTGTACCTTAGTCAGCAGTGATGGATACTTGATATTAAAGAAAATAATCCATATATTGGATATGTGATATATGGCATACATAACCAGCTGCGCACAGAACAGCTGTGTGGCAGTTTCTGTTGCATAACCTCTCAAACAATACACAGCCTGTATTTGTAACACGCGCTGCACACAGACACCCTGGTTCACTTGTAGGCCAGTATATGCGGGATTTGTGGTGGGCAGAGTGGCACTGGGCCAGGTTTTTCTCTGAATTTTTTTATTTTTCCCTGTCAGTATTATTCTACTAATGCTCCTCACCCGTTCCTGCATCTGACATTGACACTATATGATCTTAGCAACTGTCAGCATCATGAAATGAAGTGCCCAAATAAGATGTACAGAATGAGGCTGAAAAATCTCGGAACTTGAAACTTCATAAAAAGCTTAATCACATCCAAAATTTACTATGCCGTGGCTTGAAATTTATCCTATGTATGTAACTGGCTGTTAGAGAAGGGTTAAAATATTTTGTGGCAGAGTACAGCACTTAAACAACTGGGCTTGTTCAGTATCTCAAGTACGGTGGTATTCCACATTCATTTAACTTTCTGAAGGAATGAATAATTCCATTTCTTTAGAAGATGTCAGCATTATTTATACCCAAATCCTCCTGTTAGTGTGACACCTGAACACACAACAGCTATAAATTCTCTGTGCTGGACAGGTTCAGTGGGGGGACATCACTATGTGTTTTGTGAAGTGAAAAACTTACTGCATATCTTTTGAGGAATTTATAGCGCAGTTTGATGACACTGGTGCACATGTATATTAAACCCAGCATGTGATATGCAATGGGAACTTCAGTTTGTTGAGAATAAAGTCACGGGATGTGACTCCGTGAGGTTTGGTAGATAGACCCAAACAATTTGGAGGAACCTGCTGCCCCCCTCTTCAGGGTTCGAGAATTCTTTCCTTCTAAGCCTGAAGATGGAAATGCCAGGTTCCACCAAGACGATGGTACCTATGTCAGACATCGCCACATCATATACCAAGAACCCATACTCTTAAACCTTTCTACACTGAAAACACAGATTTCACATGCATTTTGTTAGCTTTTAGAGTAGCCCAACATGGCTCTTCTGGCTGAAATAGGACCATAGTTAAGCTGTGTCATGCAAGATAGTTGACTTTTCTTTAAATTCTTGCTACAAAAGAATTATGAGGCATAGAGGCCTAAAGTTTGTCATTTTCATTCCTATAGGGTCTACAAGCTTGGCGAATTTCGGTGAAGTACGATTGTATGTTGGAAGGTGCACTTTTGTATGTTAACCCTTTTCGATCCTACGTCGGACCTTGTCCGACAGTATGATTTTCCTGTTCCACTCCGATGTCGGAAGACGTCCGGCATGGTTTTTGTTGTGTTTGTTCGCCCGCTGTCGGAGCCTGTCCGACGCTTTTCCTCATGTAGTATGGACTTCAGCCAACAGATCACAGATCTTTCTGTTTCTCGGCAGGCCATGTGTTTTGATGTGAACAGGCAATTGAGCGTTGCATTCGCACGGTTGTGCTTGTAGGAAGATGGCTGGGATGAAGGGTGGAAGGTGGATTTTTGAGGACAGTGAGGTTGAAGGAGAGTTTAGTGATGAAAGTGAGCATGAAGAAACTCTTCCTGTATGCAGCGATATTAGTTCCAGTGAATCTGAATCTAGTGATGAAGAAGAAAGTAACGATAATAAGCAACTTGTAACAAGTAGTTGGAAGGTTTATCGTGATGGTGATTGTGATCTTATAAAGTTCCCGTACTCTGTTACACAACAGGTATTCACCCTTCCTCAAAGTGCTCGGCCAAAAACTGAACTTGAAAATTTCCAGCTCTTTTTCTCAGATGATCTTATTGGCGAAATTGTTATCGCGACAAATATGTATGCTGTGGAAAACATACAGAAGGTGACTCCACTAACAAAATACTCAATGTGGCACTCGTGGAAGGATGTTTCGTCAGAAGAAATGAAGGCGTTCTTTGGTGTAATACTGAACATGGCTCTCAATTTGAAGGCGCAATTAGTTGACTTTTTTACTGAAGATTGGCTAGACCGAACCCCATTCTACAAGGATGTTTTCTCTCGTCTCCGTTTTCTCCAAATATTTTGGATGTTGCATTTAGTTCCTCCTGCCGCAGCTCAAGGAAGTGTGCCTACCCGAGGGAGCAAGAATGTTAGTGAGTAAATTGACAATAAATGCAAAGAACTTTATGTACCGGGAAGAAATGTGGCTATAGATGACAGCACAGTAGGTTTCAAAGGAAGGATTCAATTCAAGTGCTACAGTCCGAAGAAGCCTACAAAGTGGGGCCTACGAATTTTTTTTCCTGTGTGATTCAGAAAATTGTTATGTTTTCTCACATTCCCTATTATGGCAAGACAACAACAGAAAGTCTTATTCGTCCTGATTTGCCATTTACGTCTCGAATAGTGATTCATTTGGCACAAGTTTTGCAAGCACATATGAGTGGTTCAGGCTATCACATCTACACTGACAGGTTCTACACAAGCCCTCAACTTGCTCGGGAATTGCATGAAATGAAAATACATATAACAGGAACAGTTATGGCTTCTAGATAGGATTTTCCAAGTGATCTGAAAAAGAAGAAACTTCAGGAATATGAATTATGTGCCTATCAATGTGATATGAAAATGATGTGCCTCTCATTCCATGACAAGAGGTTAGTGAAAATGCTAAGTACATTCTTTGGCCCTCAGACACAGTTATCACTGGTTATAGGAAGAAACAGCCTGTTCAATTTGAAAAACTGACAGTTATTTTAGAATACACAAAGTTTATGGGAGGAGTGAACAGAGCCGATCAGTACTGTGGATGTTACGGATTTACAAGGAGGTCCTGCAAATGGTGGAAAAAATTATTCTTCTGGCTGATGGAAAATGCAGTTGTGAGCAACTACATCCTTCACTCATTAGATAAGAAGGAGAGTGGAGAAAAATTGCAGACACACCTTTCTTACAGGAGAAATCTCATCACTCAGCTTGTGGGCAATGTGAGGAACAGAAATTCAAGAAAGAGGGGAAGACCATCATCATCTGACCTTGACGAAAGGATAAATGGGAAGATGAATTTCATAATGCAAAATGAAAAAAAAATCAACAAAGGATTGCATGGTTTGCAGCAGAAGAAATGAGAGAGGTGGAAGGAGAGAAACCATTTTCTACTGTGAAACATGACAGAGGAAGTCTGGACTTCATCCTGGAGACTGCTTCAAGAAGTATCACACTAAAAAAAATATAAACAAAAACTTTAATTATTTTATGTAACCTAAAATATATACTAAAATTATCAGGTGAGTTCATATTTATGTTTTTCTCTTTTAAAACTGTAGGATAATTACAAGTAATCCACCAACCTCTTTCCTGCTCAAAATAAATAAGAGGTGGGGAGTATGCGGTTGGCAGAAAAATTGGATTGGAAAGGGTTGATTTGGTGTGGATCTACAAACTTTGCAAACTCCAGTTATACATACATTGTGTGTATTGTGTACTGAAGTACAGTAAGCAAGAGACCCTATTAGTTGCAATGTTTGTTGTAAGTATAGTATAATAAATATAAACAGTTATAATTTATGCCCTGATGCTTTATTTTGCTTGCTATAGACGCAGGTGGCATACTGACAAGCCGAAACCTCTCCCATCCACATTTTCAACCTGACTCTTACCAGATGTACTGGGCAGACAGTGCAGAAGCAACTTGCACATAAGCCGGTTAAGAACATATAAACTGTCGATGTTTTGCTAAATTCACCTGCTGTAAATTATGTCAAGGACTGTAAGGAGCAAAGATGTGTAATACTCGAGCCATGATCATAAGGATGTGGTAAATTGAAATGTTAGTGGCAGGAGACAAGAAAGGGTTAATACTTTGAAATAAAGGGACTTGACATTTTGTCTTCATTGAGAGAACGTTTTATTGAGCCCAGGTATGGCACCTCCCTTTGTATAAGACAGCCCTATGCAGAACATAATCTCGTGCAAGAGTGGTACAAGTCTAGTTGGTCATGACCAGTCAGCTTTATGTATGGCTCTGAAGACTGTCATGAACTGCAGACGTACATTTAACAAAAGCCGTTACCTGTTGGGATGTTCCTTTATCCACTTTCTGATATGTGAATGAAATGACACTTATGATATAATGTTTCTTAGTACCGGTGTGAGCTGAAGATACAAACAGTTCAAGATATAGTGCACAAGACAAACAGATTTAATGGAAGAAAGCTCCACGTACCACCTCGGACTGTTGGCATAACAGCAGACTCTGTACAGTACATTATACATACAGGACTGTGGAGGGTGTGCTGATTACTGGTCTTTGTTCACTGAGCGGTCTGAGTGAAAGAGTGAGCTATAGTTACTGTGCTGCAGCCTGCAAGATACGGGTTTTGGACCCCAGTAGAGAAGACATGCGATTTGTCTCTTCTCTGAATTGTCCAGACAGGCTGTGGGAGCACCCAGCCTCTTATTCAAAGGGTACAGGGATTCTTCTGTGAGGGTAAAGTGGCTGGGGCTCTTCTCCATTTAGTGGCCAAGGTTTAGAATGAGTAGAGCTGTACCTCTGCTCCCCCATAGTGCCCTTATGGCATGGATAAGACAACTTTCCTTAATACAGGATTCCATGGTGGAAGGCTGTAATAAGCCATGTTATTAGCAATGATGCAAGAGTGCCTTAAAGCCAGTCATTCTGGTGTAACCACAGACAAGGAGTGTAAGAGTGGTCTAAATCTGCAGTATTGGTCTTACATTAGGCCAGTAAGTGAGACTGCATTCCAGGCATGTTTTATGTCATTGGTCAAATGGTCTTGAGTAATGTAGTACAGAGTGTGGGGGTCTGCAGATGTTACCTTGCTCATATTATATCATGTGGTTTCATTGTGTAGAGCATCCCACTTCTTGTAGCTGCAGCATTGTGGGTGGAGGTGCTCTGCTGCCCTTACTGATGTTTTTAACAGTGCGAGGCCTTATGCTTACTAAAGCATATAAACACATACTGTGGTGGTGAGGCCAGCTGTTCCTAGCCTGGGGTCCAGATTTCAGGGGGTCTGTGAACTTGGATGGGAAAAAATTACAGCTTTATTTGCACTAGCCTGTAACTGAAATTTAGCTTTTTGCTAAATAATGAATGTAGGCATAGAAGTAATTTTATGGCATCTAGAATCCAAAAATGTTTGTTAACTTGGATAAATCTCATTGTCTAAAATTATTCTAGCCTAAGAAAGGGAAACCAGAATAAGTTCAATTTGCAGTGAATTGGCTTAAAAAAAAATGAAATTTAATTTCAACTTGCTGCCTGTCTTTTGAATGTATCTATTGTCTTGTTGTTGATTTAATGGATCAATAAAGAAGCACTGTATTATATTATGGATTTGTTTTTTTAATATTTTGAAAACTGTATTTGAGCATAATTGGTTTCTATTGTAGTGCAATCTATAATATAGTTTGCAGTGCTAGATATATAGTCCGTGTCTGTGTAATTTATGTATTTAAATATATTTTTGTGAGAAGGGGTCAGTAGTTTTCACCAGACTCTCAGAGGGGTCCATGACACAAAAGAAGGTTAAGAACCCCTGCCTTAGGCCGTATAACAGTTGCACAAGCATGTTCATAAAAGAGAATTTATTCCTTACATTGCAATTTAAGTAGGTCCACAAGTGTTTTGTCGCGCCCTTTTCGGATTTTACGCAGCGTCGATTGGTTGTTTCTTGCCGACGTTTCGGGACAACAGTTGGTGGTTGTGAAATTCTCACAGCGGTGTTGGTGAAGATTCACGCCACCTGGGACGTTGCGCCCCGTCGACTGGTCAATTTATCTTCATCTTCAGGGCCGAAAGAGCAAGATGAAGGCACTACCTTCCACATCAAAACGTCCATAACCCTTCACCAGTCGATAGGGCATAATCTTCATCAACACCTGTGTGAGAACGTCATGTCTCACAGAAAACAAAACCGTGCCGGGCCGAGTTACTGTATGACGCGTCTTTTACGGATCTGTGAAGATCATTGCCGCATTCACAAAAGCACCATACAGGACATTTTTCATTCCGTGCACTTTGATATATTAAAATTGTGGTTAACACCAATAAGTGCACAATTCTAGTCTATGTATTCCTGTAAAATACAAGAGCTAATAGAAAGAATACGTAGATTGTAGAATTGTGCATTTGTTAATTTTTTAAAAATATTTTCCCTTGTGTGTGTAGCTGAACGATGGGTTCTTTTTGGCTGGCATTTATGGACTGAACTTTTGTGTGCAATTCTTACATTGAGATCTTCAGTCTTCTGGGATGTTATGCAGCGTATGTTGCTAGTTAGCTACCGACGTTTTGGGACAACCTACCGGTCCCATCTTCAAGGATCAAGTAGGACATTGTCGGTAAGAACTACCATTCTACGGTGCGTAAAGTCCCAAAAGATCCCAGATCTCACTTCATAGTTGATTGCACATTTCCATCAAAGCCATTTTTTTCCTGATGGAAAACCAGCACTAGTAAATACATTGTCGGGCTATAATGCTGCAAGAGGCAATTAACAATTGTCTGACTTGCAGTGTGCAGAAGCTTCGTATTCTGGGTGTTGTGAATGTGTTTTATCACACTTAGTACCAAGAAGGGTCCCCTTTTGATCCGGGATATAAAAAAATAAAAGCCTGTTAATTGACTGAAAAATAATTCCTGCTTGAAGTACTGAGGCATTCTGCAGACAACACCTACTGGAAATAGATGGGATGTATCAGGTGCAGGACAGACTGCACCACTTACACCGTAAGTATATCAAGAGTCAGCGGCTGACCGTCAGAGCGACGACAGACCTATTCCTGGTGATACTGCAGAGTGCTGTTCTGTAAGCGAGATCAGTATTTCGTGTTGCTTTACACCTAGCAGAACGTACACCTCTAAACCCAGGAGTCAATACAAATTGCCACAGCCCCCTACATTGTCCTCTTACAGTTACGGTCTGTTGGGATCTTATGCCGTGCCTGCCGAACTACACGGCGTCACACTAAAAGACCGTAATCTAAATGATCTGTGGTAAACTTAGTGCTGTTCACCTTGAGCAGTTTCACACCCACAGCTTTGACCAACACCAGCACCGACAAAATCACGTTCCGTCAGAATTGCCAGCGCCATTGTAGTGTTAAATCCAACAAACAGTGGTACTGTAGGTAATTTAATATTGTTTGTCTAATGGCTTTGCCAGTACATTTTGTTGTAGCACTGCGTTATGTACTGGACTTCACAACGCCTCTGTATCTCTGTCTCGTAACATTGCAAGCTTACGTACCAGCAGTAATCTTCCGAGGTACATGTCCGCTTTAGCAGTGTTACGAGGGTAGGAGATGGGGTCAGTGACGTCACGTCTGTAAATACAGTGCTACAGCAAGGCACTGGTAATTTGAAATTACCCACAGCACTATTGTTGAATTCAACACTACCATGGCGCTGGCAGTTCTGATGCAGTGATGTAATTTCGTCAGTGCGGGTACTGAGTCAGTAGACTCTACAGAAGCAACGGCACATTTCACTGAACAGACAATTTATCAAGGGGTTCCGCATTTATATTAAGCGAGCGACGTGGTCTTGTG